>Ga0134122_10000293_pt1 | contig 31794 bp, 30 predicted proteins | sample KB302_FD_96461 | JGI IMG/M metagenome (GOLD analysis project Ga0134122, IMG submission 96461) | Terrestrial soil microbial communities without Nitrogen fertilizer from Kellogg Biological Station, Michigan, USA - KB3-0-2 | ecosystem: Environmental > Terrestrial > Soil > Unclassified ...
AGGCCATGGCGGAGGAAAAGGAGGCGGGCGCGGGCCCGGCGCTGATCTGGCTGCTGCCGATGGCCGGCCAGCTCTCCGGCGCTCCCAACGCCAGCGAGTGACCCGGGCCTACGCGTCCCCGGACAGCTCACTCATCTTTTGCGCCGGAGCGCGAGGCGATCGTTTCCGGGGATGCCTCAGGCATCCCCAAAAAGTTCGCTCATCTTCAACCGCAGCGCGGACGCGATCTTGTACAGCGACGAGATGGAGGCCGAGGACTCGGCGCGCTCGATCTGCGAGAGCAGCGAGACGGACAGGCCGGTGCGGCGGGCGAGCTGCTTGAGCGTCAGCTCCTGCGTCTTGCGCGCGTCGCGGATGGTCCGGCCGATGGCGCGGTGCAGGTCCGCCTCCGGGTCCTTGGAGAGCCCCTTCTTGGCGAGCGCGTTGCGCACCACGGAGAGGAACTCCGCCGGCTCCAGCGGCTTCTTCACGTAGTCCGACGCCTGCGCCTTCAGCGACGCCACCGCCGTGTCCACGTTGGGGTACGCGGTGGCCACGATGACCGCGATGTCGCTGTCCACCTTCCGGATCTGGTCCAGCACCTCCGTCCCGGAGAGCTGGGGCATCATCATGTCCAGCACGACCAGGTGGTAGTCGGCGCTCTTGAGGATATCGAGCGTCTTGGTCGGATCCGAAAGCGTGGTGACCTCGTACCCTTCCTTGGTCAGGACCAGCTTGAGGTACTCACAGTTGTCCGGCTCGTCGTCGACGACCAGGATACGAATCTGCACAGCCCGCTCCCAGGTTGTGAAACCTGCCGCTGGGAGCGTGCCCTTACCACATTCCTGGACGGCGCCTACTTCTGTTTAATGCGGCTTATTGCGCTGATCCTCGTAATCCTGGAGGAGTCTGCGCACCTCCTCCGCCTGCCCGTGGGTAGGGGCCAGGCGCAGGAATTCCCGGTAATGCTGGGCGCCCTTCTCGGGGTCCCTCAGCCGGGCGTAGGTGGACCCCAGCGCCAGGTGGCACTCGGCGTCCTTCGGGTTCAGCTCCAGGCACTTGGAGAAGAAGACCTGCGCCTCCTTGTACTGGCGCTTCTTGAGGAGGAGCCTCCCGTCCTCGTAGTTCTTCTGGGCCTCGTCGATGCGGGCCTGTTCGGTGGCCTTGGAGGTGGCCGCGGGCTGGACGGCGGCCTTCTTCCGGCACTGCTTCTCCAGCTTGCCGCGGGTGCTCTGCCAGTCGGTGGCGAAGCTCAGGGTGCCCTGGGATTCGGCGAGCAGCTTCTCGGCCGCCTCGCAGTTGCCGGAGTTCATCTCCTTCACCGCCTGGCCCAGCTTGCGGTGGTTCTCCTTCTCCTCGGCGGCCTGCTTGAGCAGGTCCTCGACCGGGCCCGGCCGGGTGCCGTCCGGGTTCTTGATGGGCTCGAGGATGTCCGCGACCTGGTCGAACTCCTGCTTGTCCATCGCCTTCTGGGCGGCGGCCAGGCGGGCCTCCACGTCGTTGCCCTTGACCGGCGTGGGCGCGGTGTCCGGGTGGCCGGTCTGCGGCGGGGTGGGTGGGGTCCTCGTCTCGGGGGTGACGATCGGTTGCAGGCCCTTGGGGTCCGGCGTCTTGGGGCCGCCGCCCATCAGGGTGTACCCCACCACGCCGAGGACGGCGATCGCCGCCACGGCGCCGGCGCCGAGGACCAGCTTCTGGCGCCCGCCGCCGTTGGCGCCGGGGGTGAAGCGGAAGGCCTCGCCCGCGGCGAGGAACTTCATCTTCACGTGGCCCAGCTCGATGGTGTCGCCGGAGCGGAGGGAGACCTGGGCGTAGCGCTCGCCGTTGACGGAGACGCCGTTGGCGGACTCCATGTCCAGGATGCGCCACTCGCCGGTCTCCTCGCGGACGATCTTGGCGTGGAGGCGGGAGAGGGAGCGGTGGTCCACCGCGACGTCGTTGTCCTCGGTGCGGCCGATGCGGATCTCGGTGCGGACGAGGGCGAACTCGCGGCCGGCCAGCTCGGTGTTGAGGATGCAGAGGCGGGGCGCCTCGGTGGCGTCGATGGCCACCACCTGGCGGCGCGGCGCGCCCTCCACCTGGTCTATCCGGATGACGGCGGTGGACTGGGTGCGGCGCGGCCCGTCGCCCTCGTGCGCGGCGGGCGGCGCGTCCACCTGCATCACCGGGGTGGCGGTCTCGGTGGGGGCGTCCTGCGGGTGCGCCAGGGCGTGCACGGCCGGCTGCGACGGGTGCGACGGGTGCGTGGGGATGCGCGGGCTGGAGTTGTGGCCGGCGGCGGCGCCGTTGCCCAGGGCGGCCGGCGGCGCCGAGCTGAGCTGGATGGTCGCCGCCATGGAGGGCGACGCCTCCGTCTGGATGGCGAGGTCGTAGTCGCCGATCTGGATCAGGTCGCCGTCGTTGACGGGAGTCTGGCCCTGGATGCGCTCGCCGTTGATCTTGATGCCGTTGTAGGAGCCCAGGTCCTCCACCACCACGTGGCCGTTCTGGCGGAGGAGGCGGGCGTGGCGGCGGGACACGTTCCGCTCGGTGAGGCGGATGGTGTTGCCCTCTTGCCGGCCGATCGTGATCTCTTCCCGCACGAAGGGGACGACGGTCTTTCGGCCTTCGTCATCTTCAATGATCAGCTTCATCACGGAATCGGGGCCCGGGGCGGCGCTCACAAACTCTACACCAGAGGCATGTTACCTCAACACGGCACCATCCCCCGTGAATGACTTGGTTTTTCGGCGGTCTAGGCGCGCGCCACCTCGCCCGTCCATCGGTCGACTGGACGCGCGCGTCGGCAGGCAAAACCGCGTAACGTCAAGGATCATGAACCGAAGGGTAGGTCTGTCGCCGCGATCAGCCGGCGCCCTGCTCGCCGGGCTGGCGTGGATCGGCGCCTCGACGGCGCGGGCGGAGGAGAGCGCGCAGGACATCGCCCGGAAGAGCCGGGAGCGCGGGGCGCTGGATTTGCTGGATCTGACGGCCGAGCTGCGGCTGGTCACCACCGGGAAGGATGGGGTGGCCAGGGAGCAGCGGATGGTCTCGTCGTCGAGGAAGGTGGGGGGGCGGATCCATTCGCTGTCCCGGTTCTCCGCCCCGCCGGGGGTGGCGGGGGTGGCGGTGCTCACGGTGGAGGGGGAGGGGAAGGGGACGGCGGAGGAGATCTCGCTCTACCTGCCGAAGCTGAAGCGGGTGCGGAAGATCGTCCAGGCGCAGCGGGGGGAGTCGTTCATGTCGACGGACTTCTCGTACGCGGACCTGGGGGGTCAGGGGGCGCGGGAGGATTCGGTGGCGCGGGGCCCGGACGCGGTGGCGGAGGGGAGGAAGTGCTTCGTGCTGAAGGGGACCGCGGGGGAGGGGTCGCCGTACGGGGAGGTGACGCTGTTCGTGGACCAGGAGACGTACGTCCCGATGCGGGTGGAGTACCGGGACAAAGAGGGCGCGCTCCTCAAGGTGTTCCGCACGCTGAAGCTGAAGCGGTTCCAGGAGCGGACCATCGCCGCGGAGGCGGTGATGGAGAACCAGGCGACGGGGTCGAAGACGGCGCTCAGCGTCCTGAAGCTGGAGCCGTCCAAGCTCACCGACGACGACTTCACCGAGCGCGCGCTGGAGCGGGGGTGAACGCGGGTCCGCTCCTCGCCCTCGCGCTGGCACCCTCACTCGCCTGGGCCCAGCTGGATGCGGGGACGGACGCGGGCCAGGTCCCTGGCGCCATCGAGTCGTTCGACCCCATCGAGTCCTTCGACAACCCCCCACCCACCTCCGGCGCCGGCACTCCCGACGCCGGCCCACCCCGCGACACCACCCCTCGCCTCAACCGCACCTGGGCGGAGCTCACCGGCCTCGTTGGCCTGGACACCCGCTTCGAACCCCCACCCACCCTCGGCACCCCGGAGGACATCCTCGAAGGCCAGTTCCGCGCCACCGCCGGCGCCGACCTCCGCCTCTCCGATGCCGCCCGCCTCGTCCTCGAGGCGCGCGCCCGCTGGCGGGGCCTGGCCCGCGCCGGATTGACGCACGCGCGCGCGGACGTGGAGGCGCGCCTGGGCGACGCCTACCTCGACCTCTACAGCCGCTGGGCGGACCTCCGCGTCGGCTGGCAGCGCGTCCCCCTCGGCGCCAACGCGCTCCTCGGCCCCGAGGACGCCTTCAACCCGCGCGACCTCCGCGACGGCTTCATCCCCGCCGGCCTCGACCCCGAATCCTCCATCCTCACCGTCCTCGCCCTCCGCGCCCAGGGCGAGCTGGGCCCGGTCCGCTGGCTCCTCGCCTACGCCCCCTTCTTCGAACCCGACCGCTACGCCGTCTTCGGCCAGGACCAGGCCCTCCTCCAGCCCGCCGCCGAGGTGGCGCTCCCCTTCCAACTGGACCCCAGCATCGAGGACGGCCTCCAGGCCCACCTCCTCGAGACCGCCCGCCCTCCCAACTCCGGCCTCTCCGGCGACCTCGCGGCGCGCGCGCGGGTGGACCTGGGCGGGCGAGGGCACGCCGGCGCCGGCTGGCTGTGGGCCACCGAGAAGCTCCCCCAGGTCCAGGTCGATCCGGAGCTGGCGGCCGCGATCAAGGCGCAGTCCCTGGGCCGCCCCGTCGACCCCGCCATCCTCCTCTCCCTCCAGAACCGCCTCGCCGCCGGCGAATCGCTCTACCGCGGCACCTACCCGCGCCAGCACACCTTCTGGCTGGAGGGGTCCGCCATCCTCGGCCCCGTCCAGGCCGACCTCGACCTCGCCTTCTCCCCCGCGCGGACCTTCGGCACCGACGGCCTCACCATGCTCCGCCTCCCCAGCCTCACCTGGGTGGCCGGCATCTCCCCCGCCGAGCAGTCCGACCTCGTCTACAGCGCCAGCTACCTCGGCATGGCGATCCCCGGCGTCCCCGCGGACGACCTCCTCTTCCCGCTGGAGCCGGCCACCGCCCGCGGCGCCGCCCGCACCGCCTGGCTCCACCTGCTGGTCGTCGCCGGGTCGCGGAAGCTCCTCGACGGCCGCCTGGAGGTGGGCGGCGCGCTGGCCTTCGAGGTGGTGCAGCGCTCCCTCTTGCTCGCGCCGCAGGTCAGCTACGAGCTCGTCCCGCGGCTGAGGCTGGGCCTGGGCCTCGAGTGGTATGCCGGCCCGCCGTCCAGCCCGTTCGGCTACTTCGACCGCAACGACCGCGTCCTGCTCAGTGCGGTTTGGACCCCCCGCTGACGCCGCCGTCCGGCGCCCCGGAGCCGCCCCCGCCGGTGCCACTGCCCGCGCCGCCCGAGGCGCCGCGGAACCGCTGCTCCGGCCCGCCCGGCACGTAGAACTGGACCAACTGGAGCGCCTCGGCGCCCACCACCTTGGCGGAGTGCCGCTGCCCGGCCGGCAGCGCGATGGCCTCCCCCGGCCCCAGCGTCTTCGCCGCCCCGTCCAGCGTGACCTCCGTCTTCCCCGAGATCACGTAGATGATCTCCGCCGACCCGGGATGCTGGTGGGCCGGCACCGCGGCGCCGGGCTGCAGCGTGAGCCGCGCCTGCGAGAACGCGTCCGTGGCGATCGCGTCCTTGTCCAGCACCAGCGCCACCTCCCCCTGCCCGCCGAGCATCCGGTAGTGCACCGTGTCCTTCTCGCTCCGCCGCGTGGTCGCCGTGACGTTCGGCGGGGTGGGGAGCGCCAGGATGATGGCCCGCACCCTGGGCTGGGGCGTCAGCCACCAGTCCTTGGGGGTGGGCGCGAAGAGGGAGTCCCCGGCGTGCAGCGTGGGGTTCCCCGGCTCCAGCGGCACCTGCGCGGCGCCCTCCACCAGCACCACCACCTCCGCGCCCTTGGGCTTCAACGGCACCGGCTTCTCCGCCACCACCTCCAGCAGCTTGACCGGTCCGCTGGTCAGCAGCGCCTTGGGTTGTGGGGCGGCGGCGGCGAGGAGCGCGACGAGCGGGAGCACCTGCATGGGCCGACTTAAGCCTGTCTGCCCCCCTACGGTCGACCCCGGATGTGGGCGTGATAGAAGCCGGCCCCGAATGTCGAACCAGGATTCAGATCAGCAGGAGCGGCCGGATCAGACCATCACCGAGGCCTTCCTCGGGGACGGGTTCTTCGACCGCCCGTGGGTGAAGCGGCTCCGCTCGCAGTCGGACGCCGTGCGCCTGGTGCTGGTGGTGGGCCTCTTCGCGGGGATCCTCTACCTGCCCATGCTGGGCGCGGTGGGCCTGTGGGACTGCTGGGAGGACCACTACGGCGAGGTCGGCCGGATGATGATCCACCGGCGCGACTACGTGTTCCCCTACTGGGAGAGCGCGTACTTCTTCTCCAAGCCGCCGCTCACCATGTGGATCCAGGCGGTGGGGATGCTCTTCGCCGGGTCGGTGGACGGCGTGGGCCCCGGCTTCGGCGGGCTCTCCTGGCCGGCCGCCGTCCTCCTCGTCCTCGTCTCCGGGGCGCTGGCGCTCTCCCCCGCGTCGGCGCGCGTGCACCAGCGGCTGGGCGCGTGGAAGTGGGCGGTGGCGGCGCTCGGGGGGCTGGGGCTGTCGTTCGCGCTGGTGCGCGGGCCGTGGCTGGACAGCGACTACTGGCAGAAGGCGCGGGCGAACTCCGGGCCCGGCGGCGTGCTGGGCATCGGCACCGAGTGGGGCGTGCGGCTGCCCTTCACCTTCATGTCCATCGCCGCGCTGTGCCTGCTGGCCTACGCGGTGTCGCGCGTCGCCAGCCGGCGCGCGGCCTACGCCACCGCGCTCATCCTCTCCACCATGCCGCTGTACTTCCTGCTCTCGCGGCAGAGCAGCGTCACCGACGTGCCCTTCGTCTCGCTGCTGATGGGCGGGTTCGCCTGCGCCATCATCGGCCAGCTGGACGACGAGACGAAGCACCGCACCGCCTGGTGGTACGGCTTCTACGTCTGCGGCGCGCTCGCCGTGTTCGCCAAGGGGCTGATGGGCCCCGGCGTGCCGGCGGTGGTGCTCATCCTCTACGCCGCCTTCTGCGTGATGCCGTGGGACGCCCACAGCATGGCCGCGCACTGGGACTGGCTTGCCAGCCCCGCCTACCGCAACCGCGTCGCCAGGGGTGACGCGCCCATGCCCTGGCTCTGGGGCCAGTGCTACCGGATGCGCCTGGGCACCGGGCTGCTCCTCTTCTTCGCCATGGTGGGGCCGTGGTTCGCCGTCCTCTTCTCCTTCCAGGGCGTGGACGACGAGCAGAAGGTCTTCTGGTACCGCTTCCTCATCCACGACCACTTCGCGCGGCTCACCTCCGGCGTGCACACCACCACGCCCGGCGGCACCTTCATCTACTTCGTGGAGCAGGGCGGCTTCGCCATGGGGCCGTGGGCGGCGCTGCTGCCCGGCGCCTTCGCGATGGCCGCGGGCCTGAAGATGCGCGGCGGGAGCAAGGTCGACCACCTGATGGTGCTGATGGTGTTCTGGGCGCTGGGCCTGTTCACCATGCTCGACCTCTCCGCCACCAAGTTCCACCACTACATCTTCCCGGTGCTCCCGCCGGTGGCGGTGCTGATGGCGCTGTTCGCGGACCGGCTGTGGAAGGAGGGCGTCGCCACGCACGCGGTGTCGCTGCTGGCGGGGTTGGCCCTCTTCATCCTGGTGTCCAAGGACCTCGCCGCCAACCCGAAGAACTTCACCGACCTGTTCGTCTACAACTACGACAACGCCGCCCGCCCGTACCCGATGAACGAGGTGACGCTGCGGGCGATGTCGCTGTTCGGGACGCGGGCGCTGTGGACGGGCGACCTGCTGTCGTGGCTGCTGATCGCCTTCGGCGGCTACCTGCTCTGGGACTCCACCCGCGCCAAGGCGCCGTCCCCGTCCGCCCGGGCGATGGCGCTGGCGTTGCTGCTCGCCGGGCTGGGGCTCCTGGTGGCCATGCTCAGCGGCCAGAGCGCGACGCTGTTCCTCGGGCTGGCGCTGGCGCTGGTGGCCATCTTCCTGGGGAGCTCGGCCACCGGCGCCAAGGACCGCGAGCGGAACGACCTCCTCCTCGGCGCGGCGGCGGTGGGCCTGGCGGCGGTGGCGCTGATCGCCACCGGGTTGCGCCGCGGGACGGCGGGGGACGCGCTGCAGGCCTTCTTCACCGAGGCGGTCACCCCCAAGTCCTTCCTGGGGATGACCTTCCTGGTGGGCGGCGGGCTGGCGGCGCTGGGCGCGGCGCAGCGGGCGAAGGTGATGATGGTGGGGTCGTTCCTGGGGATGGTGTTGGTGTTCGCCGGGTGGTTCAACTACTCGCATTACGAAGACCTCACCCACCACTGGACCCAGCGCGACCAGTTCTGGCGCTACTACGGCCAGAAGAACCCGGACGAGCCCATCATCGCGTTCTTGATGAACTGGCGCGGCGAGACCTTCTACTCGCGCAACCGGATCCGGCAGATCCGGGACAACCCCATCCTGCGGCAGTACGCCCAGCTCCCTGGACGCAAGTGGGCGCTGGTGGAGCACTACCGCCTGGGGCTGCTGCGGCAGGCGGTGGGTCCGGACAAGCGCATCACCGAGGTGGACCGGGACCTCAACAACAAGTTCACCCTCGTCACCATCGAGTGAGGGCCGCCGCCCCGTGCCTGACCTGGCGATCGACGCGCGCGCGCTGAGCAAGTCGTTCGGCGGGCGGCCCGCGGTGGAGGGCCTGTCCTTCCAGGTCCAGGAGGGCGAGGTGTTCGGGCTCTTGGGTCCCAACGGCGCCGGCAAGACCACCACGGTGCGGATGCTGACCGGGCTACTGACGCCGACCACGGGCGCGGCCACCGTGCTGGGGCTGGACGTGCGCACCGGCGCGGAGCAGCTGCGGCGCTCGGTGGGCCTGCTCACCGAACAGCCCGGCCTCTACGACCGCCTCACCGCCGAGGAGAACCTCCGCTTCTTCATCAAGCTCAACGAGCTGGACGAGCGCGCCGCCTGGGCGCGGGCCGTGCGCTACCTGGAGCGCTTCGGCCTGGGCGGCCGCGAGCGCGAGCCCGCCGGCTCCTACTCCAAGGGCATGCGGCAGAAGCTGGCCATCGTGCGCGCCATCGTCCACGAGCCGAAGGTGATCTTCCTGGACGAGCCCACGTCCGGGCTGGACCCGGAGGCGGCGCGGACGGTGCGCGACGCGGTGGCGGAGCTGGCGTCCGAGGGGCGGACCATCATCCTCTGCTCGCACAACCTGCCGGAGGTCGAGCGGCTCTGCGCGCGGGTGGGCGTGGTGAAGGGGAAGCTGCTGGCGGTGTCCACGGTGCGGGCGCTGCGGCGGCAGGGCGCGGCGGTGGCGGTGCGGGTGGAGGGGGACGCGGCGCGGTTCGCGGCGCTGGTGAAGGCGCTGCCGTTCGCTCCGGGCTCGCTCGCGGACGGCGAGGTGCTCACGGTGACGGTGGAGAAGGACCAGGACGTGCCGGAGGTGATCGCCGCGCTGGTGAAGGCGGGCGCGCGCGTGCACTCCGTCGTCCCCGCCGAGCGCCCGCTGGAAGAGGTCTACCTGGACCTGGTGAAGGGAGGCGACGCGTGAGGCTGCGCCGAGTGCAGGCGGTGGTGTGGAAGGAGCTGACGGACCTGAAGAAGAACCGCGGGCTGTTGCTCTCGCTGCTGGTGCTGCCGGCGATGCTGGTCGTGGTGCCCATCGGCACCGTGTACTCGTACTCCAGGAACCCCGACGACCCGAACCTGCGGACGATGGCCACGTACTACGACCCCAAGCTCCCGCTGAACGTCTCCGCCGCGAGCTTCCTGATCGACAAGGCGCTGGTGGACTGGTTCGGGATGTTCCTGGTGATGCCCATCTTCGTCCCCATCCTCATCTCGTCGCAGGCGGTGGCCGGGGAGAAGGAGCGCCGCACCATCGAGCCCTTGCTGGCGTCGCCGATCACCGCGGTGGAGCTGGTGGCGGGGAAGTCGCTGGCGTCGCTGGTGCCGGCGGTGGCGATCTCCTGGGTGGCGTTCGCCGCCTTCTGCGTCGGCGTGGACGTGGTGTCCTGGCACTTCCTGAAGGTGACGCTGATGCCGAACGGGATGTGGCTGTTCGGCGTGGGCGTCATCGCGCCGCTGTTCGCGTTCTTCGGCAACGGCATCGCGGTGGTGATCTCCGCGCGGGTGGCGGAGGCCAGGCTCGCGCAGCAGATCGCCGGCGTCTGCGTGCTCCCCGTGGTCGGGCTGGTGGCGCTGCAGATCGCCGGGGTGCTGCGGGCGGGCGCCGCGTACTACGCCATCCAGGGAGCGGTGGTGCTCGTGCTGGACGTGCTGCTGCTGGTTGCCGCGGTGCGTCTTTTCGACCGGGAGCGCCTCATCAGCCGGTGGACCTAGGGGCAACTTTCTCCCATTTCGTGAGATAAACCTACAAGTAGTTCTCACGTGAAATCACAGGGGTGAGGGGCACCCCTTCCCATGACCACCATCGCTCTTGCTGCGCCCGGCGCGAATCCGTTCACGCCGGCGAACGCTGTTGCTGCGCCCGCCGCTGCCGCACCGCAAGCTCAACAGGCCGCCGCTGGACCCGTGGACGCCTTCGTCGGTGGTCCCGCCCAGGGGGGCGATCAGCTCAGCCAGGCCCTGAATGCGCTGATGGGCCTGGTCAATCAGCTCATGCAGATGCTGGGGGGTGGGGGTGGTGGGGCGGCTCCGGCGCAGGGCGCTCCTGCCCAGGGCGCTCCCGCGCAGGGTGCTGCTGCTCAGGGTGGTGCGACTGCGGCGGCGGGTGGGGCCACGGCTTCGGCGTTCGCCTCGGCGGGCGGTGCGACGGCTTCGGCGTATGCGTCGGCGGGCGGCGCGACGGCCTCGGCGTCTCCGGCCGCGTCCACGACGTCGCCCACTCCGGCCTCCGGTCCGGGCGTGTTCGTGGTCGGCGACCTGCAGCGCTTCGGCGGCAGGACGGTGCGCCAGGGCCTGGAGGACATGCTCCGGCCGACGAAGGGCCTGAAGGACCGTGGGGGCGAGCGCACCCACAGCGCGATCTCGCCTCAGCAGGCCGCGCAGGTGCAGGCGCTGCTCGACAGCCAGGACCCGAACGTGCAGGCGACGCTGAACACGAACGTGCCGGACCACAAGTCGCTGGTGATCAGCCAGGACGGCCGCATCCTGGAGACCCTGGACAGCAAGGACGTGGTGGCGAACCAGTCCCTGAACGTGGGCGCGCACGCGCAGCACCTGAACGACGGCGCCGGCCGCAACTACGACCGCAGCGCCGGCGGCCAGCTCACCTCCGCGCAGGGGGCGTACAACGTCATCGGCACCGAGATGCACTCGCCGATCAAGATCGCGCTGGACGGGAAGGACGCGAAGCTCGACAGCACCCACGGGTTCGCGCTCGACGCGGACGGCTTCGGACAGGGGAAGGGCGCGGTGAAGACCTCCGGCGGCCTGAACCCGAACGAGGCGTGGCTGATGCGCGATCGGGCGGGCGACGGGCTGACCAAGAACGGCGTGGTCGACGGGAACGACGTGTACGGCGATCACGACGGCAAGTTCTCCGACGGGTACGCGCAGCTGGCGCGCGACTACAAGGGCGAGCTGAAGACCGATCCCGCCACCGGCCACCGGTACATCGACCTCACCGACCCGAACAGCCGCGCGGCGAAGGAGCTGAAGCTGATGGACGCCTCCGGGAAGTCGGTGCCGGCGTCGTCGGTGCTGAACCGGATCGACGTGGACGCGGTGGGCGCGAACGAGCGCGACGCCACCGGGAGCAACCAGATCCGACAGCGCGCGTCCGTCACCTACAAGGACGGGCACACCGCGCAGAGCGCCGACCAGTGGTACGCGCAGGGTCCGGCGGCCAAGTAGACTGGTCTGTCTGAATTCTCGATTCTGGCACTTTTGAAGGTACCAGTGCGGGCGCATGATGGCGTGCATGATCGCCGTCACGCCCCGCACCACCCTCGGCCGGAAGCCGTCCCGCGGCACCCACGACGAAGCGAAGATCCACGCCATCCTGGACGAGGCGCTGATCTGCCACGTGGGGTTCGTGGACGGCGGCCAGCCGTTCGTCATCCCCACGCTGCACGTCCGCGTCGGCGACGGGCTCTACCTGCACGGGTCGCAGCGGAGCCGGATGCTGGGCGTGCTGCGGGCGGGCGCGACGGCGTGCGTGACGGTGACGTTGATGGACGGGCTGGTGCTGGCGCGGTCGGCCATGCACCACTCCATGAACTACCGGTCGGTGGTGGTGCTGGGGACGGCGGAGGAGGTGCGGGACCGGGAGGAGAAGCTCCGCGTCCTGGACGCGCTGGTGGAGCACGTGGCGCGCGGGCGGAGCCGGGAGACGCGAGCGCCGGACGAGGGCGAGCTGCAGGCCACCGCGGTGGTGCGGATCCCCATCACCGAGGCGTCGGCGAAGGTGCGGGAGGGTCCGCCGGTGGACCTGGAGGAGGACTACGCGCTGCCGTTCTGGGCGGGCGTGGTGCCGCTGAGGCTGCAGGTGCTCCCGCCGATCGCCGACCCGCGGCTGCGGCCGGAGACGCCGATGTCGGACGCGGTGATCGACCTGCTCAGGGCTTGCAGTACGTGACCGTCCGGCCCGTAGTCGCAGACCGGATCGATGCCCCCATCGGGGAGCTTCCGGTGGTGGGACCCGGCGCAGACGCCGAGCTGCTTCTCGCAGAGGGGCGGCGGCTGGTCGCCCGCGCAGAACGGCGTACCGCACTGGTCCGCAGACGCGCTCCCCGCCGGACAGACCCAGGTCCCGGCGTCGGCGTCACAGACCGCCGCGGCGGCCAGGTCCCCGTTGCATCCGCCCTGGCAGCAAGAGGGTCGGGTCGCGCTCTCCGGACAAGGGATGCCTCCATCATCTCCGCCCGGATGGCCGCACTGGCAGCCCGCGCTGGCGATGAGGAGCAGCCCCGGCAGGAGCCGCGCGCCGCTCACGGCGAGCACCAGGTCGTCGCGTCCAGCTCGGTGGTGCCGTCGAGGTGGGGGTTCGCCAGGAGCGCGGTCCAGGCGTCGGGGCGCTCGCGGGACATTCCGTAGATGAACGGCAGGGAGGGCGAGACCAGGACCTGGCCTGGCGGGTCGAGGTTCTCCTTCAGGCCCCCGCCAGCCGCCCCCACGTCCCACTGGTACGTGGTCTGGCCATCGCCGTACTGGAGCGCTTGCCAGGCCAGCGTGGGTCCCTGCTCGGAACCCGCCGCCGCGAAGAAGAGCTGGACGGCCGGTATCCGCAGCCAGAGCTGGGGAGGCACCGGGTACCGGTCGAGGGCGCTCGGGATGAGCCACACGGTTCCCCGATCGCCTTCGATGTCCCGGTACAGCAACGGGACGGTGGCCCAGCGGCCAGGTGACGACGGCGGAAGCAGCTTGACCTGCAGCTGGCTCCACGTCTGGAAGACGCGCTCCGGGCCGGTGGGCTGCAAGGACTCCGAGAGCGGCAGGACTCGCACATACGAGGTGCTGAAGGGGACCTGGGTGTCCTCGTACGCCACCATGGCGAACCGGTCCGGCGCCGTGCCGACCGGCCAACCCGGGTTGAACGAAGGTTGGGTGTCGAACCGCTTGGTCATCACCACGGCGGGCCCGGAGCGCGCCAGGCCCTGCGCGTCCAGGGTCAGCCCGAGGATCTCGGCGGGCCCGGTCTGCTGGATCAGCAGGAGCAGGACGCGCGTCCCGTCCGAGGACGGCGCGGCGGTCACGAAGCCCGCCGGGTGGGGGAGGGCGATCGCCCGCGGCGCCTCGAGCGGAATGCCGTCGCCGTCGAGGTGGACGACGAACGTCGAGGCGACCGAGGAGGGGCCGATGTCCAGGAGGAGGCCGTCCGCGGTCCTGACCAGGTTGAAGGAGCGGATGAAGCCGGCGCTCCAGCCGGTGAACGTCACGTCCGGGCGGAGCGGCGCGCCGAGGGCGTCGCGGTACCGGAGCAGCGGCGTCCCGGCGGCGTTCTCGGTGGCGATGACGAAGCCGCCGGGGATGGAGGCATACGCGAGCGGGAAGGAACCATTGGGCGCCTCGAGCGGCGTGAGGTTTCTCCACCACTGGTCCGCCTGCCCGTTGCAGTCGTTGTCCAGCCCGTCGCAGCGGCTCTCGTGGTCCTCGTAGTCCGGCCCGTACGAGAGCGAGGTGCACACCGGCTCGTACCCCCCATCCGGCAACTGCGCGTGCCGGGCGCCGGCGCAGACGCCCAGCTGCTGCTCGCAGAGCGGAGGGAGTTGGTTCAGCGCAAACAGCGAGAGCAGGGCGGTGCCGATCCCGGACATACCCGGAATTCTATACCTGGGAGTTCCGCGGGCCGACCAGGCGCATCGGCGACAGCTCGTACGCGTTGAGGCGGGCGACGACCGTCGGGTCGGCATCGACGATCCGCCGCGCCTCCGCCTCGTCCTCCACCTCGAGCAGGCCCATCCCGAATGAGCCGGATGCGGCGAGCACCGGCCCGAAGGCGAGGATCTTCCCGGCGTCGAAGAACCGCCGCAGGTACGCGCCGTGCTCGCCCATCAGCCGCTTCTCCTCTTCGTTCATGTCGAACGGGAACGACGGGCGCGGCGGGATCAGCTTGAGGAAGAAGTGTTGCTTTGCCATTTCCGCTCTCCTCAGTCGAGGAACCGCCGATCCACCTGGCGGCGCTGCTCCGGCGAATCGTAGAGGTTGGGAGGCTCAGATGTCTCCGGCGTCGGCCACTCCCCGAGCGTGATGACCACGCGGTCGCCAGGCAGTTCCTCGACCGATATTTCTCTACCTCATGGCGTCCCCCCGTCCGGCGACCCCACCGGCAGCGCCTCCACCTCTTTCCCGAAATTCGCGGGCACGCTGATCGGCACCTTCAGCATCGTGGACAGCCGCAGCAGCAGCACGTCCGGCCGCAGCCGCTCCTCGCCGATCAACCCCACCACCTCCCGCGCGGTGACGGACTGCCCCCGCCCCCACAGCGCCTCCAGGAACGCCGCCGCCGCCGGGTTGTGCCACCACGCCGGCCCGTAGCGCGCCTTCATCTGCGCCTGGAGCTGCCCCGCCAGGAACCACGCCAGGAAGTCGTCCGCCGACTGGTAGAAGTCCTCCAGGTCCACCAGCGCGCGCGCCTCGTCGTCCGGACCGAACGGCACCCCGTACGCCCGCGACATGATCGGCCCGTACAGCTCCTTCGCGTCCTGCAAGCCCCGCCTCCGCAGCTGCAGCTCGTACAGGATCCTCCCCGCCGTCACCCGGATCCGCTGCAGCAGGATCGCCGCCTGCGTGGCCAGGTACCGATCCAGCCCGTCCCCCGAGAACCCCGCGTGCTCCTCCAGCCAGATGGGGTCCTCCACCAGGTCCTCGAACAGGAACGCGTACGCCGCCCCGGCCGACCCGTCCCCCAGCGCGCGCAGCTCGAACCGCATCGACGGCTTGGTGAACGCCAGGTGCAGCGCCCGCCCCACCTCGCCCATCAGCGCCGCCTGCGCCCGCACCCCCGCCACCGGCTTCACCGACAGCCGCACGTCGCCGGGGACGTCCACGCCCACCGCCAGCGCCCGCGCCGCCTTCCCGGGCGCATCCCCCGCGTCGATCTTCAGGTTCCTCAACCCGTCCAGCTTCAACCCCATCCCCTCCACCGTCAGCTCCGCCCGCGGCAGCAGCTCCGCCGCCGGGAAGCGCGCGTCCACCGCCGGCGTCCGGAACGTCCGCGGGAAGTCGCACCGGCGCACCTGCTTCGGCGGCAGCTCCACCTCCAGCGACGACATCCGCTCCAGCACCTGTTGGTACGCAGCCTCCGTCGTCGCCAGCACCTGCTCCGCCAGCAGCGCCAGCTGCGCCGGGTCCACCTGCCGCAGCTCCGCGCCGTACGCCTCGTGCGACGGGTACCCCAGCCCCGCCAGCAGCTCCGCCTTCCGCTCCTCCCGCAGCCGCACGGTGGCGGAGATCCGCTGCACCGCCGCGGTGGCCCCTTCCCACAGCGCCCGGCGGCGCGGGGCGCTGCGCTCGGCGGCGAGCAGCCGGTCCAGCTCCCGGTACGCGTACTCCTTCCCTTGCACCGTGAAGGTGGCCGAGCCCTCCACGTTCGACACCGCGTCCGTCAGCTCCGCCAGCTGCGACGCCAGGTACTCCCCCACGAAGTACGACAGCAGCGAGGTGAGCGCGCGGATCTCCCCCGGCTCCTTCGCCCGCTGCCGCAGCTTCTCGATCTTGTGGATGTTCTCCGGCGTGAACAGCGCCGCGTGCCCTTCGTAGGAGGCGGCGATCTGCGGCTTCTGCCCCGCGGTCCACGTCGCCCAGATCTGCTCGTTCTGCGCCTTGAGCAGCGCCTCCGCCTCCGCGGACAGCTTCTGCACCTCCTCGCGCAGCCCGTCGTCGGCGGCCGGTGGAGGCGCCGGCGGCTTCACCACCGCCGGGCGCGGGCACGCGGGGACCAGCAGGAGGGACGACAGGACCGCCAGCGCCCCGAGCCGCCCCCTCATTCGCCGATGGTCTTCACCTGCGTGGTCTTGTTGCCCGACGCGTCGATGGCCACGATCTCCACCCTCCGCTGGCCCTTGCGCACCGGCACCTCGGCCCGGTACGCGCCGCGCCCGTCCACCGGCACCTCCTGGCCGTCGATCAGCACCGCGCTTCCCGGCTCCACCACGCCCTCCACCACCAGCTTCACCTGCGCCTCCAGCGCCGGCGCGGTGGTGTCCACCGTGCACGCCACCTTGGCGCTGGTCTCGTTCCCCGCCCGGTCCTTCGCCGTGGCGACGATCTCCTGTGGCCCCTCCGCCAGCTCCACCCTCAGGCGGAACACGTTGCCCTTGTAGCGGGGGGCGGCCTTCCCGCCGATGGCCACGGTGGCGATGTCCTTGTCCGGCACCTCCACGGTGATGAACTGCTCCCTGGTGTTGAGCACCTGCTTGTCCTGCGGGTGGACGAAGGAGATGGTGGGCGGCTCGTTGTCGAAGGCGCCGTACTCGTAGCGGTGGGTGGCGGAGGCGTACTTCAGGCCCGGGTGCGGGATGCGCGCCAGCGACTGCGGCACGTTCCCGATGTCGCCCGGGTAGTGCACGGCGAACACCGCGGTCCGCTCGCCGTGGCTCTTGAGCGTGGCGGTGCGCAGCTCCGGGACCTTCTGCATCTCGGCCTGCAGCTGCGCCGCCATGTCCTGGTCCAGGTCCTTGACCGTGATCTCGACCTCGGTGGTGGCCAGGTTCGGGGGCGGCTGCTGCTTGGGCGCGGTGGTGGCGCAAGCGGCGCACCAGCACATGGCAACGGCGGCGGCGAGGGCGGTCGTTCGGAAATTCACGAGTCTCTCCTCTGGAGACGAGGCGCGCTGTAACGTCCGCGATCCCATGCCGGACCGCAAGCAATTGTCGGCGGCGACCGCTCGCCAGACGATGTACGCGGCGCTGCGGCGCTTCTTCACCGCCGCCGGCTTCGCGGAGGTGGAGACGCCGCTTTTGGTGCCCGCGCCCGGCATGGAGCCGCACATCTCCGCCTGCGAGGTCGCCTTCCGCCCGGAGACGGACGTGGGCTCGCCGCGCACGCTCTACCTCCACACCAGCCCCGAGTACGCGATGAAGCGGCTGCTGGCGGACGGGATGGGCCCCATCTTCCAGATCTGCAAGGTGTTCCGGAACGGCGAGGTCTCCCCCTCGCACAACCCCGAGTTCACCCTGCTGGAGCTCTACCGGCCGCACGCGGACTACGCGCTCGTCATGGAGGACCTGGAGCGCGCGCTGGCGGAGGTGGAGCGCGCGCTCGGCTCGCCCGGCCCGTTCTCCGCCCTCCCCTACGAGCGCGTCACCGTCCGCGACGCGGTGCTGCGCCACGCGGGCGTCGACCTGCGCGAGTGCCCGGACGCGCCGTCGCTCGCGCGCGCCGCGCGGGGAGCCGGGGCCCGCCTCCCGGATCAGGCGGAGTCGCCGAGCTTCGACGACGTCTTCTTCCACCTCTTCCTGCAGAAGGTGGAGCCCCACCTGGGCCGCGACCGCCCCACCTACCTCACCGAGTACCCCGCCTCGATGGCCGCCCTCTCGCGCCTGAAGCCCTCCGACCCCACCGTGGCGGAGCGCTTCGAGCTCTACGTGCGCGGCGCGGAGCTGGCCAACGGCTACTCCGAGCTGACCGACGCGCGCGAGCAGCGCCGCCGGCTGGAGGAGGAGCGCGCGCTGCGGGGGCGGCTGGGGCGGCCGGCGTACCCGCTGGACGAGCGCTTCCTGGAGGCGGTGGGGCGGATGCCGCCGTCGGGCGGCGTGGCGGTGGGGCTGGACCGGGTGCTGATGCTGCTGCTGGGCGCCTCGACCATCGACGAGGTGCTGCTGTTCCCGGCGCGGGAGTTCGTGTGACGCACGTGGGAGGAGGGAGCGCGTGATCAAGGACCTGCTGCGCACCGCGGCCACCTATACGACGGTGGTGTTCGGGACGCTCGCCGCCGCGCCGGTGGTGGTGGCCATGGCCTCCCGGGACAAGGAGCGGCCGGACCCGCTGCTGCGGCTGTGGTGCCGGAGCATCCTCAACGCCGCGGGCGTGTCGGTGGAGGTCCGCGGGCAAGAGAACCTGCCCCAGGGCCACTGCGTGTTCGTGTGCAACCACCAGTCGCACTTCGACGTGCTGGTGCTGGTGTCGCAGCTCCAGCGCCACCTCCGCTTCGTCGCCAAGGCGGAGCTGTTCAAGATCCCGGTGTTCGCCCAGGCGATGCGCGCGGTGGACACCATCAAGGTGGACCGCTCCGGCGGGGACGGCGACCGGCAGGCGCTGGCGGAGGCCATCCCGGCGGTGCGCGAGCGGATGGACATCGCCTTCTTCCCCGAGGGGACGCGCAGCCCGGACGGCGTGCTCCGGCCGTTCAAGAAGGGCGCGGTGGTGCTGGCGCTCAACGCCGGCGTGCCCATCGTCCCGCTGGCGGTGGCGGGCACGCGCCACATCCTCCCCAAGAACAGCCTGCGCATCCGCGCGGGGAAGAAGGCGGCGCTGCTGGTGGGGGCGCCCATCCCCGTGGAGGGCCGCACCCTGGCGGACCGGGACGAGCTGACCGAGGCCAGCCGGCGCGCGGTGGCGGGGCTGCTGGAGCAAGGCAACGCCCTCGTCGGAGAGTGAGAGCAGGTACACTCTCCGCCATGTCCCCCACCCAGCGCTCCGACAGGCTTTGGCCCGCCGCGCTGATCCTGCTCGCCGCGGGGTGCACCCAGAGCGCCGGGGCGGACTTCACGCTGCACCTCGATCCCGCCGCGAAGGTGACCTGCGTGCTCGCGTTCGCGGAGCTCGAGGACGGGAGCGAGCTCACCAGCGGGTTCCAGCTCCGGGGCGGCCGCGACGCGCTGGAGATCGGCCTCTTCGAGACGCGTGGGCTGAGCCGCGCGTTCGTCGCCGGGGCGGAGGGCTACTGGTCGAGCGGGGGCGGATGCCAGCCGCCGATGTACCTCGACGACGAGGCCCCCAGGCAGGACTCGGCGTTCGTCTCCGGGAAGGTGGTCCCGCTCACGCTGGACCTGGCGATGCCGGCGGGGGCCGACAAGGACGGGGACGGGTTCCGCTCCACCGGCTTCGGCGGGGGCGACTGCGACGACCGCCGCGCGGACGTGAACCCGGAGGCGCAGGAGGTGTGCGGCGACGGGGCGGACAACGACTGCTCGGGGGCGGTGGACTGCGCGGACCCGTCGTGCGCCGGCGCGGGGGCCTGCGAGGCGAAGGAAGCGACGTGCGGGGACGGCCTCGACAACGACGGGGACCGGCTGATCGACTGCGCGGACCCGGACTGTGACGGGCGGGCGTGCAGCGACGGGAACCCGTGCACGGTGAACGACAAGTGCTCGGGCGGGATCTGCACGGTGGCGCCCGTCATCTGCGCCTCGCCGCCCACCGCGTGCCACGAGCCCGCCGGGACCTGCGCGGGCGACGGCGGCTGCGTGTACGGGGTGGACGCGGGGAGCTCCTGCGCGGGCGGGTTCTGCGGGTACGACGGGAGCTGCGGAGCGATCTTCCGCTACACGCCGGCGAACTTCACGCCGCCGCCCATCGCGATGTTCGGGCCGGCGCAGCGGTTCAACTGCAACACCTCGACCTTCGACTCCTCCCCGAGCGCGACCAACCCGTTCCAGAACTGGTGCGGGCAGCCCACGCCGCCCGTCGTCGTCGTCACACAGGGCGCCAGCGGCATCGACGCGGTGGTGCTGCCCATGCGCGGGCTGCGCGTCGAGACCAACCACACCCTCCGGCTGATCGGCACCCGGCCCGTCATCCTCGCCGTGTTCGGGGACGTCGTGGTGGACGGGCTGGTCAACGCGGGCGGCGGGGGGACCACGCCCGGCGCGGGCGGCAACGACTCTTCGTCTTCGGCCTGCGGCGCGACCGGCGCCGGCGCGGCGGGGATGGCCAGCAGCTCCTCCGGCGGCGGCGGTGGCGGCGGCGCGTTCGCCGGCACGGGCGGCGCGGGAGGGAACTCCAACCTCTCGGCGGCGGGCGCGCTGGGCGGGAGCGTGAACGGGGGCACCGACCTCCAGCCCATCCGCGGCGGTTGCGGCGGCGGCGCGGGCGGAGACTCCGGCGGCACGGGCGGAGGCGGCGGGGGCGGCGTGCAGATCTCCGCCAGCGACACCATGACCATCCGCGGGAAGGTGGCCTCGCAGGGCGGCGGCGGTCAGGGCGGGCAGAGCGACCAGTCGGGCGGAGGCGGCGGCGGGAGCGGCGGCGCCGTCCTCCTCGAGGCGACCTCCATGAGCTTCAGCGCCGCGGCGCGGGTGACCGTGAACGGCGGCGGGGGCGGGGAGGGCGACAACTGCTGCGCGTCCGGGACGTACGACGGCGCCGGTGGGGCCAACGGCAAGAACGACGGCGTGGGCGTGGCCGCCGGCGGCGACACCTCCAACAGCCCCGGCGGGGCGGGCGGCGGCGGCGGCGCGGGACCCACCGCCGCCGCAGACGGAGCCGACGGGGGGAGCGCCACCGCCGGCGGCGCCACCATCCGGGGAGGCGGCGGCGGGGGAGGCGGTGGCGTGGGCCGCATCCGGCTCGACTTCACCGCCGGCTGCGCCAAGGACCCGGGGGCGATCTTCTCCGGCGCGATCACCTCGAGCCAGGCGAGCGACGGCGGCTGCCCCTGAGCGGCGCGAGCACCACCGCCGCCGCCGCGAACGCCAGGTCCACGCCGCCCGCGCTGGCGCAGTCGCCCACGTCCACCGCCGTGGGGTCCACCGTCCGGCGGAGCTCCACCTGGGAGCCCGTGCTCACCTCGGTGCCGGCCAGCTCCATCTGCAGGAGCACGCTCGCTGGGCGGACGGTCTCGAAGGGCTGGACGACCGTGATCGATCCGCCCCGGAGCTGGAGGTTGAACGTCCCCGCCGTCGGCTCTCATCGCGTTCAATCCTGCTTCGGCGGGACGAGGTCGAGGAAGCGCGGCGCGATCCGGCGGGCGGCCGCCAGCAGCGCGGCGGTGGCGTCCGTGCTCGACGGGAGCTGGCGGCTCTGGCGGCCCTCGGGGTCGATCGGCTCCGCGAACGTGAACAGGTCCACCGGCGCCCCGTCCGCGATGGAGCCGGCGAGGACCACCACCGGCTTGCCCTCCTGGCGCGCCAGGGTGGCGAGGCTGGCGGTGGCCTTCCCCATGGCGGTCTGCGCGTCCAGCCGCCCCTCGGCGGTGACCACCAGGTCCGCGCGGCGGACGCGCTCGCGCAGCCCGCACAGCTCCGCCAGCGTGGCGAAGCCGTCCTTCATCGTGGCGCCGGCCAGCAGCAGCCCGTACCCCAGCCCGCCCGCGGCGCCCGCGCCCGGCTCCCCCGCGAGGTCGCGCCCGGTCTGCTGGAGCACCACCTGGTGCAGCCGCGCCAGCGCGGTCTCCAGCTCCTTCACCTCCTCCGGGGTGGCGCCCTTCTGCGGCGCGAACACCGCCGCCGCGCCGGTGGGCCCCAGCAGCGGCGCGCGCACGTCCGACAGCGCCAGCACCGTCACGCCCTGCAGCTTCGCCAGCACCCGGTCCAGCTTGACCCGCTCCAGGCCCGCCAGCGGCCCGCCTCCGGGCGAAAGCCAGCTCCCGTCCGCCGCCATGAAGCGCGCGCCGAGCGCCTCCAGCATGCCGGCGCCGCCGTCGGTGGTGGCGCTGCCGCCCAGGCCGATGCACAGCTCCTTGCAGCCCCGCTCCAGCGCCGCGGTGATCAGCTGTCCGGTGCCGCGGGTGGAGGCGCGGAGCGGCTCCAGCTCGGCGGGGAAGAGGCGGCACAGCCCGGAGGCGGCCGCCATCTCGATCATCGCGCGCTGACCGTGGATGGCGAAGGTGGTCGGCCCGAATCGCCCGAGCGCGTCCTCCGCCTGCACCTCCACGATGTCCGCCCCGGTGGCGCGCACGAACATCTCCACCGTCCCCGGCCCGCCGTCGGCGATGGGGAAGGTCTCGATCTCCACGCCCTGGAGCGTCGCGAAGAGGCCCCGGGCGATGCAGGCCCCGGCCTCGGCTCCGGTGAGCGTCCCCTTCAGCTCCTGCGGAGCGACCAGGACCTTCACCGGGCGGCCTCCAGCCACTCGAGGATCGGCCTCGGCCCCGCCGCGGCGGCCGCCGGGTCCGCCTCCGCCGCCAGCGCCTCCAGCCGGGCGGCGAGCGCGTTCGTCGCCTCCAGCGGATGGCGCCCGCCCGACGCGCGGTCGCAGAAGTACGTGCGGCAGCCGAACGGCCGGTCCTCGTAGACCGTGCACCGCCGCCCGGCTTCGTCCAGCAACGGGCACCCGCCGTCCGCGCGCGGTTCGGGGACGCGCCGGCCCTGCCGCCTCAGCGCGTCCTCCAGCGCGGCGGATTCCACGGGCCACAGCCACGGCTGCCGCCCGCGCCGGCGGAGCTGGCAGCACTCGGCCGAGGCGGGGCAGGAGAAACGCGCGTACGCCGCGTCGGCCTGGCGGTAGAGCGCCGCCAGCCGGCGGAGCGCCTGGGCCCGGGTCGGGCGCCGGAGCTCCTCCGCCTCGTCGTTGCGGACAGCCGACCCCTTCTCGTGCAAAGTCCCTCCGCGCCGGCTCTGCCGTGAGGAGTTCCGCGGATGATTGTCATCGATACGAGCGTCCTGGTCGACCGGCCCGTGATCCTTTGCTTCGATTTCGTGGCGCGCGGTTTTTTTGAGCATCTCCGTCGCTGGAACACTGCGGTTGTCGAGCTCAAACGACTCACCGACGGCCCGGTGGCGGTCGGGACGAAGGGCCGGGAGGTCCAGCGCATCCGCGGCAAGGACTACGGGCGCACCTTCGAGGTGATCGAGCTCAATCCGGACGCGGTGTTCGCCGTGAAGGCCGTCGGCCCGGAAGGTCCCGAGCGTCACTATCTCTGCCGGTACACCTTCACCCCACAGGACGGGAAGAATTGCCGGATCACGCAACACTTTGAGCTGGACTGGAGCGGCCTGGGATTCACGCTGTTCAAGCCGTTCGTGCGGCGGCGCATCGCGAAGGACCTGGAGATGGCCATCGAGCGGCGGCTGAAGGCGTCCATCGAGGAGATGGCGGAGCCCTCCGGCATCATGGTCGGGTCGCAGCCGATGGTGGTCCGCCCGACGCGCGGGCCCTCGAAGGACTGACTAGAGAACGCGCAGCACGAAGCACTTCAGGTAGCGCGTCTCGCGGAGCTGGAGCAGCACCGGGTGGTCCTTCCCCGCGCCGCGCCGCTCGATGATCTGCACCCGCCGCTTCGCGTCCGACGCCGCGGACTCCAGCATGTCCTCGAACATCGCTTCGCCCACGTGGTACGTGCAGCTGGCGGTGATCAGGTGCCCGCCGGGCCGGAGGAGCTGGAACGCGCGCAGGTTGAGCTCCTTGTACCCGCGCACCGCCGCGTCGACGGACTCCTTGCTCTTGGCGAACGACGGCGGGTCGAGCGAGATGGCGTCGAACTTCTTCCCCTCGTCCACCGCGTCGCGCAGGTAGTCGAAGGCGTTGGCCAGCACCACCTCCACGTTGTCCAGCCGGTTCTCCTGCGCGTTCTCGCGGAGCTGGTCGGCGGCGGGCTCGGAGATCTCCACCGCGGTGACGTGCCTGGCCTTCGTCGCCAGCTGGAGCGCGAAGCCGCCCGAGTACGAGAAGCAGTCCAGCGCCTCGCCGGACGCGTACTGCGCCGCCACCTGGTGGTTCTCGCGCTGGTCGAGGAACGCGCCCGTCTTCTGCCCGCCCAGCAGGTCCGCCTTCATCCGCACCAGCCCGGTGGAGTAGCGCACCGCCGGTGGCACCTCGCCGCGCATCACGCCCTTCTCCGGCTCCAGGCCCTCCAGCATCCGCACGTTGACGTCGGACCGGTTGACGATCGCCTTGGGCTTGAACAGCTCCGTCAGCAGGTCGGCGATCAGCTCCTTGCGGTCCTCGGTGCCCTTCACCAGGAACTGCGCGGAGAGGTAGTCGCCGTACCGGTCCACCACCAGGCCGGGGAGGAGGTCCGCCTCGGCGTGCACCATCCGGTAGGTGTCCTCGCCGGGGAGCGCGCGCCGCCGCAGCTCGTCCGCGCGCCGGAGCCGTTCGCGGAAGAAGTCCGCGTCCACCTTCGCGTCGTCGCCCGCCAGCCAGCGCAAGGTGATCTTCGAGTGCTTCGAGTACAGCGCCTGCCCCAGCAGCCAGCCGCGCCCGTCGAACACGCGCACCACCTCGCCGCCCTGGAGCGACGCCAGCGCGCCCGCGCCCTCCTCGACGTCGCTGCGGTAGATCCACGGGTGGCCGCGCTGCCACCGCTCCGCGCCGCGGAAGGTGACCTGCACCTGCGGCGCCCCGTCCGGGCCCTGGGCGTCGATGCGCGCCGAGGGCCGCCGGGGTTTCTGGGGCTGCCCAGGCCGCGACTTCAGACCTTGACCACCTCGTTCACCACGACCTCGCCCTGGTCTTCCTTGACGGTGCATGCGGCCACGTTCGGGTCGTGCTCGAAGAACAGGACCCAGCCCTCCTCCGCTGCCTGCGCGAGGAGCATCTTCTTCTCCTCGATGGTGGTGAGCGGGTACAGGTCGTAGGCCATCACCCACGCCGCGCGCAGGTGCGCGGTGGTCGGGACCAGGTCCCCGCAGAACGCGACGGTCTGGTCGCCGTCGCTGACCTTCACCAGCTGCAACCCCACGGTGTGCCCCTCGGAGACGAAGATGTCCACGCCGGGGCACAGCTCGGTGGCGCCCTCCAGGAGGTGGAGCCGCCCGCTCCGCTCCAGCGCCTCGTAGGTGGCGGCGCGGAAGCTGCCCGCGTCCTTCTCCGACGCGTGGTGCGCCCACACCCAGTTGCGCCGCTGCAGGTGGCAGGTGGCGTTGGGGAAGGACATCGCCACCTTCCCGCCTTCTTCCCGGGTCAGCCCGCCCACGTGGTCGAAGTGCAGGTGGGTGATGATGACGTCGGTGATCTCCTCGCGCTTCACCTTGGCGCGCGCCAGCTCCCGGTCCAGGTCCAGTTGCCCGTGGTCGATGCGGTACATCTCCGCGTGCTTGGCGTCCCACCGCCGGCCGATGCCGCAGTCCACCAGGATCTTCCGCTTCCCCTCGACGATCAGCAGGCACCGCAGCCCGAGCGTGATCCGGTTCTTCTCGTCCGGGGCGAACTTCTTCTCCCACAGCACCCGCGGCACCACGCCGAACATCGCCCCGCCGTCGAGGGCGAACGTCCCGTCGCGGACCTCGTGCAGCTCGAACTTGCCGGCGCGCAGGGGCATGGCCGCCGCGACTATAGAGGAGCCACCCGCCAGCAGCGATGGATGTCCCGCTGGTGGAAGTCCGGGGGCAACGATTTGGGCGTCAGCTCCTCGCCCTGGAGGGCGCGCTCGTCCGGGCGGAAGCCGCGGAAGTTGGTGGAGAAATAGAGCGCCCCGCCCGGCGCCAGGAGGTCCAGCGCCTGGCGCAGCAGGCGCGGGTGGTCGCGCTGGACGTCGAAGCGGCGCGCGCGCTTGGAGGCGGAGAAGGACGGCGGGTCGAGGACGATGAGGTCGAACGGCTCCGGGTGCTTCTCCGAGAGCCACTCCGCCGCGTCCGCCTGGATGAACCGGTGCCGCCGCCCGGCCAGGCCGTTGAGGTCCAGGTTCGCCTCCGCCCAGTCGAGGTACGTGCCGGAGAGGTCCACCGAGGTGGTGGACGCGGCCTCCCCCGCCGCGGCGTGGACGGTGAACGCGCCCGTGTAGCAGAACAGGTTGAGGAACCTCTTCCCGCGCGCCTCCGAGCGAACCCGCGCGCGCGTGCCGCGGTGGTCGAGGAACAGCCCGGTGTCGAGGTAGTCGTCCAGGTTGACCCAGAAGCGCAGCCCGCCCTCCTGGACGGTGAAGCGCTCGCCGCCTTTGCCCTGGCGTTCGTACTGCGACTCGCCCCAGCGGTGCGGCCGGTGCGTCTTCCAGTGGACGGCCGCCGCCGGCACCCCGAGCACCTCCTCCACCGCCGCCCCCACCTCCGCGCGCATCGCCTCCACGTCCGCCTCGCGCCGCGGGAAGAGCTGCGCCAGGGCGCGGCCGGCGTACGACTCCACCACCACCGGGTGCTCCGGCATGTCGCGGTCGTAGACGCGGAAGGCGTCCGTGCCCTCGCGCTCCGCCCACTTCTTCAGGTGCTTGAAGTTCTTCCGCAGCCGGTTGGCGAACGACACCCGCCGTCCATACCTTGGCCGGCGCCCATGGCAAAAGCCCCGCCAGGGCTGGAGGAGTAGGCTCTTGCCCTTGGTGACGGAGCGGATCGAGCTGGGCGGGGACGGGGAGGCGGAGGGGATGGTGGTCCTCCTCCACGGGCTGGACCACTCGCCCGAACCGATGAAGCCGGTGGTGCGCGCGCTGGAGGAGCTGCGGCGCTTCATGGCCGCCCAGGGCGCCACCCCGCCGCGGCTGCGCGTGCTGGCGCCGTACCGCGGCGCGCCGGACCGCCCCGGCTTTGACGAGCGGCGCGCGACGCTGGAGTCGCTGGTGGAGGCGTACTACGCGCCGCTCGCGCCCGGCGGGGCGGGGGTACCCGTCGTCACCATCGGCGAGTCGCTCGGCGCCGCGCTCTCGGACGTGTGGTCCTGGCGCGAGCCGGGCATCGCCCACCAGATCTGGCTGGACCCGCTGCCCGCGCGGCTGGCGCTGATCGCCTTCGACCGGGCGCTGGTCGCCGCCGCGATGCTGGCGCAGTTCGCCTCCTTCCGGCTGCGGCGGCTGGGCCTCAACCTCACCGGGCCGCTCGACCGGGCGATGCTGCGCGAGGCGCTGGACCCGCGCAGCCGGGGCGACCGCGAGCGGTACCTCCGGCAGAAGATGCAGGCGCCGCACTGGCGGTGGGCGCTGGTGGAGGCGCGGCTCATCCTCCGGATGGCGCTGGCCGGGCCGTCCGCGCCGCGCCCGCCCCCGGACCGGCTCACCCCGGTGACCACCTTCCTGCCGCCGCGCGGCCCGTCGTGGCTGGACCGCAAGGTGGTGGGGCCGGCGGCGCACCGGATCGCGGTGGCGTCCTTCAGCGGGCGCAAGGGCGCGCGCATCGCCCACGCGAAGGCGGGGACGCACTACAACCTGTCGGAGATGGCGGCGCCGTACGTGGCGTGGCGCGCGCTGGCGGGGCTGGGCCTTTCGCGGTGCGGGGCGTTCTTCGAGGAGTGGCCGCTGGCGGCGAGGTTCGCGGACCACTACTGGGCGGCGGTGGCGGTGAGCGCGGCGAGCGCGCCAGGGACGCCGGAGCTGGCGTCGCACCTGGCCGAGGGCTGATCCGCCGACTGGTACTTTCCATCCGCGGGTGGAAGTGATTTGTGCGCGGCATGCGCTTCGACACGCTTGCCATCCACGCCGGCCAGCAGCCGGACCCCACCACCGGCGCGGTGATGACGCCGGTCTACTTCACCTCCACCTACGTCCAGGCCGGCCCCGGCGAGCACAAGGGCTTCGAGTACAGCCGGACCCACAACCCGACCCGGTTCGCGCTGGAGGGGTGCCTGGCGGCGCTGGAGGGCGCCAAGCACGGGCTGGCGTTCGCCTCGGGGCTGGCCGCCACCGACATGGTGATGCACCTGCTGGATGCGGGCGACCACGTGGTGTGCTCGGACGACGTGTACGGCGGGACGTTCCGGATCTTCGACAAGGTCTTCAAGCGGCACGGCCTGTCGTATTCGTTCGTGGACCTGTCCAACCCTGACAACCTGGAGCCGGCCATCACGCCGAAGACGAAGCTGGTCTGGGTGGAGACCCCCACCAACCCCATGCTGAAGCTGATCGACCTCCAGCGGGTGGCGGAGGTGGCGAAGAAGCGCGGGTTGATCTCCGTCTGCGACAACACCTTCATGACGCCGTTCTTCCAGCGCCCGCTGGAGCTGGGGTTCGACGTGGTGATGCACTCGACCACGAAGTACCTCAACGGCCACTCGGACTGCGTGGGCGGCTTCGCGGGGACGTCGCGGAAGGACCTCGCGGACCGGATGTACTTCCTGCAGAACGCGGTGGGCGGCGTGCCGTCGCCCATGGACAGCTTCCTGGTCTTGCGTGGGGTGAAGACGCTCCACCTGCGGATGCCGCGCCACCAGGAGAACGCGATGAAGCTGGCGGAGTTTCTGGGCGGCCACGCGAAGGTGGCGAAGGTGACGTACCCCGGGCTGAGGTCTCACCCGCAGCACGACCTGGCGCGGCGGCAGATGAAGGGCTTCGGCGGGATGATGACGTTCGAGATCAAGGGCGGGCTGGAGGCGGCGCGGAGCTTCCTGCGGGCGGTGAAGGTGTTCGCGTGCGCGGAGTCGCTGGGCGGCGTGGAGTCGCTCATCGAGCACCCGGCGATCATGACCCACGCCTCCGTCCCGAAGGAGGCGCGCGAGAAGCTGGGCATCTCGGACGGGCTGATCCGGATCAGCGTGGGCGTCGAGGACGCGCAGGACCTGATCGACGACCTGAAGCAGGCGCTCGGGTAGCGCGCCGAGCGCCGCCGAACCGGGTGGCGACCTCTTCCAGGCGGCGCGTCACCTGGTTCACCGTCTTCGAGGCGACCGACAGGCCGCGGGCGAGCCTCCGGAAGTCGCCGACGCTGGAGCGCACCTGGTCGATCACCGCCAGGGCCTCCTTGCGGCTCAACCCGTGCTTGTCGCCGAGGCCCAGGACGTGGTCCTGCGTGGGCGCCAGGGTCTCGCCGCCGACCGACGTGGTGTGGTGCCCGCGCATGCCCTCCGAATAGATGAGGTCGTAGGCCGGGGAGAACCTCCACTCGCCCGTCCCGGACATCAGGTACGAGAAGTTGCGGACGTGGTCGTCCCGGTTGCAGGCGAGCACGTTGAAGCACAGGCGCCGGAACCCCTCGACCACCTCCGCCTGCGATCGCGTGAGCGCGCCCGTGGCCGCCAGCAGATCGTCGTAGTCCAGGGAAGGTAGGCGGTGGCTGGCGTGGAGCAGCCCGCCGATGCTGTGCATGTGGACTCGCGTGGAGCCCTGGCGATCGAACCGCTTCGCCGCGAAGCAGCGGCGCCGCTTGTCCAGCGCGAGCAACCGGGTGTCGGGCATGCGAAGGCCCGCCCCGCGCGCCATGCGCGCATAGGTCTCCTCCAGCCCGCCCGCGTCCTCGAGATCTCCCTTCGCCGGGAACTTCACCAGCCAGTGCTCGAAGCCGGGCGGCAGCACGTCCGCCCCCACCAGCACCCGGTCCTGCGGACCCAGCGCAACCACCGCCTTGGGGCGGGCGCCGCCGGGGCTGCTCCCGGCCGCCTCCAGCTCCGGCAGCAGGCGATCCGTCTTGCCCTCGAAGACGGCCACGGCCTCCGAGGCCAGCGTCTTCAAGGCCACGTCCATGGGCTCCTCGAGGTCCGGCGCGTCCGCCGGGTGATAGCTGAGGGCGCCCATGGCGCGCGCACCCACATACCGGAGCCAGGCCAGCACCGAGATCCGGTTGGGGTCGATGCCGGACTTGCGCATGCGGCGATGCATCAGCATCAAGCCCCAGCCGTCAGGAAGCGAGTCGAAGAACAGCCCGTAGAGGCCGTGGAATTCGGGGAGGCCGTCGGAGAAGACGCCGGTCTGCAGCGGGAGCTTGAAGGGGGACAGCGGCAGGCCCGCCGCCAGGAACTCAGGCGCGTACTCGAAGTGGATCCGGCGGTCCGCGTCCAGCAGGTGCCCCACCGTCCTCGGCCCGGAAGGCAGCTCCAGCCGCACCTCCACCTGCGTCACGACTTCCTCCGCCGGCCGCGCACGCGCGGGCGCTGCCGGGTCTCGATCTCCGACAGCGTGCCGGCCGGGCGCGGCGCGAACAGCGGAAGGAAGTCATCCAGCGCCTCCAGCGCCCGGGCGATCAACAGCAGGCGCGAGAGGGTGATCTGCGCCCGGCGCTCGAAGGACTTCACCGTCTCCTCGGAGATCCCCGCGCGCTCCGCCAGCTCACCGCGCGACCAGCCGCGCTCCAGGCGCAGCGCGCGGACCCGCTCCGCCAGCCGCTGGGCCACCGAAGTGGGGGTCTCCAGAACAGGTATTATAAGACCCGTTGAGGCGGTTTTTGCGCCCATACGGGTAGAATAATACCCGAACCGCCCACCCGCTACACGCGGGCGGCGAGGTGCTCGATGAGGTCGATCTTGGTGACGATGGCCACCACCTTCGTCCCCTCGCGCACCACCGCCACGTTGTCCTGCGCGAACACCTCGCGGAGCTTCTGGATGGAGGCGTCCGGGGTGAGCACGCCCTGCAGCGGGGTGACGATGCCGTCGATGGTGTCGCCCAGCTTGTGCGACCCGGCGATCAGCGCGTTGAGCAGGTCGTACTCGTGGATCATCCCGTAGGCGGCGCCGTCCGGCTCGGTGACCGGCATCTGGGAGATGCCGTGCTTGCGCATCACCTCCACCACCTTGTCGATCCGGTCGCCCCGGCGCGCGCTCAGCACCTCGCCGCGGCGGTTGCGGATGACGTCGCCCACCGTGATGCCCTTGTCGTCGAGGAAGCCGTTGTCGCGCATCCACTCGTCCGAATAGAACTTCGAGACGTAGCTGGCGCCGGAATCCGGCAGCACGGTGACGATGGTCTTCCCCTTGCCGACCTCCTTCGCCAGCTCGATCGCCACGTGCACCGCGGCGCCGGAGGAGCCGCCGCCGAAGATGCCCTCCTCGCGGGCCAGCCTTCGCGCCGCCACGAAGCTCTGCTTGTCGTCCACCTGGCGGACGTCGTCGAGGACGGAGAAGTCCATCGCCTTGCACAGCATGTCCTCGCCGATGCCCTCCACCTTGTAGACGTGCGGCTGGCCCAGCTTCCCGGTCTTGAAGTAGCCCAGGTAGATGGAGCCCTCCGGGTCGGCGCCCACGTTCTTGATGCCGGGCTTCCTCTCCTTGAGGAACTTGCCGGCGCCGCTCATGGTGCCGCCGGTGCCCAGGCCGGCCACGAAGTAGTCGAAGTTGCCGCCGGTCTGCTCCCAGATCTCCGGGCCGGTGGTGAGGTAGTGGGCCTCGATGTTGTCGGCGTTGTGGTACTGGTTCAGGTAGAAGCTGCCCGGCGTCTCGCGGGCGATGCGCTTGGCGGTCTCGTAGTAGCTGCGCGGGTCGTCCGCGGGGACGTTGGTCGGGGTGACCACCACCTGCGCGCCCAGCGCCTTGAGGCGGTTGATCTTCTCCAGGGACATCTTGTCCGGCATGGTGAAGATGCAGCGGTAGCCCTTCACCGCGGCGCACAGGGCCACGCCCATCCCCGTGTTGCCGGAGGTGTTCTCCACGATGGTGCCGCCCGGCTTGAGCTGGCCCGCCCTCTCGGCCTTCTCGATGATGTGGAGCGCCATCCGGTCCTTGATCGACGCGCCGGGGTTCATGAACTCGCACTTCACCAGCACCGTGGCGTCGTTCGGGCCCACCAGCTTGTTCAGCTTCACCAGCGGGGTGTTCCCGATCGCGGAGAGGATGTCCTTGTGGATCGTCATGGGCGCGCGCTTGTAGCCGGTCGCCCAAGGGGCGATCAATGGCGGCGGATCAGGGGACCAGCGCGACCAGACAGGTGGGGCCGCCGTCGGCGCGGCCGATCTCGTCGAGCTCCAGCTCGGTGACGGTGTGGCCGGCGCGGCGCAGCATCTCCGCGGCGCGCGGGTAGCCGGAGACCATCAGGCAATGGTTCCCCAGCGCCAGGACGTTGGCGGCGGGCTCCTCGTCCG
>Ga0134122_10000294_pt1 | contig 31792 bp, 24 predicted proteins | sample KB302_FD_96461 | JGI IMG/M metagenome (GOLD analysis project Ga0134122, IMG submission 96461) | Terrestrial soil microbial communities without Nitrogen fertilizer from Kellogg Biological Station, Michigan, USA - KB3-0-2 | ecosystem: Environmental > Terrestrial > Soil > Unclassified ...
CGAGCTCAAAGGAGTTGACCGCGTCCTCATCACCACCGACAAGGGCACTTTCGTGTTCGACCCTCCGTTCCCCCTTCACTGAGCCATGCCACCCATGGTGACCGACAGGAATTACTGGGCGACCTACAGGGATGACATCGCCGCCTGGAGTGGAAAGCTTCCACCCCCAGCCAAGCTGGGAATGGAGCGTGTGTTCGAATTTGCGCGCCATATCCTCGACACCGCCGAGCGGGAGCAGGTCATGCGGGTCCTCGGTGTTCCTGCTCTGCTCCCGGGGCAGAACAAGGATGAGCTGTCGTGGTTCGAGCTCACCCGCGCCTGGTTCGAGCGGGAGGGCCGGCTCAGACTCTTTCCAGGTCACGGGTCCATACCAGACAGGTTCGGTGGGGGAGAGCTCCGGATGCCGACCCGTCTCGCGTACTACCAGGGAGATCGAATCATCGAAGCGGACGTCGAGGAGATGGGAACTCTCGAAAAAGCCATCGTCGTAGCAAGGGGCGGCGGCCCGCACGGCATCAGGTCCACGCTGCCTCTCGTGCTGAGCGGCACTGCCTACGAAGAGGAGGGCGAAGCACCTGGCCGCCCCCCCACCCGAGAGCTCACCATCTACCTCGCTCTCTATACCGACATCTGGTTCCCGCGCGTCATCGGCTTTCGCGTGGGTGATGACGCGGGCCGCAACCCCGAGGTCCGGCACCCCGCCCGAGGCGGCGACGGCCTGATGGACAACTCTGCGCTGGCGGCGCGCCACACGCCTCGCCTCAACCGCTTCATCGGGACCCTCCGCGACGCCATCCTCGAGCTCGGCGGCACGTGGGGAGACCCCGACGTCAGCCCGAGCGACAAGCCGATGGTCCACCGTGGCGGCATCCTCCTCGACTACCCCGCCGCTGACGCGTAGCCGCCCGGCCAGGGGGGCCGCTCGAAGCGTTCGCGCCCCCGCGCGCAGCCTCACTGTCCCTGTGTGCGTCCGCCGGACCGCACCCGGATCCGGGGGCCAGTTCACAACACGCGAGCCCGCAGCATCCCCAGCGCCCGCCTTACCGACGCTTCTGCGACCCCGGAAGTGCGCTGCAGTTCTGTCGCGGCGAGCGCGAGCGGTTGGTACAAGCTGCCCAACTCACGGGGATTGAGCCGCTCCCGTAGTTCGGATACCACCGCCGACTCGCGGTGGTCCTTGCTGTCGCCGAGCCACGCGAGTGCTTCCAGCCATGCGCTCACGGAATTGAGCGGTTCGGTGAGACGGCCCTTGGCGTAGGACGTCTTCTTCAGCTTCTGCCAGAGCCGATGCCGCAAGGTTGCCCTCAGGAAGTCCGGATGGACCTCCGCAGCACGACTGAGCAACTCGAGCAGGCGATCGAGAATACCGGTCTCCGCTGGGGTGGTGGCGGGCCTGCCTGCCGCGTCTACGACGTCGGCGATTGCGCGATGGACCGCCAACTCGAACGCCTGCTGCTCCTGCTGCTGGCCTGCGTACTCGAGGAACGCGAGCGTCAAGGCGAGACTGCCAGAGAAGTCGCACGACGCAGGGTCGAAGTCCCGCCGGCTACTGACGGCGTACAGCGCGCGAGCGCGAACCCCGACCGGCGTCTTCGGCGACCGCGCCCAGCGGAGGAGCAACTCCGGGGCGATCTGTGGCAGGTACTCTTCGATAACACCAAGGTGCGCCTCCATGCGGGAAAGGAAACTGGCGTTCCTCTCCGGGCTATCGACGACCCGAGGGTCCAACAGCACCTCTTCGAAGAGGCCGAGTGGCAGCGGGTTCAGCGCGAAGGCCAATGACAGCGCCTTCTCACGGGACTCTTGCCCCAGTTTCCGGGCGGTGCGAACAACGAGCTCGATTGCGAGCTCGTGCCACTCCCCGACGAAGTCGCCAGGGGTCGCCTCTGCGATGATGCGCTCCACGTCGCTGCGCACATCGCCGAGATCGAGGTCATCGGCTTGCCCATATCCAAGCTTCTCGACGAGATCTCGGATGGTCGGTGGCCTGGTATCGACGTGCAGGCTCTTGAGGACAGCGAGGGCGTGGCCACGGACCGCAGCGGAGCCGCCTTCCTCCGCGCAGAGTTGGAGCGCTTGCGCCGCCTCAGGGTGTGTCCGGAGTCCATCGACGATGGCCGGTTCCTGCGCGTCCCGGATGAACGGCAGCAGCGCGGAGGCCGACGCCTGCGAAGGCTCGAGCATGCCTGAGGCGACGAGGACAGCCTGATCAGAGGCACCAGCGAGATGGCGCGCCCAGTGAGAGAACATCATGTCAGCCCATTGCCTGTTGTGTGCCGCGATGGGGGTGAGAGCCTGCAAAACCAGGCCGCTGTCGCTCGTGGCCAGCGCGGCGCACATCGCGTCCACCGAAGAGCCACGCGCCAGGGTGTGCCAACCGAGCTTCATGGCAAGGGAGGGACGGAGAGAGGGGAGCCAGTAGATCTCCCGGCGATCCGCGAGCTCAGGTGGGGAGTTGGCGGCCCGGTGCTGGTTCAGCAGGTGCAAGATGTTGTCGAGGCGCCCCTGCCCCTGACCGCCGTTGGCGACCAGGTCCAGCAGCCAGGCCACGGAGGAATTCCTCCCAGCGCGAGCCTCCTCGACAATCCAGGTGCGGAACGCGTTGGGCTGGTGCCTGGCAACCAGGAGGAGCACGCGATCATGCAGTTTTTCGAATTGGAGTATGTCGTCCGGGCGGCGAGGGCCGTGGTGGGCCGAGGCGACGAGGCGTTCCTTGATCTCGCGCGCATCGAGTCCGCCGGCGTTGTGCTGTGCCATGAAATCGCCGGGAGGGCCGATCCGGACCGCCAGGGTGGCGACGAGTTGCTCGTCAACCTCCGGCGCCGGCATCAGGACCAGCACTGCCATGTACGCCGCCCGCTTCGGATCGGGCATCGCGTCGACTGCGGCCAGCAACTTGTCCGACCCCTGAGCGTGCAGCTCGCGAATAGCGGCGCCAGCGACCTCCGCCTGTGCTGGAGAGGCTGATCTGCTGGCGAATGCCTTTCGTCGGGCGGCGACAGCCAGGGCCTTGCTGGTACCGCCATGCCACGCCAGCAGCAGTCGGTCGGGGAGGTGAATGCGCTCGATGATCGCGATGAGCAGGTTGTCCGGCAGCGCCTGTGCCGCGTCGAGGTTCTCCACCATCCGCGCGATGGCCGCATCCGCCCGCGCGGGAATCGGCGCACGCGTACTCAGTTCATTGAGCACGGCGGCCTGTTCGAGCAGCGATACCTGGCTGGCAGGAAGCGCGCTCAGCAATTCAAGCCACTGCTCCTCCGACAGGGGAAGGCGCAGCAACTCTGCGAGGATCGCTGGGCTACTCGAGTGCTTCTCGCGAAGCAAGTCGATGCCAAGGCTCGGCTGGGCATGGATATAGCGGAGCACGGGGTCCTCAAGGACCGCCTTTGGTTCAATACTCATGTCTTTCCTTCGAGCAGGCCGATAGGTCTGCCAACAAGGACCAGCGATTGTTGAGGGAAAGCGGTTTGGAAACCTGAGGCCCTCCCCAAACAGGGAGGAGACCCGCGAGCCGAAAGACTCAATGCCAGTTTTATCCATTGAGATCGGGATGTCAATCGCAAGGCGCCGCCGCCGTGTCCCACATGGGAGCTCGTGCCGAATTTGGCAGGCCCAAGCGGGGCGCCGGAGCGCTGGCCCGGTCGCCGGACGGTGCGGTCGCTGCGGCAAGCGGACCGCCCGCGGGTTGAGTCGATAAGCGCCCGTCGTACGCGGATCTGGCAGAAGTGGCTGGCCCGACGGTCGCAGCGGGGAGTGACCTGGGAGGGATTCAAAGCGCTCCTCGGTCGCTACCCGCTGCCACCGCCAGTGGCTATCCACTCCAAGCTACGTCTTGCAGTGAACCACTGACACGAAGAGCCGGACGCGAGAATCCGCATCATGCGGGAGGTTCTCGCTAGAAACGCAGTCGGTTCACGCCCCGGCGCATGTCCTCGACGTCGACTGCACCTGGGACGTAAGAGGCGTCAGTCGTCCCGGCGCGTCGCCGCTCGGAACGCGGCGCGCCGCGCGGCCCGGGGATCGTCGTCCTCGTCCAGGCGCCCGTAGAAGACGGCCCACAAGGGCAGCGTGCCGGCGCCGGCCACGAACAGGCAGAAGAACAGCTCGACGAAATACACGGATGGACGCAACCGGATGGCGAGCCACATCACTCCGACCGTCGCGAGCGCGGTCACCGTCGAGGGAATGACGTAGAGCAGACGGCTCTTCAAGCGGCGGCCGAAGGTCAGCCCACCCGCGATACCGCTCGCTGCGGCGAAGAGGGCGGCCAGGACCCAGAGGTTCGCCAAGTAGGCAGCAAAGCCCGCCAGGCCGGGGATGCCGCACGAGAGCACGAGGGTTCTCTTCACCCGCGGCTCTTCCCAATCGATCTCCACGCTCGCTCCTTGTCCGCTATGGCGGACTATACCAGGAACCCGGGCGCGCATGTCGCCTCCCTCGTGCCTGGCCCGAGGGGGCCGCTGCCGGTCCTCGTCCGTGTCCAAGAGTGACTCCAGGGCCACCACCAGTTCGTCCCCGCTCGGGCGTTTGGCCGTGTCCGTGGGCCGCGCCTCGTGACCGGCATGCTCGGCGAAGCGCAGGGCGATCGAGGCGGCTGAGCGAGATAATCGAGCAAGTTCAGCAAGCCAGGCCGGGGCCTTTCCACCGGGCGGCGGACCTCGTCCGCGCTCTCATCGAGGCGAGGGACCAGCGCCTCTGCGCCTTAACAACCCGGCATGATGTCCCGGCCCGACATGATGCCGGACGCCTGGAGCCAAGGGAGGCCCTCCACTTCTTTACAGGACGCCCCGCCAGCGAGGACCGGGTATCGTCTCACTCATGAGAGCCGTGGCCTTGGCGCTCAGCTCGAGCCTCGCACTGAGCTGCGCCCATTCAACGCCCCAGGATGGGTCTCGGAGGGTCGAATTTGCGCATCACAGACACGCTCCTGTCCATGCGCAGGCCGACCGCACCATCGTGCTCGCGAGCGCACCTGACGGCGGCGCGATCTCCAAGCTGCCTGGCCCCGCAGCCGGGCCGGTCCCTGATTATGACCGCTTCACCAGCCCTGATGGCCACATCACGAATATCGAGAAGGCCTGGGCGATGGCCCAGAGCCCCGAACAGGTGGAGAGACTCTACGCAGACGCAATCAAGGGCGATCCAAGAGCCACCACTGCTTGCCTCGACCTGGAGTCTTATTTTCGTGCCATCGGTACCAACGTGGCGACGAGCGCGGGGACTCTGGACTGCCTCCTCCTCCCGGCTCCATGCCAACCCGACTGGGGGTTTCTCGGCTTCTTGTCTCGCACGAGACCGGGCGGCATTCGCCTTCGCGAGATGATCCGAGATGGTTTTCAAGCTCGGGCCAAGGAGCTGGCGCTCGAAAACAGGCTTGTCGTCAACGTGATCAACTTGTTGATGGCGGGCGTCATCGTCAGTCATGTGGCCACCGTTGCGAGGAGCCCTGCGACCGCCTTGCCGGCAGCCATGTCGGCCGACGCAAGGATGGTGCCCAACATCGCAATGGAGACCACGAAGCTCTATCGAGCTGTGAGCGAGGCCGAGCTCAATCAGATCCTCGAGACGGGTAGGTTTCAGCCCGGCCCCAATTCGCTCGGAGGTAAATGGTTCGCGGAATCGGCCGAGGACGCGGCGAAGTGGGGCACCCTCCTCAGTGGGCCGGGCAAATTTCGAGTCATTGAGGTGGAATTGCCCAAGCCCGTCGCCGACAAGTTGATCCGCCGTCCTCGCCTCGACTCGATAGGTCCGGCCAGGTACGGGGAGCCCGATCAACTCGAGGGCGCCGTCATCCGGGAGGTGGAGTGATGGCCTCTTGGGTGAAGGCCATCATCAACTGGTCCCCTCCGCCGCGCGGGAGGATCCCACCCGGGCCCGTCTACTCGACTCCGGCTCGTTTCGAAAAACATCGGGATAGATGGCCTGATGAGGCATGGAGCATTGTTGCGGAGCTCGCAGAACCCATTCGAGCCGATGGATCGGTGCTGGTCCGACTGCGATTTCTCTCGGATGAGGCCCCCAAAGAGCTCCTGGCTCCAGGTGGCAAATTTGATCTCTTCGAGGGCGACACACTCATTGGTTCAGGGGTGATCCTGGCGGAATAGTACCCGTCGCCTGGGGACCAGGCAGCGGGCGTCATCGCCAGCGTCGGTGAGGTCCGACGACTCATCTCACCCGCTCGCCTCGATCACGATCTGAGGTGCAGCGCCCGCTCCGCCTCGTCGGCGGGCGGGAATGGCTGGCCGCGGTCGGCGCGGGCCCTGGAGATGATCGACAGATTCCGCGCGGTGGTCTCGAGCTCCCGCGGCTCGCGCATCGCGGCCAGCGCCGCCCCGAGCGCGTCCTTCAGCCCCGCCGGGTCACGGGCGAGCACCGCCAGCTCCAGCAGCATGGCGTGGTCCCGGTAGTCCGGCGTCCGCGAGGCCATCCGGCGCCTCACCGCGTAGCGGACGACCGGCAACAGCTCCTCGCGCCGGGGGTCGAGCGGGTCGCTCACCTCCATCCACGTCAGCGCGTGGATACCCGGGGCCGCGTCGCGGAAGTCCACCTCGAAGCCCCGGAGGTACGCCGCCGCGGCCTTCCGCGAAAGCGCGCGCGCCTCGTCCTTCCGCCCCGCGGCCTCCGCCGTCTCCCAGCGGTCCTGGAACACGCCCCCCAGCCGCGCCAGCGTCTCCGGCGAGGGTCCATGCGCCTGGAGGAGCCCATCGAGCACTCGTTCGGCCTCGTCGCCGCGGCCGTCCCGGCTCAGCGCGAACGCCCGCTGCTCCTGCACCATGGGCGTGGCCTGGAGCTCGGGGGGCAGCGCGCCGATGAATTCCACCATCACCTTCCAGGCCCTCAGCGCGCGGTACGAGAGCATGGCGTCGATCAGCACGCCGGTATCGATCTCCCCCTGCTGACCCAGCTCGCGCAGCGCGCCCTGCACCGCCACCACGCTGCCCTGCCTTCGCGCGAGCGCGAGCGCTCGCTTCGCCTCTGCCGAGGACCGCGCCTGCTTCTGGAAGAGGGACGCCTTCTCGGGCGGCGCCTCGGTCCGCCGGAGATACCCCAGGAGCTGGAACACCGGGCTGTCGTCGCCGGGCCCGGCCGGATCCTCGCGCGCCGCGCGCAGCCGCGTGGCGAGCTGCTCGCCGTCCCCGTCCGCGGCGGCGGGAGTGCCGGCCGCGTCCAGCCGGTACGTCAGCGGCCTCAGGGACTGCACGTCGAACGGGAGGCGGGAGCCCTCCGCGGCGATCGGCACCGTGCGCCAGGGGCGGATGGCGTGCCGCACCCCCAGCTCGTAGAGGATGCCGGCGTCGGCGGTCGTCAGGTCCGTCACCACGGAATCGCAGAGCGCCAGCCGCTCGAACACGTCCTCATGGATGACGCCGCCGGCGACCGCCTCTTCGGCGCGGATGGGCTCCAGGCCCGCGCGCTCGATCGCCGTCCTGACGACGCGCTGGTAGACGGCGTCGAAGTCCACGCTCCGGCCGCCCGCGTCCAGCCTGCGACCGAGCGGCATCAACACGAAGCACAGCGAGTTGCGCATGGTCGGTCCTCCGGCCGTGCGCAGCATGGCACTCAGGGCGCGGTGAGCGGGAGATCCAGGCGCTCGGGGGTGGCCACGTGGCCGGTCGCGTCCTCGAACCACACGCTGGTGGCGTTCGCCAGGCGCCCCGGTTCGGTGAGCACGGCCGCCTGCGCCTGGGGGACCGCGAAGGTCGCGGCCCAGGTGCCGCCGGGCGTGCGCTGGAAGTCCGAGAAGCGCGCGTCCAGCAGCCGGAGCGGCTGGCCGCCGGCGAGCGCCCCCGCGCGCACCGCCCACAGATTCTGCAGGAGCGCGGCCGGGGTGAGGTACGTCTCCAGCTCCACCGTGACCGGGACCTGGCCGCCGGCCGGGGCCCCCAGCCGGAGCGAGGCGCGCTGCACCACCGGCGGGTCGGGGACCAGCTCGCACTCGCGGAAGGTGACGCGGACCCGCGTCTCCGGCGACCCATCCAGCGACAACGTGACCGGGCAGGGGAGGTCGCTCAGCTCGGTGAGGTCGTCGTCGCGCTTGTCCCAGTAGACGGCGATCCACCCCAGCGCGCCGCGGTCCAGGAGCTTGAAGGAGAAGGGACCGTCCTCGTAGAGCGGGCTTTCGCGCCGCGTCCAGGCGGACTTCGGGTCCGTGCCCAGGAGCCCCGCCAGCGACACCTTCCCTCCTGCCCCGGCCGCGTCCCAGTGGAACTTCGTCACGTTCAGGTGCAGCGAGCCGGGCTGCGCCAGCCACCGCGCGGTCTCCGGATGCGCGCGGGCAACGGCCGCGTCCTGCGGCGACAGCTCCACCCGGTAGAACTGCGAACGGCTGTTGACGGGCTGGTACACGCCGAAGAACGGGTGCTGGTCCGCCAGCTGGAACACCGGCTCCGGCCAGAACTGCCACGGGTGGTCATACCCGCGGAGCGGCTTTGGGCTGGCGCGGGGGATGTCCACGTTCAGGAACTCGGGGACGGGGCGGTTGTCCGCGGGCAGGTACTTCTGGGTCCACCGCCCCGGGGTCCAGGCGCCGTTCACGCGGGCGACGCCCTTGATGGCGAGGGTCATGTCCTCGCGGAGGCGGAGGGTCTGCGGGCAGATCGACCCCAGCGCCGCGGGGTCGGCCGGCGCGTGCTGCGGGCCGATCGGCTCGTCGTCCTGCGCCAGCGTTAGCACCGCGAGGCCCTGCGGGTACCGGCGCCAGCGCCAGGTGCGGTCGCAGGAGGCCCAGCTGAAGTTGATGGTGTACAGCTCGTCGCGGCCCTCGTGCTGGCCGGTCACCGCCACCACCTGCCGGGCGACCGCCATCCGGCTCTTCTCGCCGATGCAGCCCTCATCGAACGGGCTCCAGAAGGCGTCCGGATCGAAGTCGTACAGCGCCGGGTTGGCGCTGAGGTCTGCCGCGAGCGAGAAGCCCATCCCGGCCGAGTCTTTCGTGGGGTGGAGCAAGCGCCAGCGGCCGGCGAAGTAGCTCTGCTCGTCGGTCCACAGGATGCCGAACCGCGGCTCGTCGTCGAACCGGCAGAGCGCGTAGTAGTTGCAGGTCCCGTCGATGAAGCCGTCGTAGTCGCGCACCGGGCCGTTGAAGAAGCGATAGCCGGCGGCGTTGAGGTTCTCGCCATCCGCCAGCGGGTGCTTGACCTGCAACGACTGGAGCTCGCCGCCGTAGCGGCGCTCGTACTGCTCGTGGAGGTGGACGTGGCCGACGCCGATGCTGAGCACCTCCGCCACCTTCAGCTCCTGGCCGATCCTCTGGTCGCCCCCCGGGTTCTGGTAGCGGGTGACCGCGTGCAGCGCCAGGCCATCCACCGGCGCCGCCGCTGGAGCGGGCGCGAGCAGGTTGTTCAGCACCTGCCCCACCTGCTTCAGGTCCACCGTCTGGGTGGTGATCAGCCCGCCGAGGAGCGAGGACACCTGGAACAGGCCGGCCCGCGCCAGCGTCTTCACCAGCGGCTCCGAGCCGGGGAGCGCCAGCACCGGCGGCCGCGTATCCAGTCCGTACCAGACGCCCGGTTCCATGAACGACACCATGAACCCCAGCCCCCCACCCTCCAGGACCTTCGACAGCAGGGCGAAGCGTTCGGTGAACGGGTGCGGACCGGCGTGGTCGCGCAGCGGCTGGACGAGGTCTGCCGACTGCGCGCGCGGGGTGTTGAGCTCCGGGTCCAGCGTGTAGCGGGAGTGGGGGATGGAGATCAGCCCCTTCGCCGGGTCCAGGTACAGGTCCTCCGGCTCCAGCGAGGCGATGGCGAAGGCGAACTGCCCTTCCAGCTTGGCGAAGACGCGGCCGTTGCTGGCGGCGACCATCGAGAAGCGCGGGGCCGGAGACGGCGCGGGGTTGCGCTTCTCCTGGTGGGTGATCCAGGACTCGGAGAGCGGAGCGCGCTGGCCGTCGCGGAGGACGAGCACGCGCCCGTCCTCGAGGGCGACCTCGTAGCGGCGCCCATCGTCGGTATAAGAGAACCGATTCCCGGTCCGGTGCGGCTCCGCGGCGACGCTGAACGCCACCGCCGAACGCTGGCGGCCACGCTCACCTGCCTGCTGGAGCCGGGTCCCGGCGAGGAAGTAACGGTTGGAGAAGAAAGGTGTGTCGCCCATCAACGGCTCCTCTTGAATGGGAGACGCGCCAGGGCGTTTTCTTTATCCGAACGAAGCCAGCGAGGTACTCCAAGGTGGTCGCCCTCGCCGGCGGATGGAATCCATCAGCGTGCACGGGTCGTAGCCGACCCCGTCCTTGAACACACCCACTCGATCTTTCTCACTGGCTGACCATGCTACAGATGACGCTGGCCCCCCGGTCGCTGTCGCGATGGACGGTGAGGTAGTTGGTCTCCACCGGGCAGCCCGTCCGGTCGTTGGTGATCCCCGTCCCGCAGTGCCAGACCTCGTTGCCTCCCTTCTGGACGAAGAAGGACCTGGTCGAGCTCTTCGAGATGGAGACGAAGCCGGAGGTGCTCACCCACCGCATCACGGATTCGCCACACCCTTCGCTGGTCGACTCCAGCTGGGTGACCTGCCGGCATTTGCCCTCGATCGCCGTGAAGCCGCCCTGGCAGGCGGTTCCGCTCGTGCAGGTGGGCTGGTTGAGGCCTCCGCAGGCGACCGCCGCGCAGGTGCCGCCCGAGCAGCTCAGGCTCGCCGATCCGCAGGGGGGCTTGTTGTCGGCCGCGGCGCAGCAGCGCTGCCCGAGCGCGCCGCACGGCGTCGGCGCGGGCGGCTGCAGGATGTGCAGGGTGCTCAGCACCTGGGTGCCGGCCTTGATGACGATGCGCTCGCTGTTCGCGTTGAACGAGACGCCGTTGGTCACCGAGACGTTGATGGTGGTGAGGTAGTGGGTGGGCGTGGCCAGCTTGGACGCCGGGATCGGGACGAGCTGGCCCCCCGCCTGCTCCACGAACATCTTCAGCGCGTGCTCGTTGGCGGCGTCCAGGTCGTAGCCGTAGAAATCGACCTCCTTCAGACGGTCCGGGCGCAGGGCGAGATCCACGGTCGTCGGCACCACCTGGCAGAAGGCGGGGACGATCGGCGGCGCCGTCGTGCCCTTCAGCCCGGCCAGGATCCGCTGGAGCCCCTGGCGCATCCGCGTGCCCACGAAGTCGGCGTTGCAGCGCAGCTCCACGCCCCCGGTGGCGATGCCGCGCGCGGCCAGGTTCTGCACCTCGTTGGCGAGGGTCGACTGGCCCTGGGCCACCAGGTCCTTTTCGAGGTTGGTGAGCGTGCCCTGCCACGCGCCGGACTGCTTCTCCAGCGAGTTGATGGCGTCCTGGAGCGCCGACACCGCCTTGTCGCTGGTTTGCTGGATGCTCCGGGAGAGATCACAGGACAGCAGCAGCAGGAAGAAGAGGAGCCACGGGCGACGTGAGTGCAAGGGGGTGAACCTCCGCGACGCGGGAGTGGGGGAGTGTCAGGGCGAGGCCATGAGGCGTCAAGGAGACTGAAAGGAGGTGCTTCAGGCGGCGCCGTACAGGCGCGCGGCGTTTCCGCCCAGGATGGCGGCCTCGGCCTCGGCGCCCAGGTGGAGGTCGCGGACGCGCTGGAGGCCGTCCTCCAGGCGGACCTTCACCGTGGGCACGTCGGAGCCGAACATGATGCGCTCCTCCAGCCCCCGGATCAGCGCGCGGGTGAGCCGGGGCGGCTCCCAGAGGATGGGCGCGAGGTCGGCGTGGACGTTGGGGCACGCCCGCATCACCGCCTCCGTCTCCGCCACCGCCGGCGCCCCGAAGTGGGCGATCACCAGCGGCGTCCGCGGCCAGCGGCGCGCCACCGCCACCACCCGCTCCGGCTCCCCCGCCGCCGTCGAGCCGTCGACGGCGTGGCCCACGTGGACGACCACCGGGAGCTCGCGCGCGTAGACCGGGTCCAGCCGCGGATCGTCCGGCTCGTAGCGGCCGACGCTGCAGTGGAGCTTGAACACGCGCGCCCCGAGCACGTCGCACGCCTCCGCCACCACCGCGGCCACGTCGTCCTCCGGGTGGACGGTCGCGCCGGCGATCACCATCGGGTCGCCCCGCCAGCGCTCCGCCAGGTCCCGGTTCAGCGCGGCCGAGATCCCACCCTTGTGCGCGTACGGCAGGCTCACGCAGCGCTGGACGCCCGCGTGCACCAGCGCCGCGCGGGCCTCGACGGCGGTCGGCGGGTAGGGGAGCGAGGGCACGGCGCGCGAGACGAACGAGCGGATGGCGAGCGCCAGGCGGTCCGGCAGGAGGTGTGTGTGCGCGTCGAACAGCAGGCGGCCCCGGTATAGCACCCGCGCTCGCCGCCCGCGTTTGACGGCTGCGCCCCTGGAAAGTATAGCGCCGGGCCGCAGACACAAGGAGACGGCGATGAACCTGAAAGGCAACACGATCCTGATCACCGGTGGCGCCAGCGGCATCGGCTTCCACCTCGCCAAGGCGCTCACGGAGCTGGGGAACAAGGTCGTCATCACGGGCCGCGACCAGGCGAAGCTGACGAAGGCCGAACAGGCGATCCCGGGCCTGAAGACGATCCGCAGCGACGCGGGCCAGGCGAAGGACATCCAGTCGCTCCAGGCGACGGTGGCGAAGGACTTCCCCGAGCTCAACGTCCTCGTCAACAACGCGGGGATCATGCGGACGGTGAACCTCCACAAGCCGGTCGATTCGCTGGAGGACCTGACGCGCGAGATCGAGATCAACCTCATGGGCCCGATCCGGATGGTGGCGACGTTCCTGCCCATGCTGAAGCAGCGGCAGGAGGCCGCGATCGTCAACGTCTCCTCGGGCCTGGCGTTCGTGCCGCTGCCCACGTCGCCCATCTACTGCGCCACCAAGGCGGCGGTGCATTCCTACACCCGGTCGCTGCGCGTGCAGCTCAAGGGCACCAACGTGAAGGTGTTCGACCTGGCGCCGCCGGCGACGGAGACGGAGATGCTGACCGGCAGCACGGATGCAGAGGACCTGAAGGGCGTCGCGGTGATGAAGGTCCAGGACCTGGTGGCCCACGCCATCCGCGGGATGGAGCGGAACCAGATGGAGATCCGCCCCGGCCAGGCCAACCAGCTGCGGTTCATGAACCGCGTGGCGCCGGAGTTCATCCTCGGCCAGCTGAGCAAGCCGGTGGAGCGCATGCTCCGCAAGTCCTGACCCGGCAGCCGGCAGTCAGCGTGCAGGGTGGTGAAGCTCCGCCGGGGCCTCACCACCCATCCGGCGCTTCTCCGGCTCACTCGCCGGTGTCCGACTCCTTCGACTCCTTCGGGCCCTTCGACGCCTTCCCCTCCTTCGACACCACCTCCATCCCCAGCCGGCCCAGGAACCGGGCCAGGGACTTGGTGACGCTGACCTCCACCACCGTCGCCTTCCCCGACGAGTGGGAGCTCCAGCTGATGGACCCCTCGCGGGACAGCGGGGTGGCCATCGCGCGGGCGACGCTGGGGGGGAGCTGGTCGGCGAACGCGAAGAGGGCGGCGCCGGGGTCCAGCGTCCCCGTGCACAGGGTGGAGATCGTCCCCTCGGCGGGCAGCGCGAGGACGTCGGGGAGGCGGCGCTTGGCGTCGTTGGCGATCAGGAACCGCACGGTGGTGCCGGTGTCGACGAAGTCGATCGTCCAGGGGTCGAGGGACGAGGAGACGCGGGTGATCGTCGTGGCGCCGGACCCGTAGGAGCTCATCGTCAGCTTCTCGTTGTCCAGGTTGCGGTTGGCCTCGTCGAGCAGCGTGCGCAGGCGCGCGGTGAAGCCGGCGGGCTGCTTGTACTGGTTGACCTGGTGATAGACGACCTGCGAGCCGGAGCGCTCCAGGGCCATGGAGACGGCGTCGGCGGTCCAGATGGTGTCGACCGCGTCCTCGACCACGGCGCGCAGCGCGGACGAGTGGGAGACGGCCTGCGACGCCTCGCGCTTCTTGTCCTTCTCCATCTCGTCCAGCACGGCCGGCAGCACCGAGAGCATCCAGCGAGAGGCGTCCGCGGTGGGGTACGAGAAGTCCACCCGGCCGATGCGGTTCGCGGGGAAGCCGGGCTTGGGGAACGAGGGGCTCTCGCCCAGGGGGATCGGCTCCATCTCGACGGAGAGGCGGACCGAGGTGCCCCCGTCGGCGAGCGTCAGGCGCAGGTGATCGCCCGTGGTGTCGAGGAACGGGAAGTGCGAGGACGACTTGTTCCTGATGATCTCGTGGAACGTCCCCGGGTCGGTGGTGCGCCAGCGGGCGAGGTCGACGTCCACCTCGGCCAGCGTGCCGGCGCGCCCGAGCCGCTGCGCCAGCGAGCGCAGGTCGAGCGACGCGACCACCTGGGGATCGGGGCCGACGACCAGGAAGCCCTCCGCTTCACGGAACGCGATGTTCCGCCGCACCGCCATGCCGGGCCTGTCCGGGACCGGCCTGGCGCCGGCCTGTATCAGGCGCTCGACGGGTGACGCGCCCGCGGTGAGCGGAAACACCAGGGTGACGGTGGGCTTGTCGGAGCCGCGCATGCGGGGGCTGAAGTAGATGGTCAGGGGGCCGCTCCGGCGGAGGCCGCCCTCGCCGATGATCGGGAAGTTCGTCTCGATGTATCCGCGCTGGACCAGCTCCGGCACCGGCAGCTCCATCTCCTCGGCCCAGGCCTCGAACCGATCCATCGAGGCCGCGGACATCGAGAAGAAGGCGGTGGACGGGACCGGGGCCGGCGCGTGGCCTGGACCGCTCGAGGTGGTCGAGGCGCACCCCGCCGCGAGGAGCAGCGTCAGCGGGAAGAAGAGGGCGGACTTCGTGCGGCGGGCGGAAGGGCTCGGCAAGGTGTCTGGGGTCATGTGCGTAGGTATATGCGCGGGGACCGCGGCTGCGCTCGCTCCTCAAACGCGAAGCGCCGGCGTCATTACCTGCGGTCCGGTCCGAAGTCACTGCATCAGCAGGGCGTGCCGGGTCTCCACGAAGCGGCGCACCGCGGCCACCAGGCGCGCGCAGTCCTCGTCCGTGACGGCCAGCGACAGCGCGATCAGCCCTCGCTCGGCGATGAAGAGGCCCTGATCCAGGAGGTCCAGGAAGAGGAGCCCCTTCAGCCGCTTGTCCCCCTTCTGCGCGTCCGCGGGTGACGACAGCCGGCCCTTCAGCGGGTGCACGGTCATCAGCGAGCCCATCCCCGCCGCCTGCATCGGCACCTGCCGTTCGGCGAAGGCGCCGTTGAGCGCCTGCCGCAGCCGGTCGCCGCGCTCGTTGAGCTCGACGCACGCGGCGGGCGTGAAGACCTCCGTCAGCCCGACCACGCCCGCGGTCATGGTCAGGGTGTTGTTGTTGAAGGTGCCCGCGTGCGGCAGCGCGTCCGGGCGGGAGGGGTCGAAGCGCCGCATGATCTCGCGCCGGCCGCCGAACGCGCCGAAGGACATCCCGCCGCCGACGTACTTCCCCAGCGTCTCGAGGTCCGGCGCGACGCCGAAGTGCGCGGAGAGGCCGCCCGGGTGCAGCCGCGACGTCATCACCTCGTCGTGAATCAACACGACTCCATGGCTCGAGCACTCCTCCCGCAGCATCTGGAGGAACGCCCGGTCCGCGGCGAGGCAGCCGGCGCCGCCCATCATGGGCTCGATGATGACCGCGGCGAGGTCCGTGGAGATCAGCCGGCGCGTGCCCTCCACGTCGTTGAGCTCCGCCATCACGCAGTCGTACGGCGCGTTCACCGGCCCGGGCCCGTCGCCGAACGACAGCGTCCCGCCGTGGTACGCGCCCTTCATCACCAGGATCTTCGAGCGGCCCGTGAACGCCCGCGCGGCCGCCAGCGCCAGCATGTTCGCCTCGGTGCCGGAGTTGGTGAAGCGCACCAGGTCCAGCTCGAACCGCCGGGTCACCGCCTCCGCGAACGCCACCTCGCGCGCGTGGTGCGCGCCGATGTTCACCCCGCCGCGCAGCGCCTCCTCCACCGCCTGGCGGATCCGCGGGTGGGAGTGGCCGTAGATGCCGGCCGAGTACTCGCCCACGAAGTCGACGTATTCGTGCCCGTCGACGTCGAACAGCCTGGCCCCTTCTCCCCGCTCGACGCGGATGGGGAACGGCGCGGTGTACAGGACGCTCCTGGTGTTGCCGCCGGGCAAGACCTCGCACGCCCGCTCGTGGAGCGCGGCGGCCTTCGGGTGCTTCCGGCGGAATCGGTCTGCGGCCTCGGCGAGGGCAAGTTCGAGCGGGCTGGCCATGCGAGTCTAGGATACCCGCGCTTGGCCCCCGTCCATGACACCTACGTCCCCGGCATCACGCCGGAGGCCGTCACCGAGGAGGATCCGCCTCCCGCGCGGCTCTCCCGGTACGAGGTGCGGGGGCGCATCGCGGCCGGCGGGATGGGCAAGGTGTACGAGGCCTACGACCCGCAGCTCCAGCGGCGCGTGGCCCTCAAGGTCCTCCGCTCCGAGCTGCTGGACACGGCCGGCCGCGAGCACTGGCGCGCGCGACTCCTCCGCGAGGCGCAGGTGATGGCCCGCCTCTCGCATCCCAACGTGCTCGCCGTCCACGACGCCGGCAGCGAGGGCGACCGGGTCTTCATCGCCATGGACCTGGTGGAGGGCGACACCCTCAGCGACTGGGCCGCCGCCGCGCCGCGCTCCTGGCGAGCGGTGCTGGCGGTGATGCTGCAAGCGGGCGAGGGGCTGGCCGCCGCCCACCGCGCCGGGCTCATCCACCGCGACTTCAAGCCCTCCAACGTCCTGGTCGACCGCAGCGGCCGCGCGCTGGTGCTGGACTTCGGGCTGGCCGCCGCCACCTCCTCCGCCGAGGCGCCGCCGCAGCCGGCCGATTCGCTCACCTCCCTGACGCCCACCCCCGCGCGCACCTCCTCCGGCGACTCGCTCACCATCCCGGGCATCGTGATGGGGACGCCGGGGTTCATGGCCCCGGAGCAGCTGGAGGGCCGCACCACCGACGTCCGCTGCGACCAGTTCTCCTTCTGCGCCACCTTCTACGAGGTGCTCCACCGGATCCGCGCGTACCCCGGCCACACCGTGGACGAGTACCGCCGCAGCCTGCGCGAGGTGCGCCTCGCCTCGCTGCCGCGCGCGCGCCAGGTGCCGGAGCCCGCGCACCGCGCGCTGATGCGCGGCCTCCAGCTCCAGCCCGAGGCGCGCTTTTCGTCCATGGACGCGCTGCTCGGCGAGCTGCGCAAGGACCCCTCCGCCGCGCGCCGCCGGTGGCTGGGTCGAGGGGCCGTCGCCGCCGCCCTCCTCGCCGTGCCGGCCACGCTCTGGGTGGAGCGCCGCGGCCGCGCTTGCCGCTCGGAGCAGGAGCTCTCCGGCGCCTGGGACGCCGAGCGCGCGGAGGCGGTGTCGCGCGCCTTCCTCGCCACCGGGAAGAACCACGCCGGCGAGACGGCCCGCCGCGTGCGGGAGCGGCTGGACGACTGGACCGGGAAGTGGGTGGCCGCGCGCCGGGAGGCGTGCCTGGCGACGCGCGTGCGCGGCGAGCAGTCCGAGGAGGATCTGCAACTGCGCCTCCGTTGCCTCGACGCGCGCCGGGAGGACCTGGCGGCGCTGGTCCAGGTCTTCGCCGGCGCGGACGCGCAGGTGGTGGACCAGGCCGCCGCCGCTTCCGCCGACCTCCCCGCGCTCCGCGCCTGCGCGGACCTGGTGACGCTCCGCGCGCCGGATCCGATCCCCGCCGACGAGGGCCGCCGCCGCGCGCTGGACGTGATGCGCGGCGAGGTCTCCATGCTCCAGGCGCTCCACGCGGCCGGCCGCTACCAGACCGGCGTCGACCTGGGGGCGCCGTTGCTGGTGCGGGCGCGGGCCGCCGGCTACCCGCCGCTGCTGGCCAGCGCGCTGCTGGCGGTGGGTTCGCTCCAGGCGGAGGCGGGCGCGCTGGAGGCGGCGGCCTCCAACTTCGAGGAGGCGGTCCGCGTCGCCGACGCCGCGCGCGACGACCGCACCCGCGCCCTGGCCGCCCTCGCGCTGGCGGACCTCGTGGGGCGGCGGCAGGCGCGGTACCAGGACGGCCTGCGCGCGCTGGAGAACGCGGCGGCGGTGGTGGCCCGGGCGGGCGGCGACCACGAGCTGCGCGGCTCGCTGGAGTACACGCGCAGCACGCTGCTGTGGAAGCTGGACAAGCTCCCGGAGGCGCTGAGCGCGGGCGAGCGCGCGCTGGCGGAGCGGCAGAAGGCGCTGGGGCCCAACCACCCGGCCACCGCGTCCGTGCGGAACAACCTGGGCAACATCCAGCAGGCGATGGGGCACCTGGAGCAGGCGCTGGCGCAGTACCAGCTGGCGCTGAACAGCATGGAGGCCACGCTCGGGCCGGAGCACCCGACGGTGGCGCTGGCGCTCAACAACGTGGGCGCGGTGCTCTGGGACATGGGCCGCCTGGAGGACGCGCGCGCCCGCTTCGAGCGTTCGGTGCAGATCCGCGAGCGCGCGCTGGGGCCGGGGCATCCCGCAGTGGCGAGGTCGCTCACCAACCTCGGCGCGGTGGAGCAGAGCCTGGGAAAGCTCCCGGAGGCGGCGCGCGACCTGGCGCGGGCGGCGCAGATCCAGGAGGCGACGCTGGGCCCTGACCACCTCGACCTCGTGCCCGGGCTGGTCAACCTGGCGGGCGTGCTGCTGGAGCAGGGGAGGCACGCCGAGGCGCTGGAGAAGTGCAAGCGCGCGGACGCGATCAACCGCAAGGAGCTGGGCCCCGAGCACCACGACCTCACCTACGCGCTGACGTGCCAGGCGGAGGCGCTGGTCGGGCTGGGCCGCGCCGCCGAGGCCGTCCCGCTGGCGGAGCGCGCGGTGAAGCTCCTGGGCCCCAAGCCGGTGGCCTCGGAGATCGCGGAGGCGGAGCTGGCGCTCGCGTCGGCGCTCTGGGACGGCGGCGGGGACCGGCGGCGCGCGGTGGAGCTGGGGCGCGCCGCGGTGGCCGACTACGAGCGCGGCGGCGAGGCGCGAAGGGGCAAGCAGGCCACGGGATGGCTGGCTGCACACGAGCGGCGGTGAGGCGCTTTCAGGAGGGGCCCCGGCCTACGCTCCACGCTCCGTGACGGAGCCTCGCCCCACCGTCGCCGCGGGCATGCTCCGCGGCTACCTCGCGGTGCTGGAGAGCCGGGGGTTGCTGCCCCCGGTGCGCGACGCGGTCTCGGAAAGGGCGCGGAAGGTGATCGACGACCCTCCACTCCCCATCTCCTGGATCGACACCGCCCTGGTGGAGGAGATCATGGACGCCGTCGGGCGGGTCCACGGGCGGGAGACGGTGAGGGAGGTCGGGAGGGAGACCGCCCGGACCAAGCTCGGCTCCATCCTCGTCCCCTTCATGCGGACGCTGCTCGCGCTCTGGGGCGCCACGCCGCACTCCATCTTCAAGCAGGTCCAGCGGCTCGCCGGGGTCATCTCCAAGGGATTGCAGCTGTCCTACGTGCCGGAGACGCCCACCTCGGGGACGGTGGAGCTGTTCTACCCGGCCGGCACCAACGACTCCGTCTTCGCGTCGTGGGAGGGCTCGTTCCACCTCGCGTTCGACGTGTGCAACGTAGAAGGGACCATCGGTCGCGCCGAAGTCAGCGACGATGGGCGGAGGGCGCGGATCGCCGTCCGCTGGAGTCAGCGGTGATTCTCGAGCTGGCCGCGCGGGAGGAAGTAATCGCCGATCCGGAGCCCCTCCGGTGACCATTGGATCGTCCCGAACTTCGCCACCGCCTCCGGCCAGTCCTTCGCCCGGCCGATCTCCCCGCAGTCGTGCACGTAATACATGAAACGCCCGGGCCGATGGATGTAGACGACGGCGCGGACCGGGAGCGCCGGCCCCTCGCCTTCGTCCACGTAGACGTGCGCGCCGTAGAACGCCGGGCCGTATCGGCCGTCGCCCCACGACATGGCGACGGTGCGGCCGGCCGGCGCCGCCTCCGCCCGGTACGTCAGGCCCAGGCCCGCGAGGAACGCGGCGGGCACGGCGGCCAGCGCGATGAGCAGCGTCGCGGGCTTCATCAGTCCCCGTAGGAGCCGTAGGGCTGACCGTACTTGTTGGTGTGCGTCGCCCGCTCCGCCACCTCGATGGAGAGGGCCGCCTCGCCACCGCCGGTCCCCACCTCCACCGACTGCGCCACCGGCGTCCCGTTCGGCGTCCACGCCACCAGCCGGTGATTGCCCACCGGGACGTTGTCGATCCGGAACTTCCCGTCCGCGCCGACCTTCGCGTACAGCGAATTCGGCACCACCAGCACGCTGGCGGTCATCCGCGAGTGCAGGTTGCAGAAGATGTCGACGACGCCCGGCGTCGTCATCACCGCGCTCTTCGCCGGGTCGCCGGCCTGGTACGTCCCCAGGTCGAAGCTGTTCCCGGGCGACACCGAGAACACGTTGTGGAACACGGCGTCGTAGTTGGGGAACACCACCGTCATCCCGCGCTGCACCACCGCCACCCGCGGCTGGAACTGCTTGTCCTTCTGCTGGATCTCGAAGGTGCCCCTGGCCAGTGGGGCGCGGACGTCGTCCACGTAGACGAAGACCTCCGACGGCTTGCCGCCCTTCACGTTCACCTGGCCCGTGACCGTCGCGCTGGGGCCCGTGGGGACCACCTTCCGCGGCTTCGGCGTCGCCGTGCGCGCGACCACCTCGGGTTCGGACGGGGGCTCCGGCTCGCGGATCGGCGGCAGCGGGCTGAACACGACCGGCTTCCCCTCCGCCCGCGCCCGCTCCGCCTGGAGGAGCTGGAGGAGGATGGTCCGCTGCTGCACCAGCTCGTTCATCAGCTCCTGCTGCTGCGCGATCAGCTGGTCGATCGTCGGCTTGGCGGACTTCGGCCTGGGGGGCGCCGTCTGCGCGGCGGCCGGCAACGAGACAACGAGCGCGAGGATCAGGAATCGTCGCATGCGAGTGGCCCTCAGTACGACAGCAGCAAGGAGCTGGTGAACACATCGTTGGGGATCTGCGGCCCGGCGTAATACTCGCCGTTGAGCAGGTATTCGGCCTTCAGCGTCACGTGGGAGTTGAACGTCACCCGCGCGCCCAGGGTGCCGCGCCACGACTTGGTGACGTAGGCGCGCTCGTCGGAGAGCCAGACGAAGGCGTCGCGCCACTCGCCGCGCCCGAGGACGCCGATCATGGGCGTCACCTTCACGTCCGCCTCCAGGTAGCCGCCGGAGCCCAGGTGCAGGCCGTACACCTGGTCCACCGCGCGGCCCTCGCCCATCCCCCGCAGCACCTGCGCCTTCACCTGCACGCGGCCCGAGGAGGAGGTGAACAGCAGGTCGCCGCCGATGAACCAGAGGATGCCGGACGAGTCGAGCGCCCGGTCCTGCGCGCCGTATTCGCCGGAGGCTCCGAGCTCCAACTCGCCCAGCGCCCGGCCGCCCGGCGCCGGCAGCTGGAGCTTGAGCGAGACGCGCCCGGACACCGTCTTGCCGGCGTTGGTGTCCACCTCGTCGTAGAAGTGGAACTGCTCCTGCCCCGAGCTGCCGTTGGTGACCGCCGCCGCGATGGTGAGCAGGTCCCCGGGGAACAGCTTGGTGCGCGCCTTGATCCCCAGCGGGGTGCCCATGGTGTAGCGCGCGATCAGCGACGGGGTGACGCCGAACCGCGAGGCCGGCTTGCGGTCGCGGTACTCGATGCCGATCACCGGGTCGAACTTCCCCACGAAGAAGGAGGTCTTCCCGTTGACGAAGGGGATCCATTCGAGCTGCGCGATGTCCACGTCGAACGCGTCGCCCAGCGAGAAGTCGTTCCCGGAGCGCGGCACGAAGTTGACGCTGGTGGTGGCCAGCAGTTGCTCCGACAGGCCCGCGCTGAGGGTGACGTTGATCTCGTTGGCGATGAACCCGGGCGCGCCGCGCGAGTGCACCGAGTCGTAGCGCTGCACGCCCGGCAGCTCGCCCAGGTCCGCCGCCTCCCCGCGCGAGTTCACCACCGGCGCCAGCAGGTCGCCGAGGAAGACCCAGCCGTACCGGCCCTGGTACTGCGGGAAGGTGGCGTTGGCGAAGTCCTCCACCACGCCCGCCCCCCCGTTCCCGCGCGGCATGAAGAAGCCGAGGTCCGCGTACCCGCTGACGTGCACCGGCTGCGCCGCGCGGAGCGACTCCTCCGCTCGCCGGAGCGCCGCCTCCAGCTCCTTGACCTTGTCCTCGAGCGAGTCGAGCCGCTCCGAGTCCGACTTCTCCTCCTCCTTCTTGTCCTGGTCCTTCTCCTTCTCCGCCCCGAACGCGGTCAGCCCCACCGCGAGGGCGATCAGCGCGAGCTTCATGGCAGCACCGGCGAGGTGACCAGCGAGGTCGGCAGCGGCGCCCCGTTCAGCGTGCCCAGGAACGCCACCAGGTCCGACACGTCCTGGTCCGTCAGCCCGAGCGGCTTCAACTGCACCGCCTTCGTCCCCGTGTACCCGGAGGGCGCGCCCCCCCCGTCGTAGTGCCAGATGACGTCCTCCAGCGTGCGGTACAGCCCGTCGTGCATGTACGGCCCGGTGAGCGACACGTCCCGCAGCCCGGGCGTGCGCCACTGCCCCTTCATGCCCTCGGCGCTCGGGTCGTTGGCGGCCACCAGCGCCGCCCGGTCGTACCAGCGCTGGAACGAGGTGTCGGTGGGCGCGTCGCTGAAGGCGCTGGTGCGCTTGAACCCGTTCGCGCTCAGCTTCTTGAAGCCGTCCCAGGCGCCCCACGGGAGGCAATTCGAGCCCGCCACGCAGTCGCACACCGCGCCGGCCACGCAATCCGCCTCGGTGGGCACGGCGGCGCCCACCTGCGGCACGCCGACGTTGTGGAAGTCGTCGTCGGAGAAGAGCGGCGTGTTGTGACACTCGTAACAGGCGGCCTTCCCGACGAAGAGGCGTGCCCCGCGCTTCGCGGCGTCGGAGAGCAGGTTCGAACCAGGGCCGGCCGCGACCCACTTGTCGAAGTTGGAGTCGCGGCTGATCAGCGTGGACTCGTAGGCGGCGATCGCCTTGGCGAAGTTCACGTACACGCGGGTGACGGTCGTCTTGTCCGCCGCGTCCATGCAGTCGTAGGCGTCGGAGAACGGTTCGGTGGCGTCGGTGCTCTGGCAGCCAGACTTGCTGCCGGGTTTGCCGTTGCGCGGGAAGCGCGGCCAGCAGGAGCCGTCCGAGGCGACCCGGCAGGCAGGGTTGGTGCACCCACCGCTGCCGTCCAGGGTGCACTTGTTGTTGGCGAAGTTGTTCGTCGCCGCCTGCACCTCCGCCAGCGTCGTACCGGTCCCGGTGGGCAGCGGCCAATCCGCGCCGAACACCGCGCCGTACTCGGCGGAGTACTTGTCCATGATCCACCAGAAGTCGTTCAGCCGGGTGCTGTTCATGGACACGAAGCTCTCGTTGACGGCGACGATCTGCGCCCACAGCGAGTCATTGCGCCCGTTCCAGTAGATGGATTCGTAATACGCCGCGTTCACCGTCGGCTGCGAGTTCACGTCGTACCAACCGGCGCCCACCGAGACGTGGCCAGGGTTGGACGTCGCATCCGTCCCCGCTCGAGTCGGGTTGTGACAGGTGGCGCAGGAGATGTTCGAGCGGGCGTACGGCACCGGCCGCCTCAGCGTGTCCACCATCGTGACGTTCCCGGAGAACCGGGCGTCGAAATAGAACTTCTGCCCCAGCGCGCGCGCCGCGGCGTTCGCCTGGTACTTGTTGGACGTGTCCTGCGGCGGCTGCTCCGGCAGATTGGACAGCGACGAGACGCGCTCCCACTCCGCCCGCGTGAACAAGCACCCCGGCGTCTCGCACAGGTTGTCGCATCCAGCGAGCAGGAGCGCCGCGACGGCCCCGGCCCAATGCAGTCTTCGTTCGACCATGAGCTCCCTCGAGTCAACCCTGGCGCAGCAACGCCCGCGCGGCGATCGCCAGCGCCGCCAGGACGGATACCGCCAGCGGCGTCCACACCAGCGCGGTCAGCGAACCGCTCGACGGCCAGGGCGCGGCGAAGGCCAGCCGCACCGGCGGGACGATCCCGGGCAGCACCTCCACCTTGGTGGCGTACTCGCGCCCGCCGAACGAGGCCGCGCCCGCCCCGCTCGCGCCCGACAGCGAGGCGAACATCGGCGCCAGCTCCGGCGGGTGCGCCACCACCACCGACCGCTCGATCAGCACCGCGGCGGCGCCGCCGGTGATGGCGTGCACGCGCTCCAGCGCGCTCGCCTCCAGGGTGGCGCCGATGACGAGATACCCGACGATCCGGTCGCCCACCCGCAGCGCCGCCACGCCCACGTCCACCAGGCGATCGCCCGCCACCCAGGTGCCGGGGACGGCGCCCTCGTTCGCGGCGGCCTCCTTCACCACCGAGGAGGTGGAGAGGTCCAGCCCGCGGTACTGGTCCCCGCCCAGCACCGCGCGCACCCGCGCCTGCGGCGTCAGCGTGGCGATGAGCTTGAGCCCGGACTGGGTGCGGAGGTCGTTGAGCACGTCGGAGATGGTGCCCTCGTCGATGTTCGGCACCGAGAGCGTGGACTTCAGCCGCGGGTCCTCGGAGAGCAGCTGGCACTCGGCGCGCAGGTGCGCCTGGATGAGCTGGCGGTGGTACTGCAGCACCGCGGCGGCCTCGTCCACCGACCGCTGCTCCAGCGGCGGCCCCGCGCTCGCCAGCGCCCGCTGCGCCGCCACGAACCAACCCACGCCGAAGATCGCCACCAGCGCCGCCACGGCAAGGCTCACCACGGGGTTGCGGCGCGCGGGAGGCGGTCCAGGGGTCTTCGGACCAGGCGTGCGCAGGCCCGGCGTCCCGGGCGTACCGGGTGTCCTCGCCGGCGCGTTCGGCCATGACCCCCCTGACGGACCCGTGCTCACGTGCGTGCCACCCTCACCTCACCGCTCGGGGAGATCCACCGTCTGCTCGCCGGCCGCGACGGTGATGCTCCGCGACCAGACCACGTTGCCGTTCGACACCAGCTGCACCGAGTGCGCGCCCACGCCCAGGTCCATCGCCTCGCCCGACACCCGCGCGCCGTCCACCATCAGCACGTCCGCGCCCCGCAGGCCGCGGAAGCTCACCCGCCCGGCGACCTTCTGCAGCTCGAAGTTCCGGGTGGTCACGCCCGCGGCGCCCAGCGTCACGTCCTGCCGCGTGGGCGCGAAGCCCGCCTTCTCCAGGCGGATCATCACCGTGGCGCCCGGCGCGAGGTCTTCCAGCGTCACCGGCGTGGTGCGGCCGGTGGGCTCGCCCCCGATGAAGACGAACGCGCCCGACGGCTCGCTGCTGATCGCCAGCGACACCCGCGCCTGCTCCGGGACCACCACCTGTCCCGCGGAGGCGCCGTGGCGCGTGCCCAGCACCGCCGCCGCCACGCCCAGCGCGAGCACCGCGGCGAACCCGGCGAGGAGCCCGACGCGCCGCTTGTTGGCGGCGGGCGCCTCGGCGCCGGCGTCTCCGGGCACGCCCGGGCCCTCGGCGATCATGGGCGCCGAGGGCGTCCCCAGCTGGATGATCCCCGACGGCAGGCTGCCGGGGGAGATGGCCTTCATCACCACCGGGATGGCGGTGGCGAGGTTGGAGCCGCGGGCGATCTGCGTCTTGGCGCGGGCGCGCTCCTCGCCGAACAGCTCGGTGAGCCAGTTGGACACGTCCTTGGGCGACGGCCGGCTGGCGTTGCGGCCCTTGAACCAGCGCTCCAGCGCGTCGTGGAGCTCGGCCGCGCTCTGGTAGCGGATGGCCGGGTCCTTGGCGAGGGCGCGCTGGACGATCTGCTCCAGCACCAGGTCCACGTCCTGCCGCTGCTGCCGGAGCATGGGCGCGGGGTCGTTGAGGATCGCCATCAGCGTCCCGGCTTCCGTCTCGCGCATGAACAGCTTGCGCAGCGCGAGCAGCTCCCACAGGACGATCCCCAGGCAGAAGACGTCCGAGCGCGCGTCGGCGGGCGACCCGGTGGCCTGCTCCGGCGCGACGTAGCCGGGCTTGCCCTTGATCATCCCCTTCTGCGTCCCGCCGGCCTTGACGGTCGCCTTGGCGATCCCGAAGTCCACCACCTTCACCTGCCCGTGGTAGGTGACGATGATGTTGGACGGGTTCACGTCGCGGTGGACCAGGCCCAGCAGCTTGCCGTTCTCGTCGGTGAGCTGGTGCGCGAAGTGGAGGCCCTCCGCCGCCGCGAGCACCACCGCCGCCGCCAGCTCGGGCGGCACCGGCTTCTTGTCCCGCCGCGAGAAGGAGATGATCCGGGAGAGGTCCTCGCCCGGCAGGTACTCCATGGAGATGAAGTACTGCCCGTCGGTGGTGCCCAGGTCGTAGATGCGGACGACGTTCGGGTGGTCCAGGCGCGCCGCCAGCCGCGCCTCCTCCAGGAACATCTGCACCACCTCCTCGGACGTCGACATCTGCGGGAGGATCCGCTTCAGCGCCACCACCTTGACGAAACCCTCCATCCCGGCCTGCAGGCCGAGGAACAGCTCCGCCATCCCGCCCACGCTGATCTCGCCCACCAGGCGGTACTTGCCGTAGGTGGCGCTGGCGAGCGACTCGGTGACCTGCGACGGGGTGGTCTGCGGCTGCGGCCCGCCCGGCTGGGTCACCATCGCCGGCGTGAGGCCGTTCGGCTCCTCGCCGGGGCCCAGCAGCTCCGCCAGGCTGGGGATGCGCGAGCGCTCCATCACCCGGTCGTCGCCGAACAGCGCCCGGAGGTACGCGCCCACCTGGCCCCCGCCGGCGCCGCCGGTGGTCCGGCCGATGATCAGCTCCTCCAGCGCGGCCGCCATCTCCCCGGCGGTCTGGAAGCGCTCGTCGGGGTCCGGCGACATCGCCTTGACGACGACCTGCTCCAGCTCCTCGGGGATGTCGCGGCGCAGCTTGCGCGGAGGCGGGAAGTCGCCCTCGAGGATCGCCCGGAGGATGGCGAGGTCGTTGCCGCGGTCGAACGGGCGGGTGAAGGTGAGGGCCTCGTAGAGGCTGACGCCCAGCGAGAACACGTCCGCGCGCCGGTCCACCTTCTCGCCGCGCGCCTGCTCCGGCGCCATGTAGACGTACTTGCCCTTCACCGTCCCCGCGGCGGTGTTCGCCACCTTGGAGTTCGCCTTGGCGATCCCGAAGTCGAGGACTTTCACCTGCCCCTGGTAGGTCAGGTAGATGTTCGAAGGTGAGATGTCGCGGTGGACGACGCCCAGGTTGCGGCCGGCGGAGTCGGTGAACTCGTGGGCGAAGTGGAGGCCGTTGGCGGCGTCGGCGATCACCCGGGCGACGAGGTGATAGGGGACGTACTGGCGCTTGCCGTGGGCGGTGCGCACCACCGTGGAGAAGTCCTCGCCCGGCAGGTACTCCATGCAGATGAAGTGGCAGCCGGCCTCCAGGCCCAGCTCGTGGATCTGGATGATGTTGGGGTGGACGAGGCGCGCCGCCAGCCGGGCCTCGTCCAGGAACATGTTCACGAAGTTGGGGTCGTGGGTGAGCGCGTCGTGCATCCGCTTGATCACCACGTCGCGCTCGAAGCCCTCCGGGCCGATGAACTTGGCGAGGAAGATCTCCGCCATCCCGCCCTCGGCGAGCTTGTCGATGAGGAAATACTTGCCGAACCGCTTCACCGAGGTGTCGGGCGTGCTCGGCGGCGAGGTGGACTGCGTCCGGCTCAAGCGACCCCCAGTGAGTGGCACATGGTATGCGGCGCCGCGCCCGCGGGGAACCCGGCGATCAAGGCTTTGCCCCCTTGGCCAGGGCCGAGAGGCGGGCGAGCGGAGCGGCGAGCGGGCCGGGGATGCCGAAGCGGAGGCCGGCCTCCAGGTCGCGCTGCGCCCGCTCGCGGTCCCCGGGCGGCAGGCCCACGCGCACGCCGAGGAGATCGCCGGAAGGGGTCACCAGCAGCGCGACGGGGGTGGCGGCGGCGTGCGGGAGGCTCACCTCGGTGAAGAGCGCCAGGCCGGAGAGGGTGCCCTTCGGCGCGGGTTCTCCCGCGGAGGCCACGCGGGGGCGCCCGGCGCGCGGGTGGTCGAGCACGTAGGCGGCGAGGACGGGTTCGGGGGTGTCGGGCGGGGTGGTGATCCGGGACCAGACCGACGCGTCGGGGAAGCAGCTCTCGAGGGCGATCGCGTCTCCGCGCAGGAACGCGATGAGGTCGAGGAGATCGCGCTCGGAGAGCTCGGCGTGGAAGGCCGGCATCGCCTTGGACTTGCCGACGAACGCGCCGCCCTGGGCGATCGCCTTGGCGAGCTGATCGTCGGTGCGGGTGGCGAGGAGGAGCGGGTCGCGGAGGTTGGCGGGGCGGACGTCGAGCTTGGCGGCGCGCTCGCCGTCGCCGTGGCGGGCGTCTCCGTGGCACTCCACGCAGTGCTCCAGGTAGAGCTTCCAGCCGCGGGGGAAGTCGGCCGCGATGACGGTCGCTTCGGTGGCGGTCGGCGCGGCGCCGGCATCCGCGGACGCGCCGGTGGAGCCGCGGGGGCACGCGGCGAGCACGGCGGAAGTGGCCAGGAGCACGGGAAGGGCGCGCACGGGCAAGGCGGGAGGAGAATAGCCGGAGAAGTCTCATCCGGACGACCCTGAGCTGCCGCACCGGCCGTTTCAGGCGCGGCGCTCCGCGGTGACCACGTGCGCGATTCGCGAGGTGCGGGCCCTGGTTGCTCGCGTGTGCCCCGCGGGGTCCACGCTACACTCGCGCCCCTCATGCGCGCTGCGTTCCTGTGGGCTTGGCTGGCCGTCGCCTTCTCCGGCTGTTCGTGGACGCGGGTCCCGCTCGACGACCCGCGAATCCAGTACACCGGCCGGGTGGACCACGGCGATCCGGCCGGCCCCCGGTTCTCCAACACGGGCACGTCGGTGGCGGTGCGCGTCGGCGCTCCGGCGGTGCGCTTCCACCTCCGCGACGTTCCCTATGCGCGGAAGGACGGGACCCGCCACACCAACCGGTACGAGCTGCTCATCGACGGCGCGCCCGCCGGCGTCCTGGCCGCCGAGACGCCGGAGTGGTGGCAGACGGTGGAGCTGGAGCCGGGGGAGCACGTCGTCGAGCTGTTCAAGCGGACCGAGGCCGCGGTCGGGCAGGGCCAGCTGCTGAGCATCGAGATCCCCTTCGGCGGGCACGTGTCGGCGCCCCCGGAGCGGCCCGCCCGCCGCATCGAGATCATCGGCGACTCGCTCACCACCGGGTTCGGGGACCTGGGGGCGGGGCCCCAGTGCCCGTTCAGCTCCATCACCGAGGACGGCTACCGGGCCTACGGGTCGCTCGCCGGGCGCCTGCTGCACGCCGAGATGCACATCGTGGCGTGGGAGGGGCGCGGCGTCGTCCGCAACTACGACCTCGACGCCGTCGACACCATCCCGCAGCTCTACGAACGGACGCTCCCCGAGGATCCGGCCAGTCGCTGGGACTTCTCGAAGTGGACGCCGCAGGTCGTCGTCATCCAGGCGGGAGCGAATGACTTCGGCCAGACCGGGCTCGACATCCCCGCCTTCGAGCAGGGGTACTTCGACCTCGTGAAGGAGGTGCGGCGGCGGTACCCGCAGGCGCTCATCCTCTGCGGCGCCGTCGGCGTCACCGACGATTGGCCGCAGGGCGCGCATTACGGGACGCTCTCGCGCCAAGCCATGGAGCGCATCATGCAGCGGCTGGCCGCCGCCGGCCTCACCAAAGTGAAGACCTTCGAGTTCGCTCCGCCCAGTCCGCTCGACGGGCTGGGGTGCCTGTGGCACGCGACCCTCCCGTCCCATCAAGCGCGGGCGCAGCGCCTCCGCGACGTCATCTCCCAGGCGATGGGGTGGCGCTGAGCGACTCGACGTAGCGCTTGAGCGCGCTCAACCGCCGGCGCGTCTCGAACCACAGCGGCACGTTGACGATGGGAGACAGCCAGCCGGGGCGGGTGGAGAAGGAATAGATGTAGGTCACCCGAGAGGCACCATCGCCGGCCGGCTCGTGGCGGATGGTGGCGGCGAAGGTCTCGAACGGGCGCTGGGGCGCCACCAGCTTCACCGCGGCGACCTTGCCGGGCACGAAGCTGACGTACACCGTCTCCATCGGAATGCCTCGACCCACGCACAGGGTCCGGACGCCCACCCCGGCCGCGGTCGCTCCGCCGAGGATCTCCGCCCGTTCGAGGAGGGTGTCCCACTCCAGCCGGCGGCCGTAGTCGTGCAGGATCTGGAAGACGCGCTCGGGAGAGGCGCGGATCATCGTGGAGGTCGAGGCCCGCACGGGTGCGCATTCTACAGCTGGGTGAAGCCGGGGTCCCGGTACACGGGTCTGCCTTCGAGCAGCGTCACCAGCACGCGGACCCGGTGGAGGTCGGCCGGCGGGACCTCGAACAGGTTGCGGTCCAGGACGATGAGGTCGGCGGCCTTGCCCACCTCGATCGACCCGGTGTTCCCCTCGCTTCGCGCCAGCCACGCGCCGGTCACGGTGTAGGCCGCGATCATCTCCGAGAGGTGCACCGGACGCTGGGTGATGGCGGCCTGGATGATCTCCAGCGGATTCATCGACGGGGCGGGCCAATCGCTCCCCGCCACCACCGTCGCGCCGCTGGAGATGAGGCTCGCGACGGGAATGAATCGGAGCGCGCGGTCGGGCCCGAGGAGCGGCGTCACCTCGCGGAGGTAGCTCGCGTCGAGGCCGAGCAGCGGCTGGACGTTGGCCGTCACCCCGAGCTGGACGAAGCGCGGGAGGTCCGCCGGGTCGATCAGCTCCACGTGGGAGAGGTGATGGCGGCGGTCGCGCGGCCCATTCACCTCCCGCGCGTGGGCGAAGGCGTCGAGCGCTGTCCGGACGGCGCGGTCGCCGATGACGTGCATGTGCACCTGGAAGCCCTCCGCGTCCAGGCGCTGCACCAGCGCGTCCAGCAGCGGCGGTTCGAGGTTGAGCTTGCCGCTGGTGTCGGGCTTCGTCGCGTACGGCTCGAGCAGCGCGGCGGTGAACGCCGGGAGCTCGCCGTCGAGGAAGATCTTCGCCGCGTCCGCGCGGAGCCGAGCGGTCTGGAAGCGGTCGCGGCGGGCGATGAGCTCGGGGATCTGGTCGAGGCCGCGGGCGGGGTCGACGCGCTGGGACGCCACCACGCGCGCGGTGAGCTCGCCGGCGCGGTCGGCGGCGAGGTACTGCTCCAGCAGGGTCGAGTCGGCGGCGCCGTCCATCAGCGAGGTGATGCCGAACCGGTTCGCCATCGCCAGCGCGCGGCGGAACCCCTCGCGGTACTCCGCGCCGGTCGCGGGCGGGATCTTCCGCCGGACGAGGGAGACGGCGTCGTTGCGCAGGACGCCGGTCGGCTGGCCCGTGGCCTTGTCCCGCTCGATCTCGCCGCCGTTCGGATCCGGCGTCTTCGCGTCGATCCCCGCGAGCGCGAGCGCCACCGGGTTCACCCAGGCCGTGAAGCCATCCGCGGTCGACAGATACGCCGGGCGATCGGTCACCAGCGCCGCGGGGATGGGCAGCCGCGGATCCCACCCACTCCCGATGAGCCATCCCGTCCCGGGCGTGGCCGCCGCGCACGCCCGCACCGCCGCGGCGAGCTGCTCCGCGGTGGTCGCGCCGCCGAGCTGACAGCGCACCAGGCGCAACCCGCCGCTCACCGGGTGCATGTGCGAGTCGTGGAACCCCGGCAGCACCATGCGGCCCTCGAGCTCCACCACCCGCGTCCCGCGCCCCACCCGCGCCGCGGCCTGGCGGTCGTCCCCGACGTAGACGATCCGGCCGTCCTTGACCGCCACCGCGGTCGCCCAGCTCCGCGCCGCGTCCACCGTGTACACGCGGCCGCCCCGCAGCACGAGGTCGGCGCGCGGCACTCCCGCCGCGGCGGTTCCGGCCACCAGCGCGAGGGCCAGGAGCGCTCGCCGCATCACGGCTGCGCGGGCCTGGTGACGATGCTGGTGTTGAGCTGGAAGACGCTCGACACCGGGTGGCCGTGGGCGACCGCCGGCTTGAACCGCGCCGACGGAATGGCCCTCCCGGCCGCCTCGGCGACCTCGGCGGTGCGGGCGCTCACGTAGCACTGGTGCAGCGTCCCGTCGGTGCGGAGCACGCAGCG
>Ga0134122_10000296_pt1 | contig 31723 bp, 30 predicted proteins | sample KB302_FD_96461 | JGI IMG/M metagenome (GOLD analysis project Ga0134122, IMG submission 96461) | Terrestrial soil microbial communities without Nitrogen fertilizer from Kellogg Biological Station, Michigan, USA - KB3-0-2 | ecosystem: Environmental > Terrestrial > Soil > Unclassified ...
CCTCCGAGCTGGCGCCCCGGCAGCGCGGCGCCCTCCTCGGGCTCATCGCGCTCACCAACCAGAGCGGCCTCGTGATCGGCTCCGCGGTGGGCGCCGCCGCCATCGGGAGCGGCGGCTATCGCGGCATGGCCCTGGCCGCGTTGGCCCAGGGTGTGCTCGGGGCCGCGCTGGCGCTGCCGCTGCTCAGACGGCCCCGCGGCGGAGCCGCCTGAGCGAGGGGGCCAGCACCAGGAGCAGCGCCAGGCCCAGGATCACCGCGCTCACCGGGCGCGTCACGAACACGCTCAGGTCGTTGCCGTGCGCGACCATGCTGGTGAGGAAGTACTGCTCGGCCATCGGCCCGAGGATCACGCCCATGACCAGCGGCGGGATCGGCAGGTCGTGGCGCCGCATGAAGAAGCCGAGTACCCCGAAGAGCATCGTCAGCCAGACGTCGGCCATGTCGTTGCGCAGCGCGAAGGCCCCGATGAAGCAGAAGACCACGATCAGGGTGTTCAGGATGGGCGCAGGCACGCGCATCAGGGTGGCGAAGAAGATCGCGGCCAGGAACCCGAAGGCCACCATCAGGATATTGGCCAGGATCATCCCCGCGAAGAGCGTGTAGACCTGCTCCGGCTGCTTCGTGAAGAGCAGCGGCCCCGGCTGGATGCCGTGGATGAGGAACGCGCCCATCATCACCGCGGTGGCCGCGCTGCCCGGGATGCCGAGCGTGAGGAGGTGGATCATGGCGCCGCCGGTCGAGCCGTTCACGCTGCTCTCGGAGGCGACGAGCGCGCCCGCGTGGCCGCGGCCGAAGAGCTCGGGCGTCTTCGAGAACTGCTTCTCGAGCCCGTAGGACACGAAGGACGACACGGTCGCCCCCGCCCCCGCGAGGCCGCCCACCGCGATGCCCACCAGCGTGCCGCGCGCCAGCGGCCAGCGCAGCGGCCACAGATCCAGCAGCGGGAGCCGCGGTACCGTCCGCCCCTGCCCTCGCGCGGAGGTCACCCCGGGCTGCGCGGTGACGATCTGCTCCAGCACCTCGCCGATCGCGAAGAGGCCGATCAGCACGGTGACGAAGTCCACCCCGGTGGTGAGAAAGGGCACGCCGAAAACGAAGCGCTCGACACCGTACTGGGCCTCGGTGCCGACGGTGCCGAGGAACATGCCCGCGAACAGCGAGATCAGCGCGGCGGGCAGCGAGGACTGGTTCAGCACCGAGACCCCGGCCAGGCCGAAGACCACCACCGAGAAGAACTCCACGCTCGACAGCGTCAGCGCGAACCGCGCGAAGGGCGGCGCGAAGAAGGCCAGGAAGAGCGCGCTCGCCAGCCCGCCCACCGCGGAGGACATGATGGCGAGCCCGAGCGCGTACTGGGTCCGCCCCTGCTGGCTCAGCTGGTAGCCCTCCCAGGTGGTGGGCACGTTCATGGGATCGCCCGGGATGTTGAACAGGATGCCGGTGATCGAGCCGCCGAAGACGCCGCCGCAGTAGACCCCGATCATGAGCAGCAGCGCGGGGACGATGCCCATGAGGTAGGTGAACGGCAGCACCAGCACGATCGAGTTGAGCATGGTGATGCCGGGCAGCGCCCCGGCCAGGATGCCGATCACCAGGCCGAGCGCGATCATGCCCAGGTTCAGCGGCTGCAGCGCGTGCTGGAACCCGACGCCCAGGCCGAGAACGCTCTCGATCACCGGCGCGCGCTCAGAAGATGCCCAGGGCGCGGTAGAGCGCCAGCGTAGCGCGCTCGAACGGGCCGTCGCCCTTGGGGAACGGCAGGTAGACGAGCTTGATGAACGCGTAGAGCAGGATCACGGTGCCGAGCAGCGCGGTGGCCGCGATGCCCGGCGCGCCCCGGGCGCCCGCCACCACCATGAACGCCACGATGAAGGCGGCGGTGGCCAGCGCGAACCCGAGCCGCGGCGCCGCGATCACGTAGGCGAGGATGCACGCCATGCCGAGGGCGAGGCGGACGGCGGACACGCGCGGCAGGGCCGCCGGAGCCGCGGCGTCACCCGATCCGGCTCGGCGCTCCTCGCGGAGCTTCAGCAGGCAGGCCAGGGCGAGGCCGATCAGGACCAGGCGCGGCCAGAAGCCGGGGCCGAGTTGGCCGCGCGGCACCATGGCGTCGAGCGGCCAGGTGGAGGCGAAGAGCAGCGCCGAGCCCAGCACGCCCGCCAGCAGGGCGGCGACGCGCGCGCGCGAGGCCATGCTACTGCCGCAGGCCGAACTCCCTGACCAGGCGCTCGAGCGTGGTCACCTCGCCGCCCACCCACTTCGTGAAGTCCGCGGGGCCCTGGTAGGAGTCGGGGCGGAAGTACCATTCCTCGGCGAACTTCTTCCACTCCGGGGTCTCCATCGCCTTGTGGAAGGCGTCGGCGAGGATCTTGACGCGCTCGGGCGGCGTGCCCTTCCTCGCGACGACCCCGCGGAACTGGGGCAGCGTGATGTCGAGCCCCAGCTCCTTGGAGGCGGGCACGTCCGGGAAGGCGGGATGGCGCCGCTCCGCGAAGATGATCAGCGGACGGAGCTGGCCGGCCTTGAGGTACTGCAGCACATCGCCGGCCTGCTCGTAGAGCACCTCGGTGTGCCCGCCGAGCGCCGCCGCGTACCGCTCGCCCGGCTTGGGATACGGCACCGTGATCATCTTGTACCCGCGCTTCCCGAGGAACTTCACGGTCACGTCGTCCACCGTGCCGAAGCCGGTCGCGCCCACGCGCAGCTTGCCCGGATTGGCCTCCGCGTGCTTGAACAGCTCCTGGATCGTCTTGAACGGGCTCTCCGCGCGCACGAACAGGAAGGAGTCGGCCACCTGCGTGCGCGTGATCCACTCCAGATCGTCCACCTTGTAGCGCGCCAGGCCCATCGGCAGCGTCATGAGCGTATCCTGGATGTAGGTCGCGAGCGTGTAGCCGTCGGGCTTGCCCGACAGGACCTGGGCGAGCCCGGTATTGCCGGCGGCGCCCGGCACGTTCGAGGCGGGCAGCGCCACCCCGAGCAGCGGCTGGCTCAGGGAGCCGAGCTGCCGCGCCATCGCGTCGGCGCCGCCGCCCGCGCCCCAGGTGACCACGAAGTCGATCGGGCGCGACGGGTACTTCTCCTGCGCCGCCGCCGGCGCGGCCAGGAGCCCCAGGGCCAGGGTCACGAGCACGATGCGTCTCATTGCGTCTCCTATCGCTTGAGGAGCAGGGCCAGACCGCTGGTCAGGAGCAGGACGCGGATCACGAGCTGGAAGGCGCGCTGCGAGAGCCCGGTCTGGATGCGCCCGCCCACGTAGAGTCCGGCGCCCGCGATCGGGACCGCGGCGAGCAGATACCCGAGGGTCTGGCGGTGGTAGAGGCCGGCCGCGATGAACGCGGCGAGCCGCACACCGCCGTCGATCAGGAAGTTCATCGCGAAGGTGGCCCGGAAGACGGGCCGGTCGAGCCCGCGCAGATTGAGGTAGATCACGTAGAAGGGCCCCCCGGTGCCGAACAGCGTCCCGACGAGGCCGCCGAGGAAACCGCAGTAGGTCGCGGCCACGCGGGAGCCGTGCAGCTCGGGCAGCGGCAGCATCTGGTAGATCGCGTACGCGATGACGAACCCACCCAGGATCTTGGCCAGCAGCGCGGTGGACACCGCGTAGAGCAGCCAGAGCCCCGCGGCGACTCCGACCACCATGAAGGGGATGAGCACGAGCTGCTCGGGCCAGGCCACCTGATCCACGTTGCCGATACCCTGGCTGGCCGAGCCGAGATAGTCGAGCGCCACCACCACCGGGACGACGAGAGTCACCGGCCACATGAGCGTCAGCAGGGGCACCGCGATCAGCCCGGAGCCGAAGCCGGCCATGCCCCGGACCCAGTACGCGAGGAAGACGACCAGCCCGGAGTAGACCGCGGTCTCGAGGCTCACCGGGACGGGACGACGCTCAGGCGCCCGGGCGACCCTCGAGATGCCAGGTGCCCTCATCGCGGTTCCAGAGGCGGAGCATGTGGCGTCCCTGCTCCGGGCCCGCGTCCACGAAGGCGGTCCGGCTGTGCGCGAACTGGCGGTTGTTCAGGTACTGGAGCTGGCCCTTCTCGATACGAAACTCGACCCAGCTGGCGGGATCGTCGACGATTTCCCGCATGGCCTCGAGCGCCCGGGCGCCCTCGTCATCGAGCTCCACGCCCGCGAGCTTCGAGCCGTTGCGCATGTAGTCCTCGTAGTAGCGCGAGGCCAGGGTCCCGCCCTCGTACTCGAAGACGGGCTGGCGGCTGACGCGCGGCGCGTCCGGCGCGTGCTCGCCCTGCCGGTCCCAATCGAACGGCTGGTAGAGGCGCGCGAGCAGGTCGGGCCGGCGGCGGCGCAGCTCGTGATGCGCGGTCACGAGGCTGGCGAAGCGGCTCAGGCCGCCCTCCATCGCCGACTCGAGACAGAAGAGGCCCACGAAGGCGGGGGTCTTCCAGAGCCAGCCCCCGTCGGTATGGAAGGGCTGACCCAGGTTGGTCACCGAGCGGCGCACCCCATAGCCCAGGGCCTGGCCGGAGTCCTTGACGTCGTAGAGGCGCGTGCCGTTGGCCTTCTGCGCGACCACCTGTCCCAGCATCGCGGCCAGCAGCCAGCCGATGGCCAGATTCTCTGCGTGGCTGTACCGCTCGACCGGGAACCGATCCACCACCGCGAGGCCGGTATCGGTCTCGAGCTTGGCCCGCACCGAGGCCATGACCGCGGTGCAGGCGCCGAGCGAGAAGTCGGCCGGGTCCAGGGCATCCACCGGGCGGGGCGTGGCCCGCACCGTGGCGGCGACCTCGTCGAGCTCGGCCACGCACTCGGACGGCAGCGGGATCAGCCAGCCTTCCGGAGCGATGCTGTCGCGGGTCCAGGACTTCTTGAGCTCGACGTGCTCGGGGGCCACCGGCACGGTCAGCTGGTCGAGTCGCATCGCAACGGCCTCCTCGAGCGGTGATGGGGCGCGAGTATAGCAGGCGCCCCTGGGCTAGTACCAGCGCCCTAGTACCATCGAGGGTCATCCGGGAGGACCGGCACCGGCTTGCCGTCCACCTGCAGCACGCGCGGGCGTATGGTGGGCACCGCGCGGCCGCGCAGGGAGGCCAGGATCTCGTCCGCGCGCGTGCCGCCGCTCTGCACCAGCTCGAGATTCTTGATGGTGGGCAGGCGCAGCGTGATGTCCTTGCGCCGGGCCGCGTCCATCGCCTCGGGCGGCGTCAGCCAGCGCAGGGCCACGATCTCGTGGCCGTCCACCACCGGGTCCTGCAGCGGGGCCACCGCGGCGAAGAAGCGCGTGTCGAAGCGGAGCGGCTGCTCCTCGGGGGTGATCCAGTGCGCGAAGTAGGTCAGCCGGTCGGTGGCCAGCGTGAGATCCTCCGCGCGCAGCATCGTGAAGAACGCCGGGTTCGCGGTCTGGCAGGACGCGCGATACGCTTCGAATCGCGCGCGATTGTCGGGTGTGAAGCGCACCAGCTCCCCCTGCCGGTCGTAGGCCAGGAGCAGGCCCACCTCCTCGAAGGCCTCGCGGATGGCGCCCACCCAGTACGCGAGCGCCTTCAGGGGCGCCAGGTCGCCTCCGAGCCGGGCGCTCGCCTCCTCCGGAGTGAGCCCGCGGACGAAGCGCACGACGTCGTCGGGGACGTCATCGGCCTCGACCTTGCCGCCCGCGAACACGTAGTCTCCCGCCGCGAACTTGCTCTTGCCATGGCGCTGGATCATCAGGATCTCGGCCGGGCCGGCGGGACGGTCGCGCAGCAGCACGAGGGTGGCGGCGGGCGATGGGATCGCGGGCGGGCTCATGGCGCATTCTGACACGGCCGGGGACGCCGGAAAAAGGCCTTGTGGAGCCCCGGGCACGATGCGAAACTCGCCGCCATGCAGGAGCACCGGCGGTACACGCGGGTGGCGGCGACGTGGCCGGTCACCGTCCGCGTCGGCGACCGGCGCCTCCGCCTGCAGACCGTGAACCTGAGCGCGCACGGCGTCAAGGTCGGGCCGGACGCCGCGCTGCCCCCGGTCGGCACCTCCGCGCAGCTTCGACTCGAGCCGCCCGACGCGCCCCCGGTGGACGTCGAGGCCATTGTCTGGCGCGCCGACGATGACGGCGCCGCGTTCTTCTTCGTCGGCTCGTCGCACGCCGCATAGCCGTACCCCGCCCCCCCAGAGGAGACCCGCATGGGCGCAGAAGCCAGGATCAAGGAGCTCGGCATCACGCTCCCCAGCCCCCCGAAGCCGATGGGCAACTACATCCCCGCCGTCCGTGTCGGCAACCTGCTCTTCCTGTCGGGCCACGGGCCGATTCGCGTCGGCGACCAGCCGCTCACCCGCGGCAAGGTCGGGCGCGACATGTCGATCGAGGACGCCTACAAGGTGGCGCGCGAGGTCGGCATCAATCTGCTGGGCTCGGCCCGGCGGGAGCTGGGCAGCCTCGACAAGGTGAAGCGGGTCGTGAAGGTCCTGGGCATGGTGAACGCGGTGGAGAGCTTCGGCGACCAGCCCAAGGTCATCAACGGCTTCTCCGACCTGATGGTGGAGGTCTTCGGCGAGAACGGCCGGCACGCGCGCTCCGCCGTCGGCATGGGCTCGCTCCCCGCGGGGATCCCGGTCGAGATCGAGATGATCCTCGAGCTCAATAGCCCCGCGAGCGCGCCGGCGCCGAAGAAGGCCGCGCGCTCGGCGCGCCCCGCGAAGGCAAAGAAGGCGGCGAAGCGCCGCCGCTAGGCCAGAAGCGAGGGGAGCACCCGCAGCGCCTCCGCGATCCGCGGGCCGTACCAGGAGAGCAGCTTGCCGTCCACGAGGTGCACCAGCCCGTCCCGCACCGCGGGGAGGTCGGGGTACGGGGCGAAGTCGGCCTGGTGGACCTGGCGGAAGCGATAGGGCTCGTCCGGGAGCAGGATCACCTCGGCGCCGGTGGCCGCGACCTCGTCCAGCGTGACCTCCGGATACCGCTTCCCCGCGCCGCCGAAGACGTTGATGCCGCCGGAGACCGCCAGCATGTCGTGGATGTAGGTGTCGGCGTTGATGGTCATGTAGGGCTTCCGCCAGATGGGGCAGAACACGCGCCGCGACCTCCGCCCCGCCGCGGCGGCCCGCACCTCGTCGTAGCGCGCCCGCAGCGCCGTCTCCAAGTCTCGCGCCGGCGCCCCCGCCTCGAGCAGCTCACCCAGCTCGCCCACCAGCCGGATGCCGTCGGCGACCGTCCGGGGATAGGTCACGTGCACCGGAATGCCCCAGGCCCGCAGTGTCTCCACGTGCTCGCGCACGTTCTCCTCGACGTTGGCGATGACCAGGTCGGCGCCGAGGTCACGGATCAGCTCGAGCTTGGGGTTCTTCTCGCCGCCGATCCGGGTCTTGGTCGCGACGCCTTCGGGCGGCTGCGTGCAGTAGATCGTGCAGCCCACCACGCGATCGCCCGCGCCGATGGCGAAGAGGATCTCGGTGATGCTGGGGATCAGGGAGACGATCCGCCGGGCCGGCACCGGCGCGGCTTAGAGCTTGGCGGCCTGCTCGGACAGGCGCTCCACGAGCTCGATGAGCCCCTTCAGGTGCTCGCGGAGCGCGGCCTCGGCCTTCTTGGCGGCCTCGCCCTGCCCGGCCTCGACCGCGTCCTCGAAGGCGGTGACCGCGATCCCGAACTCCCGCAACAGTCGGCGCGTGCTGTCCTGCGGCATGCTTGTAGGATATCATGCGCGCTGGTCACGACATGGTCGGCGCCGTCGATCTGCTCTACCGCGCGCTCTACCGCGGCGTGCTGTCCCGCATGCCCGAGCGCGCCGCCATCGCGATGGGCCAGTGGGGCCTCCGGCACGTTCCGCTCGATCGCCTCGGCCTCTTCCGCAACGCGGACCCGCGCCTGGCGATCACGCTGGGCGGAGTGCGGCTCCCGAATCCGCTGATCCTCTCGTCGATGTACTACGACACCGCGATCCTGCACCGCGCCATGGGGCTGGGCTGGGGCGCGGTGACCGCGAAGAGCATCACCCCGGGGCCGCGCCCCGGGCATCCCGAGCCGAATCTCGTGCGCATCGAGACCGCGGAGGGTCCCGGGCTCGTCAACTGCAACGGCTTCAAGAACCCCGGCCTCGAGGCCTATCGAGGGGCGCTCGCCGCGCTGCCGCACCGGGTCCCGCTCATCGTGGCGGCGGCGGGCGAATCGGCCGAGGACTACGTGCGGGTGGTCGAGGGCCTGCACGAGTTCGGAGACCTCGTCGAGCTCAACATCTCCTCGCCCAACACCAAGCTCGTCTACGGCTGGTCCACGCGGCCCCACGAGCTGAAGGACGTCTTCCGGGCCGTGCGGGCGGCCACCCGCAAGCCGATGATCGTCAAGATCTCGCCCGATTTCCGCGAGACCAACGAGCAGATCACGATCCCGGCCGCCCTGGACGCGGGGATCACCATCGTCAACTACGGCAATACGCGCCGCGTCGACGAGCCCCGCCTGTCGCAGCGCACCGGCGGCCTCTCCGGCCCCGCCCTGTTCGCCACCACGCTCGAGAACGTGCGCCGGGTGCGCGAGCGCTTCGGGGATCGGCTCGAGCTCATCGCCACCGGGGGCATCGACAGCCCCGAGAGCGCGCGCCAGGCCCTCGCGGCGGGGGCCACCGCGTGCGGGATCTTCACGGGATTCATCACGCGGGGCCCCCTCCTCCCGCGCCGCATCCTGGACGCGCTGCAAGCCACCGAAAAATAGCCCACAGGTTATCCACTTATCCACAGTGATCCACAATCGCGGAAAACGTACGCTCTGATGCGGTTCGAGAGGGGGGACACGAAAAAGTGACGCTCTGATCGTCCACCGCCACGAGACCCATCATTGCGGGCAGCATTCACGCAGTCTGACGGGCCCACGCCTATCGAATCATGCATGAGTCGCGGCGAAACGAAGCCTTGACAGGACTGGGACCGGTTCATAAGGTGATCGGGCGCTCATCGCCTCAACGCGGTTCGTTGTGCAGCACAGTGCCCATTTTCATGAGGAGAGGATCACGTATGGAGGCCAGCCGGAAGCCCCTGGCGAAGGTCGAGGGCAGGAAGCGGATGCGGCTCAGCGGGCTGACGGTGGCGTGGCGGGGTACGCCGAGCCTCGACGACTGGGTGGCTTACATCGTGACGGGCACGAAGTCGAAGAAGCTGATCCTGGCCGACCACGCTTCGGAGCGGAAGGTGAAGGGCCTCCTCACCCGCATCCAGAGCCTCTCGAAGAAGGAGGTCGAGAAGCTGGCGAAGGGTTAGGCCTCACGAATCCTCGGCCCGGGCCAGGGCCCCTCGCTGGGCCAGGCTGATGAACCGCTCCCGACCGATGATGACATGGTCGTGGATGCGCATGTCGAGCAGCTCGGCGCACTCGACGAGCTGCCGGGTGAGCCGCAGGTCCTCGCGGCTCGGCGTCGGATCGCCGCTCGGGTGATTGTGCAGGAGGATGAGCGACGCCGCGGACTCCAGGATGGCCGGCTTGAAGACCTCGCGCGGATGGACCAGGCTCGCCGAGAGCGTGCCCTCCGAGATCACCACGTCGCGAAGCAGGCCGTTCTGGGCATCGAGCAGGGCCACCCGGAAGACTTCCTTCTTCAGGTGCTCCATCAGCGGCCCGTAGCGGGCGAACACCTGCTCCGGGCTGCCCAGCACTACCCGGCAGTGGCCATTGCGTGAGCGCAGCCGCCGGGTGATCTCGAACGCCGCGGCCAGCCGCACCGCCTTCACCGGCCCCACCCCGCGGATGGCGCCGAGCTCGGCCACCCCGCACCCGGCCAGGCCCGAGAGCGATCCGTAGCGGCTCAGCAGGTCGCGCGCCATGTCCATGGCGCTGCGCCCGGCGAGCCCGCTGCCGAGCTGGATGGCCAGGAGCTCTGCGTCGGCCAGCGAGTCGGCGCCCTTGTGATACAACCGTTCGCGGGGCCGGTCCTCGGCCGGCCACGTCCCGATGCCGCTGCTCGTCGCCACCATGGTTCTCGGGTAGCACGCGGGCGCGGGAGGGTCAATGCGCCGGATCAGGTACAGGGCGGCTTCCTCTTGGCCGCTTCCACAATCCATGACACGATCGCGAGGACGCCGATGACACAACAGTCTCGCCTTCCAGGACCGCTCGGGCCCCTTCCCGCGGGCGGGGGTCGGCTACCCGGGCCGCTCAGCTTCGGGCCGGGCATCTTCCTCGCTCCGAACCAGACCGCCAAGGCGATCAAGAAGCTGACGATGCCCCCGCCCGCGGGCGGCGCCAAGACCATCGTGGCCCGCGACGTCCCCTGGAGCCTCTACGCCAAGACCGCCCCGGCGCTGGCGGACGTCTCCCAGGGCGCGCTCGCGAACTGCCCGCTCGCCTCGCTGCTCGCGGCCCTGGCCTACACGGGCAGCGGCCAGAAGCTCATCCAGAGCATCGTCGCCGAGCAGGCCGGCGTCGTGGAGACCGACCTCTCCGGGGTGGCCGACCGCCTCGAAGAGCCGCCGAGCGGCAACCGGATCATGACCACCCGCTACTTCACGGTGAAGCTGGGCGGCAAGACGTTCGAGGTCAGCGGCGTGCTCTACACCGACGACGCCGATCGGAACTGGACGCCGGCCTACATGCGGTCTCCGACCAATATCATCTGGCCCTGCGTCATCGAGAAGGCCTACGCGGTGAAGGAAGGCGGGTACGAGAACCTCGACTCCAAGGGGCTCACCGCGAACGCCATCTGGGAAGTCGTGGTCGGCGCGAAGCCCGGCGGCTTCGAGGTCGGCGCCAAGACCGATGACGCGAAGATCCGCGCCGCGGCCGAGAATGCGGCCAGGACCCCCACGATCGCCGCCTCGAAGGACGAGGCCACCGACGTGACGGCCTGGCACGGCTTCGCGGTGCTCGGCATGAAGGACGGCGGGATCGAGCTCTACGACCCGATGATGGTCAGACGGCAGACGGTCTCGCTGGCCGTCTTCCACAAGAACTTCCAGGCCGTCCTGTTCGGCACCCCCTGAGCGGGGCGCCGGGCCGTCAGCTACGGACTTCGAGGCGATACTGCTCCACCGCCTTGGCTCCGGCCTTGTCGAGGATCTCGATCTGGATCAGGAATCGCCCTTCCGGCACGGTCACGCTACCCACCTTCAGGCTGGTACCCTCGATGTACGGCTTCAGGCGCGGGGTCAGCGACATCGACAAGATGCCCTTCTTCGCCTTGATCTCGAGCGACTCCATGTCGACCGGAGAGCCGTTCGCCTCGAACACGATGAAGAAGCTCATGGACGGCGGGGTCTCGATGACCGGACCATTCGACGTTTGCCGGACGATCGGCTCCTGCACCAGGATCCGGGGTCCGGTCGAGCCGCGCACGGTCGGGCCCGCTCCCCACGGCTCCTCGCGGCCCAGACGCAGCCGGACCGCCTCATCCGGACTCAGGAGAATCAGCCGGGTCTGAGCGCTTGCGGTACCGCTGAGCGCGACCAGGCAAGCCAGTGCGAGGAGGCGAATTCCCGAAGCCCGACGTGTCCCACCCATTGGTCCCTCCATCCACGGCGGATCTGTGGATGGCCAAGTATCACAGACTCAGGCCGTGAGTCAATGCGGCCCTCCGGGCACGCGCCGTGCAAGGACGCCGGCCGGCGGGTACTCTCGCGGCGTGAGATGGCTGCCGGTCGCGTGCCTTCTGCTCATCTCGGCCGCTTGTGCCAGCCCCTCGAGCCACTTTTCCCGGCGGGTCGTGGCGCTCGGGCTCGAGGAGGGGCGGGTACGGGGCGAGCCGTTCGAGCATCTGCTCGTCAGGAGCCCCAGTCCCGCGGGCGCTCGCCTTCACGTCTACCTCGAGGGGGACGGGACCCCGTGGCTCGGCGGCCTCCCCGCCCGCGACCCCACCCCACGCCGGCCACTCGCGCTGTCCCTGATGGCGCAGGACCCTGCCGCGAGCCTGTACCTGGGCCGGCCGTGCTACCACGGCGTGGGAGAGGGCCCGTCGTGTCCGGACACGCTGTGGACCTCCGCGCGCTACTCCGAGACCGTGCTGACCAGCATGGCGGCCGCGATACGACGGATCGTGGCCGCAGAGGGTATCCAGGAGCTGGTGTGGTTCGGCTACAGCGGAGGCGGGACGCTAGCCGTCCTGCTGGCGTCGCGCGTGCCGCAGTCCGTGGCCGTGATCACGGTGGCGGCCAACCTCGATATCGACGCGTGGACCGACCTGCATGGTGATCGGCGGCTGGTCGGCTCGCTCAATCCCGTCCGGCAGCCACCACTCCCGGACCGGATCGTCCAGATCCACTACACGGGAGGTCGGGATCGCGTGGTGCCGGCCGAGATCGTGCGCCGCGGGGTCACGGGCGGAGCCCGGCTCGTGGTCGAGCCCAGGTTCGACCACGTGTGCGGCTGGGCGGCGAGCTGGCCGCGGATCCTGGGCGAGGTCGAGCGGGCGACCCGCGCCGGCCGGCCCGACCCCGCGCGCTAGAAGGCCAGCCGCAACCCGGCGGTCACGTTGGTCGCCCGCCGCGTGCTGTAGCCGACGAGCTCGCGCACGTTCACGAACGCGGACATGCCGCCCGGCAGGACGAAGACCGCGCCGATCCCGAGGTTGAAGAAGTTCCGATCCGGCTCGTCGGTCTGGAACCGGAACCGGAGCCGGTTGATGGTGTCGACGAACTGGAATCCCACGGTGCGCTGATCGTTCAGGAACTCGTGCACGTACTCCCCGGTGGCTTGAGGCACCAGTACGCCCCACTTGGTATTGATCGCCACCGAGGCGAAGAGGCCAGCGGTCGTGGTCAGCGAGGAGATGTTCTGATTGCCGTAGATCAGCTCGAGACCGGTGTCGCCATTTTCCTGGTAACCGGCGATTCTTCGATCCAGGTAGTTCACGCCGACCCGGGGGCCGACCGTCACGTTCTTGATCACGAAGTCGTAGCCGATGACCGTCCCGACATTGAACTCGTCGGAGTGCGTCTTGCCGTCGATGCGCCCCATCGCCGCGAACGTGTTGGCGCCGGCGTTGACCGGAAAGCTGAAACTGATTCGCCGGTCTATCGAGTATTCCTTTCGGGCGTACCCGACGAATGCGTCCACGAAGAGGTTCTTGACGGGGACGACGGTCCCGTACAAGGTCAACCCGAACGCGTCGTTGTCGAACCCGCCGCCGACCCCGGTGAAGTCGCCAAACTCATGCGCATAGCTGAACGCCGCCCCGACGACCGCCCGACCTCCAAACGAGTAGTCGGCGCCAACCGTGGTCCCGGCGGTGTGCTGCTCGAAACCCGACTCGAACTTGGTGTTGTCCTTGTTCAGGAACTGGTAGTCCCCGTTCACGAACAGGCCGAAGCCGGTACCCGGCTGATCGGCGGCCCCGCCCTGCCCGTTGCGGCGCTCGGCGAGGCGATCAGCCTGGCGACGTTGCTCCTGACTCTGGCCCAGCTGGCTATCGAGGGTCGGAGTGCCGCCCGCGCCACTGCCGTCGGTTGAATTGGGGATTCCCCGGCACAGGTTCGCGGCGAGGTTCCCCGTCGTATTACCCGGCCCTCCCAATTCGTTGCAGTTGCTCCCGGGACGGCCCCCGATGATCCGACCGATCGTGTCGTTCAAACCCTGAGCCGCCACCGCTACGGGTAGTGTCAGGAGCAGACCCCCGGCCACCAGAGCCATGGATACAACTGCCCGCATCCGTTTCATCGGCATTGCTCCTCCCAGGGAGTCTGGACCAACGCGCGGCATAGCAGCGCAAGGGTAATTACCATGGGTCACTCGGCGAACGCAAAGTTATTGTAGAGCGTGCCCTGAATTACCGTCCATCCGCCTTCTCGACCGTCATTTCCACCCGCCGGTTGAGGCGGCGCCCCTCCTCGGTCTCGTTCGAGGCCACCGGGGTGCTCGAGCCAAGGCCGCGGAAGGTAACGCGGTCCCGGCGCACACCGGCCTCGAGCAGGACCTCGGCCACTCGCCGGGCCCGATCGTCCGAGAGGCGCTGATTCTGCTCGTCGAGGGTGCCCTTCTCCCGGCTCGCGTGCCCCTCGACGGCAACCGGTCGCTCGGGAGCCAGGCGCAGGAGGGCCGCCGCGACGTCGCGGACGCTCCGCTCTCCAACCGGGTTCAGCTCGGAGCGGGCCACCTCGAACGACACACCGGGCAGGGTGATCACCACCCCACGCGGCGTGTCCCGAGCGTCGATCCCGCGGCGCCGCAGCTCCTCGACCAGCGTCAGGTTCCACACCGGCGTTGGAGCCGCGACCGGCGGTGGGGTCGGCTGGGCCAGGAGCTTGATGCGGGCGTCCGCCGCGGATTGGAGCAGGAGCAGGTAGACGATGAACAGGATGACCGGCGTCACCGCGATCAATCCGATCCAGAGCCCGAACCACGAGCGCCCCGGGGGCGGCGGGGGAGCGGGCGGGCGCCGGTAGGCTTCGGGGAAGATCCGGGCCTCGGACGACAGCACTCCGCCGCTCGCCGAGACGAGCTGATTGTAGAGCCGCTGCTTGAGCTCCCGGAGGGTCTTGGGATTCTCCGGGAGGGCGAACTTCCCCTCGAAGCCCAGCGCCAAGGCGAAGTAGTACATCTCGAGCACGTCGCGCTCCGTCGCGGGCGGCTGCTCGAGCCGCTCGAAGAACTGCTTCCCCGCGTTGAGCGTGCCGTAGTACTTCAGCATCAGGTGCTGCCAGTCTCCGCGGTTCGCCCACGAGGAGTTCATGATCGCCTCGTCGACCCACGAGAGCACCGCGAAGCGGGCCTCGACGTAGGCATCCCACGGCGCCTCGCCCGCCCGAGCTCGGCGCTCCTGGGCCTCGATCAGCGCGGTGAGGCGATCGCGAAGTTCGGCGGGTGCCCACGCCCGCTCCCCGCAGGTCTCACGGAACAGGAGCGTGAAGGCGATCAGCTCGGTGAAGAGGTGGCGCAGCGGGCCGCCCGGGCCGGGCGGCGCGTCGACGGGCTTCGCGGGAGCGGCCACGTCCGTCCTAGTTCCAGCTCTTCTGCACGTTGATCCGGAGGCGGACCTCGCTCACCCCGGCGATGCGCACCAGGCCGGCCGCCTCGTCACGCTGGGTGATGTCCGGGACGATCCCGCTCAAGGTCACGACGCCGTTCGGGCCCACCTCGACCGTCACGCCGGTGTTCGGATCGGATCCGCTCCCCCGCAGCAGACCGCGGCGCCGGAGGCGATCTTCCAGCTGCGCGCGCAGCCCCGCGGGGCTCGGAGCCTCCGGGGCGGGTTTCGCGACGACGACCGGAGTCTGGGACTCCGCACGCCCCTTCGGGGCCGGGGGGCGCGGCACCGGCGCGGGCTTCGGGGCGACGACGCTGGGCTTGGGCTCGGGGGCGGGACTGGCCTTCGGCGGTGGAGCGACCGGCTCCGGCGGAGCGACCGGCTCCGGCGGTTTCGAGGGCACGATCTCCAGGCCGCCCGGCGCGGTCGAGGATACCTTGGGGGCAACCGGTCCCGGGGTGGCCGCGCCCGGCACGCCGGTCGCGGGCGAGGGCGGCACCGCGACCAGATACACGACGGTGCCGACGCTCGCGAGCAGGATCGCCGCCAGGGCGCCCCCGATCGCCAGTTGCCGACGCAGGCTCCCGGCCCGGCGCGGTGTCGGCTCGGGATGGACCTCGGCCGGCGTGTCCGGTGCAGGCGGCTCGTGCCGTACCACGGTGGCACTGAAGGCGGGATCGTACGGGGGCTCGGGGCTGACCTGGGTGAACGTCCGGGTAACCTGGACGGTGGGCACGCTCACGACGGGAGCCGGCCGCCGGGCCGGCTCGAGGACGATCGTCGCGACTCCGCGCGCGGGCGTGTCCGAGGACGGGTCGTCGCCCAGGTGGCGGGTCGTCTCGCGCAACGCCCGCACGATGGCGGTCATGCTCTGCTCGCGCTTGGCCGGGTCCTTCTCGAGAGTCTTGAGGACGATCGCGTCCAGCTCGGGCGGGATCTCGGGCCGCAGTCGGGAGGGCGGCGCCGGCGGCTCCTGGAGCTGCTTGTTCAAAATCGCGGCCTGCGTGCTGGCCCGGAACGGCACCGTCCCGGTGAGCATCTCGTAGAAGACGATGCCGAACGCGTACATGTCCGTCTTGTCGGTGATGTCCTGCCCCTCGATCTGCTCGGGCGCCATGTAGGCGGGCGTGCCCATCATCGTCCCGGCCCGCGTGAGACTGGTTCCCGCGTCGCGGAGGCGCGCGATGCCGAAGTCCATCAGCTTGATGTCGTCGCCGTCGAGCACCATGATGTTCTGCGGCTTCACGTCACGGTGAATGACGTTGGACCGGTGCGCGGCCTCCAATCCTTCCGCGATCTGGGTGGCGAGGCGGACCGCGCGACGCAGCTCGAGCGCCCGGTCGTGCTGGATCACCTCGCTGAGGACGCGGCCCTCCAGCCACTCCATGACGATGAACACGCTGCCGTCCTCGGTCTGGTCGAAATCGTGGACCAGGGTGACCCGAGGGTTCCGCCGCTCGTTGAGGCCGGCCACGAGCTTGGCCTCCTGCTGGAAGCGCGCCACGAAGCCTTCCTCGCGGGCGAAATCCCCCCGGAGAACCTTCAGGGCGACCTTCCGGCCGACGCTGAGCTGCTCGGCCAGGTACACCGTCCCCATGCCGCCACGCCCGAGCTGCCGCTCCACCCGATACCGGCCCTTGATGACCCGGCCCACGAACGGATCGGGGCGCTCGCCCGGCCGGCGCACGGCGGCGCCGTCCTGCGGGCACACGGTCACGTCGTCCGGATAGTCGGTCTCGCAGACTGGGCAATACTTCATCGAGCGGGCCTCCTGCCGATCGGGACTCCCGTGGCGGCCCTGGGAGCCCCTCCGGCTCCGAGCTTAACTCGAAATCCGCACCGGTAAGCCGTTCTCTTGGGGGCCGGGCCTCTGCCGAAACGGGGCGGCTGTGTGCTAGCTTAGGCGCGGCCTCGTGACCCGAACGCCCAGGAGGGCGGTCCCTGAGCAGACAACTCGGCATGCTGGTGGTTGTTCTTGTCGGCCTGGCCGCCTGCGCCACGCAGGCCCCGACCGGCCGCATCATTCCCCTCGTCCCCGGCTACCCGCTCCCGGCCGACCCGATCACCGCCGAGCCCGGGGAGCAGGTGACGTGGGTGAACGGTGATCCCGCGCGGGGCGAGATCAAGATGGAGTTCGACCGTGTCCCGAGCATGCCGGAGGTGTCCTCGAAGTCCGGCATCTACACCGCTCGCTTCGGCTCCGCGGGCACCTACCCGTACACCGTGACCGCCCTCGGCCGCGGCGGGATCCAGTTCGTCCCCCGGCGCGGTGAGGTGGTGGTGCGCGAGCCGGCCGCCCCGGGCTCCCTCAAGCCCGAGCCGGCCCCGGGCCGGACGCCGCCCGCGCCACCCCGGCGGCCGTCAGAGGCGCCACCGGTCGGAACGGACATCTCCCGGGTGAAGAGCGGCGCCGACGTCTATGTCGCCCACAGCTACCAGCCCGAGCAAGGCATCGTCCTGAAGGTGGAGCGGGGCGCGGCGGCCCCGGCCACGCTTCGCCCCGGCTCGCAGGTCGTGCTCGGAGTGACCTACACCATCCTGGCGCCGCCGGAGGTGCCGCCGCTGCTCGTGAAGGAGACCCGGACCATCCGGTTCGGCGATCAAGATCTGCGGCGCCTCGAGAAGACGGTGACGGTGCCGCCGGGCACCTACTCCAGCGAGCAGCGGCTGACCGTTCCGCCCGACGCGGCCGAGGGTCCGTACACCGTGACGACCACCATCGAGCTGCCGTCCGCGGCCCGGATCCGGGGCCAGGTCTCGTCCGTGTTCTCGGTCCGGGCTCCTTGACGTCCCTGCCCTTCCGCTTCGGCTCGCCCGAGCAGTTCGCCGCGTGTCGGCGGCTGCTGGAGGACGCGTCCTACACCGAGGACGCGCTGCGCGCCCACTATGGGCTCGACGCCCTCTCGAGCGTGGCGCGCCGGGCGCCGGCCACGTCGATCGAAGACCGGCTGGAGCTGCTGACCCAGCTCTTCGTCTACGGCCTCCACGCCACGCGCGGGCAGATCGAGTCGCTGCTGCCGCCGGGATCGCTCGAGGCGCTGGCCGCGCTCGGGCTCCTGGTACCGAGCACGCACAACCAGGAGCTCTGGGCCGGAACCGTGATGCTGTACCCGCGGCGGGGACACTATTTCGTGTCCGACCGATCCCGAAACATCGACGGCTCGCCGATCGAGCGCATGGGGGACATCGTGTTCTCGGCGCTGACCGATGACACCGAGCGGTTCCTCGATCTCCTGCCCGCCGAGCCGTGCGAGTCTCTCCTCGATCTGGGAACCGGCGCCGGCGTCGCCGCCCTGGTCGGGGCCGGCTCGGCGCGCCACGTGTGGGCCGTCGACATCACGGATCGGGCCGCGCGCTTCGCGGAGTTCAACCGGCGGTTGAATGCGGTGCCCAACGTCACCGTGCTCCAGGGGGACCTGTACGCCCCGGTCCACGATCTCCAGTTCGATCGGATCGTCATCCATCCGCCCTTCGTGCCCGCGCTGCACCAGACCCTCATCTATCAGGACGCCGGTCTGGACGGCCAGGACATCACGCGCCGCGCGGTGTCCCAGCTCGCGCGCCACTTGAACCCGGGCGGCCGCTTCTACTGTCTCACCGTCGGGGTCGACGCCGAGGACGCGCCGTTCGAGCAAACGGTGCGGGGGTGGCTCGGGCCCGACGCCACCCCATTCGACGTCGCCTTCCTGCCTCGGCAGATCATCAGCCTCAGCTTTCTCGCCCGGAGCGTGGCACTCAAGTCGGGCCTGGGCTCGGTGGGCGCGCTCCGGCTCGAAGACACCTTCAAGAGCCTGCGGATCCGCGAGTTCGTCTACGGGGCGGTCGTGATCCAGAGGCACCGTTCTTCGCGCGCGGGCTTCACCGTCCGGCGCCAGCGCTCGACCGTCGGCGAGGCCGCGCTGCCGTGGCTCCTGCACTGGGAGACGGAGCTGGCGAGCCGCGGCTCGGAGTGGCTGCTCGACACCCGGCCGGTCGCTCCGCCGACCGTCGAGTTCGTGGTCACGCATCGGATGGTGGACGGCGAGCTGTCCCCGGTCGGATATCGGATGCAGACCGATCATCCACTCAGTACCGAGGCCCGGGCCGCGCCGTGGATGGGGGCGCTCATCGCGCGCTGCGACGGCCGAGCGTCCGCCCGCGAGCACTTCGCCAGCCTGAAGGAGGCCGGGGCCTTCCCGGAGCAGATCGGCCCCGCCGATTTCGCCCGGGTGCTCGGCCAGCTCGTCTCGGGCGGCTTCCTCTGGATCCCGGGGTTCGAGCCGAAGCTCTGATCGTTCAGGTGCCCGGGAAGAATCCGCTGCCGTCTCCATCCGCGAAGGTGTTCCGGATGCGGCGGTGCGCCCCGACCGGAGCACGGATGGGCTCGATCGGCAGGGGGGCCTGACGGAAGACGATGACCCCGTTCCCGTCGTCGACGCACCCGTATCCTTCCGTCGCCGGAAACAAGCCCACCGTGAGGTCGACGGAGAGAACCCGGTCGGCGGGCCGGTAGGTGATCGTCCCGCGGTACCCGAGCTCGCGCAGGGCCGCCGGGATATCCCGGCTCGGAACGCTCGTCGCGCAGTCCACCGTGACCACCACGGGCTCTCGGGAGACGACCCGAGCGGTCATCCCTCGGCGGCTCGCGTACAGTTGGCCTGCGACCTCGCCGGTCTCGCGCTGGCACCTGGTCAGGGAGTCGACCCGATGCGCGATCGTGACCACGGGTTCGCTCCCCCCGAGGTCAACCCTCACGGACGAGTGCATTCGAGACGCGGCGCGGGGATCGCGGGAGAATGAGCGCTGGTCCGTCAACAGGAGCACCGAGCCGAGGTCGACCGCCGACTTGCCCGCGTATGGTCCGCGCGGCACCCTGACCGTCGAGCCCGGCAGGTCGAACGGAATGAACACGTTGATCCACACCACGACGGATCGAGGAGCGGCCGGTCCGCTGGTTGGCATGCGCTCCCGCATGATAGTCTAGCGCCGGATCAACCGTCCCATGTCCACGCCGGCCGTGAACGCCTACGATCGCGTCGCCTACCGGACGCTGCCCACCCCGCAGACCCATCCCGACCGGCTGGCCACGATCGCCTTGCTGCATGGGATGGCCCCTCGTCCGATCGATCGGTGCCGCGTGCTCGAACTGGGCTGTGGCGACGGCAGCAACCTGATCCCGATGGCCTACGGGCTGCCCGGAAGCGAGTTCGTGGGCATCGACCTGGCGGCCACCGCGGTGGCCACGGGCACGCGCGCGATCTCGGCGCTCGGCCTGCCCAATGTGGCGCTGCACCACCTCGACATCATGGAGGTCACCCAGGCCCTGGGCACCTTCGACTACATCATCGCGCCGGGCATCTACTCGTGGGTTCCCGGCCCGGTGCGCGATCGGATCCTCGCCATCTTCGAGGGCCACCTGGCCCCGCACGGGGTCGCCTTCGTGAGCTACAACACCTACCCCGGTTGCCATCTACGCGAGGCGGTCTGGCAGATCCTCCAGTTCCACGTGGAGGGCATCGCCGACCCATCCGAGCGGATCGCCCAGGCGCGCGCCCTCGCTCGGTTCATGGCGGACTGTCCGCAGACCGCCGGGAGCGACGCGGCGGTGCTCGCGAACGAGATGCGCGCGGTGTTGGACCACTCCCCGGGCCTCCTCTTCCACGACGATCTCGCGACCACCAACGCGCCGGTGTACTTTCGCGAGCTCGCCGCCCACGCCCGCCGTCACCGCCTGCAGTTCCTCGCGGAGGCGAACTTCCACGAGATGCAGCCCCAGGCGTATCCGCCCGAGGTCGCGCGGCAGATCCGACTCCTGGCCGACCAGAGCGTGGTGCAGATGGAGCAGTACCTCGACTTCCTGCGCAATCGCCGCTTCCGGCAAACGCTCCTGTGCCGCGAGGAGGTGACGCTCGACCGTCGGCTCCGGCGCGAGACCCTGCGCGGGCTACGCTTCGCGTCCCCGGCTCGCCCGACCGTCGAGCGTCCGGACGTCGACTCCCCGGGCGTCATCGTGGAGTTCCACGGCCGTGAGGATTCCCGGTTGGCGACCGACCACCCGCTCGCGAAGGCCGCGATGCTCGAGCTCGGCCGGGCCTGGCCTCGCCAGGTCGGCTTCGAGGACCTGCTGCGGATCATCGCGCCGGGCACGGTGACCGCCGACGCGACCGGCGCCCTGATCGAGATTCTCCTCGCCGCCTACACCGCCGGCTTGGTGGAGCTTTCCACCTACTCGCCGCACTTCGCGCTGGAGCCGGGCCCCCGGCCGACCGCGAGCCCGGTGGCGCGCCTGCAGCTCGAGCACGGCTCCTTCGTGGCGTCCCTGCGCCACACCAGTGTCTACATCGAGGACGATCTCGGCCGCCGGCTGCTGAGGCTGATGGACGGCACCCGCACCCCGGAGATGCTCCGGCGGGAGCTGGAAGCGCCGCCGTCCCCGGTCCAGGTCAGCCCGGCGGCTCTCGAACAAAAGATGGTCGAGGTGGCGCGCCTCGCCCTGCTCGTGGCATGAAGCCGCGGATGATCTCGACAACCAAAGCGCGCGGAGGCTACCGATGACCGTCTACAACATCAAGCTGGTCGACCACACCGGATCCGACAGCAAGATCACCAGCGCGATCAGCAGCGCGCTGAAGGGCTACTTCGACCGGGTCTTCGCCGACACCGACCACAAGGCCACCGTCGGGTGGGGCGAGGGGAGCTCGTCCAACGCGATCATCCTGCACTTCGTCAACGACGTGGCGAGCTCCTACATCGTGGCGAAGATGAAGCGCCCGCCGAAGATCAGTCCGCTGGTCGGCGGCCACACGACGCTCCGGGACGGCGTGCTGTGCTCGGAGTTCTACAAGACGGTTACCATCCGCGGCGAGGCCAAGACGCTGTCGGGCGTGCAATACGCGAAGCTCGCGTTCCACGAAGGCCTGCACAATGCCCACCCGCTCTTCACCGAGGACGATCTGAAAGGGCACGGCGGCCTCGCGGAGAGTCCGGTGGGCCCCGACCTAAACGAGCGAGACATCGGGCTGATGAAGGACGGCCTGGCCGAACGCGGCAGCAAGTACAGCCAGCTGCCCTAGCCGCGCCCCGCGGTCAAGAGCTCAGCGGCGGGTCGACCGCGCCCGGGTCGCTGTCGGCGGCGGCGTCGGGAGGCAGCGGGATGATGCCGGGAACTCCGCCGCTGTTGATGAGCACCATCGTCCCCATGATCGTCACCCCGGCCGGATCGATCTTGATGAAGCCGCCGGACGACTTGATGGTCAGCTCCATCCCGGACTCGATGACGATGCTCATCCCGGTCTTCTGATGCCAGTTCACCCCGACCTTCTCGTTCGAGCTGCCATCGACGGTGAGGTGCTGGTTACCCCCGATCGACTCGCGCACCGCGTCCTTGATCCGGACGTCGAGATCCTTCTCACCGTGGATGTAGATCTGCTCGGAGCCGGCGCTGTCCTCGATCCGGATCTCGTTGTGGCCGCCGCCGTGGCTGCTGGTGTTCGATTTGAACAGGACGGTCTTGGTCTTCTCGTCCGGCAGGCGGTAGGGCGGCATCTCCTGGGCGTTGTAGAGCGACCCGACGATCACCGGCTGGTCCGGATCCCCTTCCTCGAACGCCACCAGGACCTCCTGCCCGATCCGGGGGATGAAGATCGAGCCCCACCCCTTGCCCGCCTGGCTCTGGGACACCCGGATCCAGCACGAGCTCTCGGCGTCGGCCTTGCCCTCCCGGTCCCAGTGGAACTGGACCTTCACCCGTCCGTACTTGTCGGGGAAGATCTCCTCGCCGGGCGGGCCCACCACCACCGCGGTCTGCGGGCCGGGCACCACCGGCTTCGGGGTCGACCGCGCCGGCCGGTAGGGCAGGGCGAAGGGGATGCAGGTGAACGCGTTGTGGTACTCGAACAGGCCTCCCTGCCCGGCGCGATAGTCGCCGGCCAGCGTGATCCGATGCTGGATGCTCGTCAGCACGTAGACGCCGTCGCCGTCGTAGTGCCGCTCCAGCGTGAACTTGTGGCCGCTCACGAAGTTCCGGCACAGGCCGGAGCCGGAGACGACCAGGCCGCCCACCGCCTCCTGCTGCATCCGGATCCGGGCGGTGCGGGAGTTGTCGTCGAAGATCTTCTGCAGATCTCCGGACCGGTCCCCACCGCCCCGGTCCACCCCGTCGAACCGCTGGGCGTACTCACCGGGAAAGTCGTAGAGCTCGAGCTGGTCGTTGTTCCCGACCTTCAGCTTGTGGATCACCTTGCCCGCGGCGACGGTGTCCTGGATGGTACCCACGCCTTCGAGATGCTTGTGGGGCAGCTCGAAGGAGTGATCCCACAGGGTGACCTTCCCGGACGTCAGCGACTGGCTCTTGTGCCAGCTCTGGATCCGCGGGTCCTCCAGCCGATCTCGGGCGCTCTCGTCGAAGACGATCCGGCTCACCAGGGGCATGTCGGGGTGGCTCTGGGGCGTATTGGCCACGACCATCCGGTGCTCGTCCTTGGTGTGCTTGAAGAAGTAGTAGATCCCTTCCTCCTCCATCAGGCGGGAGGCGAAGTTGAAGTCGGTCTCCCGATACTGCACGCAGTAGTCGCGCGGATGGAAGGTGCCCTGGATCTCGAACGTGACGTCGAGGCCGGTGAGGACCTTGCGGAGGATGTCGGGGACGCTCTGATTCTGGAAGATGCGGCTCTGGGCCCGCCGGGTCAGGAGCCAGAGCTGCGGCACGACCTCCAGGCGGTAGTGCGTGAACACCACGTCGCGTCCGACCTCGCCGACCTGGCTGCAGATCCCGCTCCAGTAGCGCTCGCGGTTGTCGTCGAGCTTGAGGAGCACGGTCACCCGGCCGTTGAGCAGCTTGTCGAAGGCGACCTTCTGCGGGTCCTCCGCGATGCAATCGAGGTCGAACCGGAATAAGCGGGACAGTCCTTCCTCGCCCCGCACCCCGGTGAGGAGGAGGACGTCGGGTCCCAGCGGGGTGGTGACCGCGATCGGCCGGTTCGCCTGGACGTATTTCGCCATCAGTCGATCTGATAGCCGAAGCGGCCGCCGTCGTCCACGCTCACGTGTACCCGGGCGATGCTGGCCTCCGCGGCCATCCGCGAGAGGTACTCCCGGGAGATCTCGGGCAGCAGCGTCCGGGTCAGGATGTGGTCCACGTTGCGGGCCCCCGACTCCACCTCGGTGCACCGCCGCGCGATCTCGGCGACGAGGGCGTCGTCGTAGGTGAACCGCACCCGGTTGTTCTCCTGGAGCCGGGTGCCGATCCGGCCGAGCTGGAGCTCGATGATGCGCCGCATCGCCTCGTCCCCGATGGGATAGTACGGCACCACGATGGCCCGGCCCAGGAAGGCCGGCTTGAACGCGCGCAGGAGCGCGGGCCGCATCTTCTCGATGAGCTCCTCCGGATCCGGCGGCCGCGCCGGATCCGCGCAGAGCTTCATGACCAGGTCGGTGGCCACGTTTGAGGTCATGATGATGACCGTGTTCTTGAAGTCGATCTCGCGCCCCTCCCCGTCCTCCAGCGAGCCCTTGTCGAAGACCTGGTAGAAGAGCTCGATCACGTCCGAGTGCGCCTTCTCGATCTCGTCCAGCAGGACGACGCTGTAGGGCCGCCGCCGGACCGCCTCGGTGAGCACGCCCCCCTCCCCGTACCCCACGTAGCCCGGGGGGGAGCCCTTGAGACCGGAGACGGTGTGGCCCTCCTGGTACTCGGACATGTTGATCACGACCATGTTGCGGTCGCCGCCGTACAGGAGATCGGCCAGGGTGTGGGCGGTCTCGGTCTTGCCGACTCCGCTCGGCCCGACCAGCAGGAACACCGCCTGGGGCCGCCGGGGATCCTCGAGCTTGGCCCGCGCGGTCTGGATCCGTCGGCTGATCGCCTCGAGCGCGTGGGACTGGCCGATGATCCGGCGCTCCATGAGCTCCTGGATGGAGAGCACGGTCCGGATCTCGTCTTTGACCATCTTGCCGACCGGGATGCCGGTCCAGCCGGAGACGACCTCGGCCACCGTCTGCCCGTCCACGCAGACCTGCATGAGCGGGGTCTCACCCTGGACGGTGTCCAGCTCCTTGGTCAGCTTCGTGAGCTCGGCCTGGAGCTTTCCGAGCTCCTCGTCGGACAGCCGCCCCTCGACCGCCGCAGCGGCCGCCCCCGCCTTGGTCGCGGCCGCGTGCGCCTCGAGCTTGGTCCGGATGCCGCGCAGCGCTTCGATCAGGCGCCGCTCCTCCTGCCATCGCGTCTCCAGCTCCGCGAGCTTCGCCTGGGTCTCGGTCTTCTTCCGGGTCAGCTCCTCCCGGCGCTCCCGGCTCTCGCCTCCGGTGATCGCCTCCCGCTCGAGGATCTCCATCTCGGTGTCGATCTGAGAGATCACGCGCTGGCTGTCCTCGAGGGCGGGCGGCGTCGCCACCTGTCCGAGGGCCACCCGGGCGCACGCGGTGTCGAGCACGCTCACCGCCTTGTCCGGGAGCTGCCGTCCCGAGATGTACCGGTTGGACAGGCGCACCGCCTCCTCGACCGCCTCGTCGAGGATCCGCACGTTGTGATGCTGCTCGAGCATGGCGACGAGCCCGCGCATCATGGCGACCGCCTTCGCCTCCCCCGGCTCGTCCACCTTCACCACCTGGAACCTCCGGGCGAGCGCGGGATCCTTCTCGAAGTACTTCTTGTACTCGGACCACGTGGTGGCCGCGATCGTGCGCAGCTCGCCCCGCGCCAGCGCCGGCTTGAGCAGGTTGGCCGCGTCGCCCTGCCCGGCCTGGCCGCCCGCGCCGATCATGGTGTGCGCCTCGTCGATGAACAGGATCACCGGCTGCGGCGAGGCCTTCACCTCGGCGATGACGGACTTGAGCCGGTTCTCGAACTCGCCCCGCACCCCGGCGCCGGCCTGCAGCAGCGCCAGGTCCAGGGTGCGCAGCGCGACCGGACGGAGCGGGGGCGGCACGTCGCCCGCCGCGATGCGAAGCGCGAGCCCCTCGACCACCGCCGTCTTCCCGACTCCCGCCTCGCCGGTGAGGATCGGGTTGTTCTGGCGCCGGCGCGTGAGGATGTCGATGAGCTGGCGGACCTCGAAATCTCGTCCGAGGACCGGGTCGATCTCGCCCTGACGGGCCCGCGCGGTGAGGTCGACGGTGTACTGGTCGAGGGCGGGGGTCTTGCCGCCGGCGGCCGCGGTGGGCCCCCCGTCCACGACGCTGGGCGGCCGGTACGCGTCCTCGACCGAGCCCGCGGTCAGCTCCGCGAACCGCTTGGTCAGGTCCTCGACCGAGACCTTGGTGAGCTCGGGGCTCGACTCCGCGACGAGCCGGGCGAGGTCGGGATCGGCGAGGAGCGCCAGGAGCAGATGGCCGGAGCGCAGCGAAGAAGCGCCCAGCTCGACGGAGCCCAGCGTCCACGCCTCGCTCAGCCACCGCGTGATCCGGGGCGCGAGAGACGGCGTGCGCGCGTTCCCCGTCTTCAGCCGATCGAGCGCCCGGGTGAGGCTCGCCCCGAGCCGGCCCGGGTCCACGCCGTAGTGCTTCATGATCCGCGCGGTATCGCCGTCCGGCACCTCGGAGAGCTTCATCAGGAAGTGCTCGACGTCGACGTCGTAGTGGGTGCGGGTCAGGCAAAGACCCGCCGCGCCTTCCAGGGCGACGCGGCAGGTGTCGTTCAGCTTGGCGACCAGGGCCTTCAGGGTGACGTTCATGCGGCTCTCCTCACTGATGCGCGATCGGGCAGCGCGCCCCATGTCCAGCGGCGACCCAGCACGGTATCGTCGACGTCCCCCGCTCGCGCTCTTCGCGGGAGCCAGGTGGACCAGCCGAGGCGGGGGGCCCGCGGCCCCCGGTCGCCCAGCCGGCACGCGGGAACGTCCTCGGCCTTCAGCACGAGCTGTACGTCGAAATCGAGCCCCTGACCAACGAAGAAGCGGGCCATCTGCGCGAGGACCCCGAACCGCAGGCCCGACGGGAGGAGCTCCGAGAACCGCTCGAAGTCCATGGGACCCAGACGCAAGCGGAAGCCGGCCTGCTGATCCCAGAAGCGTTTCCCGGCCACCGCCGTGCGCCCCAGCACGTTGTGGGCGCCCCGGTCGTCCTCGCCGGGCTGGCCCGCCCGCCCGAGGCGGGTGCGGTTGTCCTCGGCCAGGGGCAGCCACTCCCCCACGAACTGCCCGACCTTCACGGGCACCGCGAAGTAGTCGGCGATCATCCCTTCGAGTGCGCTCGCCGAGCGCGGCTGCTGGGCGAGAAGGCCCGAATAGAACACGAAGCTCTGATCGTCCACCGCGAGCCGGCCCCGCAGGCCGGGCGTCGCCATGCCGAAATGCGCGTAGAGCGATTCGGTGAACGGGTCCGGCGCCGCGCCCGGCCGATTCGCCTGCTCGTGCGCGATCGGCACGCGGTACTTCTGCCACGCCCGGTAGAACAGCGAGACGACCCGGTGATTGAAGACGTCGAAGAACGCGGCGAGGCCGCGCTCGCGCCGCCGCTCTTCCTCGAGCACGAGCTCGGTGTAGTGCCTCGGCAGCACGCCCGACGGCCCGGTCAGCCCCATGAAGGCCACCACCATCGAGGCGGGCGCTCCTTCGTCCGAGCGCGAGAGTTCGTCGATCGAGCTCGCGGGAAAGGTCAGGGTGTTGTGGGCGTGGAAGCGGACGACCTCCTCGCCCGGCCGGGCGTCGCGACCGACCGGCGCCCGCTCCGGGAACACCTTCTCGAGCAGGCGGACGGCCTGGAAGAACTCGAACCGGAACCCCTCGGCGAAGAGGAGCTCCTCTACAGAAGGATCTGTTCGCCGGCTCTCGGAGGCCATCGCTTGAGGAGCTCTTTGCGCTGACGGGTCCGCGCGACGAGCTGGGTGAAGGAGTTGAGGGACGAGTAGAGCCCGAAGAAGCGCTCCAGGACGGACGCGAACAGGTAGACGCCGGTGCCCACGTAGTGCTCCTCGTCGAGGTCGACCGTGACCTCGAGCCCCCGGCAGAAGCCGTTCCAGGGCATCGAGTTCGGGCGGCCCACCACTCGCCGGCTCCGCACGTCGAGGATGCCCGCGATCTGCTGGCGCACCACCGGCGAGCCCGAGAAGTCGTAGAGCCGCAGGATCTCCTGCAGAGCCTCGCGACCGCCGTCGACGAGCGACAGATAGTTCAAGGAGAGATGGGAGATCAGGCGCCACTGCGCCCCCCGGCCCATGCGCGGCCGCGAGACGGTGGTCGGCTTGGTCAGGCACAGGATCCGCGACAGCGGGGCGGCGCCCTCCAGCTCGAGCAGGCCGCGCTCGCCGCCGAACGGCAGCCGCGCGGGGAGATCCCGGTTCGTGCAGGTCACGTGAACGGTCAGGGTGTCGGCGGCGGGTCTCGAGGGCTTGAAGTCCAGATCCACCAGCGACAGGTAGACCTCGGTGCCCGCGTCGCCCTTGCGGTCGGACGGGCGACGCGTCGTGTACCAGAAGGTGCGCTGCTGCGCCTGGTCCATCTCGTGCTTGAAGGAGTAGAACGGCCGGTAGACGAGCGGCTCCGGGTCGTCGGGGGAGACGCTCACCACCGAGTCCACCGAGTACACCTCGGTGGCGTCCTGCCGCCGCCCGTCGATCACCACCCGGTACTCCGACTCGGTCTCGCTCACCCGGATGGGCTCGGCGATCTGGTCGAAGGTGTTGACCACCGGCACGCAGCCGAGACGGAACGTGGCGGGGGCGATGACGTCGCTCAGCTGGGGCATGTGGTCGAGGAAGATCAGGATCTCGAGCTCCTCCCCGAAGCCCGCCTTCGCGGCCGCGTCGAGCCCGGTCACGTCGACGAAGAGGAACTTCTCGGGAAACGCGAAGTACTCGTGCAACAGGCGGTATCCGAGGAAGGACCGGGGGCCGTACGGGAGCAGCCCCTCGTCGGGGGCAAAGCCCACCGGGCGGATGCAGTCCGACCCCAGGCGGATCGGCGCGCCCGGGCGGCCGGCGCCGGGACGGAGCTGCACCTCCCGGACGTTGTTGCAGAGCAGCTCGTAGAGCGGCCAGGTCTGGTGCCCCTCGCCGTGAAGGAAGAAGCGCAGCGCCTCGGGGCGCAACCCGGCGATCGAGGTGCCGCCGTGGGCCCGCAGGCCGAGACGGATCACCGAGACCGCGCGCTTGGAAGCCCCGAGGCCGTCGGCGGGGCCCAGGCGGGCCGAGGCAACGGTCAGGGGCCAGAGGGTCACCGGATAGGCGGTGCGGAACCGGCACGGCGCCCCGCTCACCGGGGGCGAGAACAGCTTCGCGCCGCGGGCGATGCGGAAGGGCTCGGTCAGCTTCCCGCGCTCGGCGTCCAGCACGAACTGCACGATGGCCATCGACGGGACGGGGGCCAGGTAATGCGGGTACAGCACGCTGAGCAACGAATCGGTGATCTCGGGGAAATCGTCGTCGAGCTTGTACCGGATGCGCGCGGCCAGGAAGGCGAATGCCTGGATCAGGCGCTCGACGTGGGGGTCCTCGCACTTGTCCGCCTCCAGGAGCAGACGGCTGGCGATCTTCGGATAGCTGGCCGCGAACTCGGCCCCGGTCTGGCGAAGGAAGGATAGCTCTCGCTCGTAGTACGTGAGGATCTCGTCGGCCATCAGTCCCGGCCTTGCACGGTGTACTCACGGGTCGTGAGCTGCAGCATCGTGTCGAAGGAGACCGGCTCCGGGTTGGGCTCGACGCGAAGCCAGCCCTCGACCCGAAAATGCATGGCGCGCTCGTTGCCCTCGGTGTCTTCCAACGTGATCCGGACCCGATCGAGGCGAGGCTCGAACGCGGCGATGGTGTCCTCGAGGGCCCGGCGGATGCGCGCCCGATCGCGCAGGCTCTGCAGGCTCGCCGCGGTGAAATCCGGGAGTCCGTAGGTGACGAGCGAGCGCCGGACCTCCTCGAGCGACTCCGGCAGCTCATCGAGGGCCTCCCGCCGGGTGTTCAGCATGGCCTCGAGGTCCCGGGCCACCGCTCGCTTGAGCTCCCGGATCCCGTAGCTGCCGAGCGCGGTGTCCACGACCAGGACGATGCGGGGCTTGCCTCCCGCGACCTCGGCGGCGGAATCCTGGAGCGCCTCGAGGTACTGCTCGGCGAGCCGATCACGGAGCAGACGGTCGGGGACCGCCACGCGCCAACGATCGGCCTCCACCGCGAGGAGGCGACACGGCCGTACCCACGCGTCGATGACTTCCGGCCGGAGCCGGGTGGCCGCCGCGTCGATCAGGCGGACCCAGACCGCGTCCAGCTCTGAATCCGCGGACAGCTGCCGGCGAGCCGGGCGCCGGTCGTCGCCCAGCAAACGATCCAGCACGGACGGCACGAGATTCGGTTCGTCCTGGCGTCGCGGGGACATGGGCCCTGGATGGCCGAGACCGGCGCGCCCGAAGGACGCGCCGATCCCGATCCTTTCCGGAAGGCTAGATCTTGGCGTTCAGCTTCAGGTCGTAGCCGGCTTGAACCGAGCCGCCGAGCGAACCGTCAGCCTTCTGCGGCTTGTAGTCGACCGCGATCTTCGAGAAGTTGAAGGAGATCTGGTCGGTTGGCACCACGTCGGAGTGCCCCGACCCTCCGGTCTGATACGAGGAGATCAGCAGGTCGTTGAACTTGATCACGAGGAACTCCTGCTGCTCGGTGCCCGCCTTCCGGCAGGTCAGGATCGCGTCCGCGATGTGCTGGCCGGTGGCGCAGGCCTGCATGAGCAGGGGGGTCGCCTTGTTGACCTTCATCACGAAGTGGAAGTCTTGCATCTGCACCTTGCCGGCGCCCCCGCCGCCCCCGGCCGAGTGGGTACCCGATTGGGTCGCGCCCCAGGACCAGGACTCGACCTGAATCTCGTTCTTGTGCGTCTTGTCGGTCGCTTCGCCCTCGATGCCCTTGATCTTCAGAAAGTAATCGACCGCGGCCATGCTCTCCTCCATCCTCCCGTGCGTGAGTTGTGAACGTTACTTGCGCGTCGACTGGGGGAGCTCGGCCACCAGCCGCAGAGAGACGGACAGCTCGTCGAGCTGGAAATGCGGACGCAGGAAGGCGACCGCCTTGTACACTCCCGGCTTGCCGGCCACCTCGGAGACCTCGATCCGGGCTTCCCGCAGGGGCTTCTGGGCCTTGAAGGCGGGCGAAGCGTTGTCGTCGAGGGTCACGTAGTTCGTGATCCAGCGATTCAGGAAGTACTCGCAGTCCGAGCGGGACATGAAGCTCCCGATCTTGTCCCGCATGATGGCTTTGAGGTAGTGGGCGAATCTCGACATCGCCAGCATGTACGGCAGCTGGGTGGACAGGCGCGCGTTCGCGTTGGCCGCGTCGGTGTCGTATTTCTTCGACTTCTGGGCCGACTGGGCGCCGAAGAATGCGGCGTAGTCGGTGCCCTTGCAATGCACGAGCGGAATGAACCCGAGGTCCGACAGCTCCTTCTCGCGCCGATCGGTGATCGCGATCTCGGTCGGGCACTTGAGCGCGAGCTCACCCTCGTCCGTCTTGAAGGTGTGGGTGGGCAGGCTCTCGACCAGGCCTCCCCCTTCCACCCCGCGGATGGCCGCGCACCAGCCGTGCCGGGCGAAGGAGCCGGTGAGCCGGGTCGCCATCGCGTAGGCCGCGTTCGACCACAGGTACTTCCCGTGATCGCGACCGTCGACGTCCTCCTTGAACCGGAAGGCCTCGACCGGGTTCGTGTCGGGCCCGTAGGGCAGGCGCATCAGGATGTGGGGCAGGCAGAGGCCCACGTAGCGGGAATCCTCCGACTCCCGGAACGACCGCCACTTCGCGTAGTCGACGCTCTCGAAGATCTTGGAGAGGTCGCGGGGCGCGGTGAGGTCGGTGAAGGACTCGAGGTTGAGCAGATCGGGCGCGGCCGCGGCCATGAAGGGGGCGTGGGCTCCCGCGGCCACGTTGGAGATCTTCTCGAGCAGCCCCACGTCCGGGCTC
>Ga0134122_10000297_pt1 | contig 31666 bp, 32 predicted proteins | sample KB302_FD_96461 | JGI IMG/M metagenome (GOLD analysis project Ga0134122, IMG submission 96461) | Terrestrial soil microbial communities without Nitrogen fertilizer from Kellogg Biological Station, Michigan, USA - KB3-0-2 | ecosystem: Environmental > Terrestrial > Soil > Unclassified ...
TCGCCGACGCCAGCGCCGATTGCTCTAGCGCGATCAAGAACTGCGGCGCGTCGTGCAGCATCAGCGCAGCTCGACCGTCTTGCCATCGACGGTAATGCGCTCGGCTCGCATCTCATCCTTTTCCACGGTCGAAGGGTAACCGTAGGCGGACACCATTTTGCCGACGGCCACGAACTCGGGCGGGGCACCGCGCGAGTGCATGCGCGAGGTCGGCGCCAGCGTCACGGTCCACACCTTGTCGGCCGCCTTGACCGTGATGAGCGCGTGGGGATTTTCGTATTTCAGGGTCTCGATAGGACCGGCAACGGTGATCGGATGGGCGGCGTCGTAGCTGCCCCAGCCGTGATGGGCGAGCACGGCCGTCGGCACCGCCAGACCCAAGCCGAGCAGCGCGAGCGTTTTTTGCATCGACGGTCTCCGTGAAGTTGCGGGCTACAGAAAAAGGGCTGCCTGGAGACATGGGTGGCGATGGGCGCCCGCGCAACGCCGGCCGGGCCAGGAGGCCGGTCAGCCGCGGGGACCGTTGCGAACCGGCTTGGCGCCCTTACCGGCCGTCGTCACGTAGCGCGGCAAGGGATCGGCGACCTCGAACCAGGCAAGCTGCTCGCCGATGAAGGCATGGCCGGTGGGTGGCCATTGCGCCGGATCCTCAAGCGTGCCGTGCAAGAGGTGGACCTCGCCCGGCCAATGCGCACCCATGTACGCCATCGGCGTCCCGCAGGCGCGGCAAAAATAGCGCTGCACGCCTGCCGAGGAGGCATAGGCGGCAGGCTCGCCCGCGAGATAGCGGAATTGCTCGAGCCGAACGCCGACATAGGTCGCAAGCGGCGAGGACACAGCGCGCCGACAGCTTGCACAATGGCAATGCATCACCCACTTCGGCGGACCCTCGAACTCATAGACGATGGCGCGGCACTGACAACGGCCCCTGGTGGTGCTCAACGGCGTGAACCTCGATGGCTGCTGGCGTGACCTCGATCAGCGATGGCAGGCACGAATGTAGCGGCAGCACCCCCCCTTGCGCCAGCAGCGGCTTTTGCAGAGCATGAGCCGAGGGGCGGCCAGCATTGAGGGATCGACATGCCGAAGGCAGGCAACGTCAGGGTCGGTATCGGCGGCTGGACCTTTGAGCCCTGGCGCGGCGAGTTCTATCCCAAGGGTCTGGCGCACGCCAAGGAACTCGCCTATGCGAGCTCCAAGCTGACGACCATCGAAATCAATGGCACGTTCTACCGCACGCAAACGCCGGCAACCTTCGCCAAATGGCGCAAGCAAGTGCCCGACGGGTTCGTGTTCTCGCTCAAGGGCCCGCGCTATATCGTGCAGAAGCGTGTGCTGGCCGAGGCCGGCGAAGCGCTTGAGTTCTTTTTCAAGTCCGGCGTCAGTGAGCTGGGCGACCGGTTGGGGCCGATCCTGTGGCAGTTCGCTCCGACCAAAAAATTCGATACCGCCGACTTTCAAGCCTTCCTTGCAATGCTGCCGGCCAAGCGCGACGGGCTCAACCTGCGCCACGTGGTGGAGGTGCGCCACCCGTCGTTTGCGACGCCGCAATTCATCTCGTTATTGCGCCAGCACAAGACGCCGGTGGTGTTTGCCGAGCACGACACCTACCCGGCCATCGCCGATCTGTCCGGCGACTTTGTCTATGCCCGCCTGCAAAAAGGCAGCGATGCGATCGCGACCGGCTATCCCCCTAAGGAGCTCGATGCCTGGGCTAAGCGCGCCCAGACCTGGGCCGCCGGCGGCGCGCCGGCGGATCTGCCCGCGATCGATGCCAAGTCGGCCAAGAAGGCCGCGCGCGACGTCTTCCTCTACGTCATCCACGAAGGCAAGGTCCGCGCCCCCGCGGCCGCCATGGCGCTGATCGAGCGGCTGGGCGGTCGCGGCCGCGGCTCCAACGGCTAGCCGCCACCGCAGGGCGACCGCCATGCCTGCAACGGTCAACGCCTCAGGCGCCCGTTTCCGGCAGCAGGCCGCGCAAGAACACCGCGCGGCGCGTCGCCGCCTCCAACAATAAACTATGGTCGCTGGCGCCGAGGATCATGCGCGCGCCCAGCGCAATATAGCGGCTCGCCACCTCCTGATCATAGACGCCCCCCATGCCCAGCACCTTGCCGTGCTGGCGGCAGGCAGCCGCGACCTGTTCGTAGGCCGCGCGCACGCGCTCATGGCCGACCTGGCCCGGGATCCCCATCTCGAGAGAGAGGTCGTTGCTGCCGACCAGCAGCGCATCGATGCCGTCGATGGCGGCGATCGCCTTGGCGTTCTCGACCGCCTCGGGCGTCTCGATCATCGCCACCACCAGGAGCTCCGCATTCAAGGTTTTCTGGGCCTCGGCGGCCGGCGGCGGGCGATAACCGAAGCAGGCGTTGGAGCCGCCGGTGCTGCGGTGGCCGAGCGGGCTGAAGCGGAAGGCCTCGACCAGAGTTCGCGCCTGTTCGGGCGTATCGACATGCGGCACGACGATACCGAGGGCCCCGTTGTCGAGCGCGCGGGCACCCTCATCAAGCGCGCCCGTGCAAATGCGCACGATCGGCACGATCCCCATCGGCAGCGCGGCCATGGCGATTTGTGCGATTTCGGGGGTCGAGATGGCACCGTGCTCCGCGTCGATGAACAGCCAGTCGTAGCCGGCGGCCTTGGCAAGCAAGGGCACCGCCGAGCCGCGCAAATGATGCACGCCGAGCCCGAGCGTCAGTTTGCCATCGCGCATGCGCTTGAGTGCTTCGCTGCCGTAAAGAGGCATCTCGTCCCCCTCGTTGACTGGCCGGTTGAACCTTTCCCAAGTACTGCCCTTATCGATAGCACTTCGACCTCCCCGTCGAAAGGCGGGTTGCCTCGCCCTGGCGAGGCGGGGCTAACCGCTGGCGGCGCCCGCCCGCGATATTTCGCGCCAAGCCCCAACGGCAGCGCCTGCGAGCTAGTCTTTGCCAGCTGCCCTTGCCGGCGCGCCGCCGGGCAGGCCCTTGCTCCAGGTCGAGGGCGTGCCTTCGAAGCCCGAGTTGGCCCGCTTCGCCAGCCAATAGGCATAAGCCGGCGGCACCAATCTGAACTGGGGATCGACGCCTAGTTTCTGCGCCGCGTCCATTGGCCAGCTCGGGTTATGCATGATCTCGCGCGCGAGCGCGATGAGGTCGGCACGACCCTCCCTGAGGATGGCCTCGGCCTGATCGGCGTGCACGATGTGGCCGACGGCCATCGTCATAATATCCGCCTCGCGGCGAATTTTTTCCGCGTACGGCACCTGATAACCATACGTCTTGGCGCGCGCGCCATCCATCGGCGAGTTGCCCAAGGTGCCGCCGGACGAACAATCGATGACATCGACGCCCGCGCGCTTCAGCAGGCGCGCCAGCCTGACGCTCTCGTTGGGACCCCAACCGGCATCGTCCTCACAGGACAGGCGCATGAACAGCGGCTTGTCGCTGGGCCAGGCGGCGCGCACGCACTCGGCAATCTCGAAGGCAAAGCGCATGCGGTTGGCTTCCGAGCCGCCATAGGCGTCGCCGCGCCGGTTGGCGAGCGGGGACAGGAATTGGTGCACCAGATAGCCATGCGCGCCATGGATTTCGATGAGGTCGAAGCCGGCCTTGGCCGCGCGCAGCGCGGCCTCACCCCACTTGGCCACCAAGTCCCGCACCTCGCTCGTCGATAAGGCTCGCGGCGTCGGCGACTGCGCGCTGAAGGGCACGGCGCTCGGCGCCACCAGCTCCCAGCCGTCCCAATCGTAAATTTCGGGCTCGCTGCCCGTCAGCGGCTTGCCGCCTTCCCATGGACGCCGCAGGCGCGCCTTGCGGCCCGAATGGCCGAGCTGAATGCCGGCAACGGCGCCATGCGCCTTGATGAAATGCGCGCACCGCGCCAGGGCGGGGATGAAGGTGTCGTCCCACAGGCCGACATCACCGACCGTGCCGCAGCCGTTGCGCGCGACCTTGGTCGATTCCATGATGACCAGTCCGGCGCCGCCCTGGGCATAGCGTCCGGCGTTGACGAGATGCCAGTCGGTGGCATGTCCTTCGACCGCCGCGTATTGATGCATCGGCGCCACCACCACCCGGTTCTTGAGGCTGATGCTTTTGATCGAAAGGGGTGTGAAGAGCAGGGGTTCGGCCATCTTTGCCAGTCCCATCGAAGCGAGGCCCGGTCGGGCCCGGTTGCGCTCAAGGCTCGCAGCCAGCCTGCCGATGGCAGCCTGTCCGCAGCGAGCCCCTACATGCGAAAGACGCCGAAGCGAGGCGCCGGGATCGGCGCGTTGAGGGCGGCGGATAGCGCCAAGGCCACCACGCGTCGCGTCTCTCCCGGCGTGATGATGCCATCGTCCCACAATCGCGCTGTGGCATAGTAGGGATGCCCCTCGCGCTCGAAATTCTCCAATACCGGCCGTTTGAACGCGGCTTCCTCTTCCGCGCTCCAGGTGCCGCCGTCCGTCTCGATGTTGTCACGCCGCACCGTCGCCAGCACGCCGGCGGCCTGCGGGCCGCCCATCACCGAGATACGCGCATTGGGCCAGGTGAACAGGAAGCGGGGAGAATAGGCCCGCCCGCACATGGCATAGTTACCGGCGCCATAGGAGCCCCCGATGATCACGGTCACCTTCGGCACCTGCGCACACGCCACCGCGGTGACCATCTTGGCGCCGTCCTTGGCGATGCCGCCCGCCTCCGCTGCCCGGCCCACCATGAACCCGGTGATGTTTTGCAGAAACAGCAGGGGAATGCGGCGCTGGCAGGCGAGCTCGATGAAGTGCGTGGCCTTGAGCGCCGTCTCCGAATAGAGAATACCGTTGTTGGCGAGGATTGCCACCGGCAGTCCCTCGATATGGCCAAAGCCCGTCACCAGCGTCTGCGCATAGTTGGCTTTGAACTCATCGATCTCGGAGGCATCGACCAGCCGTGCGATCACCTCGCGCGTGTCGTACTGCGTCATCAACGAGGCCGGCACGACACCGTCGAGCTCGGCAGGATCGTAGACGGGCGGGCGCGGCTCGCGCAGGGTGATATCCACCTGCTTGACGCTATTCAAGTTGGCGACGATGTTGCGCACGATATCGAGCGCGTGTTCGTCATTGAGCGCATAGTGGTCGGCCACGCCCGACTGGCGCGTGTGCACCTCGGCCCCGCCCAGCTCCTCCGCGCTCACCGTCTCGCCGGTGGCAGCCTTCACCAGCGGCGGGCCGCCGAGAAAGATCGTGCCCTGTTTGCGCACGATGATTGATTCATCCGACATGGCTGGCACGTAAGCCCCACCGGCCGTGCACGAACCCATCACGCAAGCGATCTGCGGAATTCCGAGCGAGGAGAGCGTCGCCTGATTATAAAAGATGCGCCCGAAATGCTCGCGATCGGGAAACACCTCGGTGTGCTGCGGCAGGTTGGCACCGCCGCTATCCACCAGATAAATGCACGGCAGCCGATTCTCGCGGGCGATTTCCTGCGCCCGCAAATGCTTCTTGACCGTGATCGGGAAGTAAGTGCCGCCCTTGATGGTGGCATCGTTGCACACGATCACGCACTCACGTCCCGAGACGCGCCCCACGCCGGTGATAATGCCAGCGGCGTGGATGTCCTTGCTGTAAAGGTCGTAGGCTGCCAGCGGCGACAGTTCCAGAAATGGCGAACCCGGATCGATCAGGCGCAACACTCGGTCGCGCGGCAGCAGCTTGCCCCGCGCCGTATGTCGCTCGCGCAACCGCTCTGGTCCGCCCAGCGCCGCCGTGGCCCGTTTGGCCGCAAGGTCCCCGATCAAGGCCTGCATGGCCGCGGCATTGGCCTTGAACTCCTCGGACGCCGTCGAAACGGCAGATTGGACCTTCGGCATCTGCTCCCCTAGCGCTTGCTTTCGCGGTCGCCGCGCGGCCGCACCTGGTGGCGAGGACGCAAGGCGATCGCGAGTGTCCCAACGCGGCATCGCCGACGCCGCGGGCGCCCGCCCGATTGCTCGAGCCGGCGATGGGATCACGTTCTAGCCCGGGAGGGCGACGCATGCCATCGGCCCGCGAGCCCACGCTGGCGCAAACAGGATCACGAACGCCCACCGCAGGCGGGGCGGGCGAGGACCGAGGGCGGGGCGGGCAAAAGCGCCAACAAGGCCTTGCCTGGCCGCACGGATGGATGGGCCCCGAGACCGCGCCGCCAGCCAACATCAAGGGTGAGGCCGCCCGCGTTGGCCACATCGCACACCGGGGCGGCCGATCCGCCTCAGCGCGGTCGGGGAAACGGCTAGTCGGTGCGCAGCCGGCGCACGAACGCCGCCACGGCCGCGCCGATCTCGCTTGGACTATCCTCCTGCACAAAGTGCAGGCCCTTGATCGTCACCTCGGTCTGGTTCGGCCAGCGGCGGCAGAACTCGCGCTGACGGCCCACCAGGATCGAGCCCGGCTCCGCATTGAGGAAGAGCTTCGGTAGCGGCGAGGCCGATAGCCAGCGCGCATAATCCTCGACAACCGCCACCACCTCGGCCGGCGCGCCCGCAATGGGGATCTGACGCGGCCAGCTGAGCGTCGGGCGGCGATCTTCGCCCGGATTGGCGAAGGGGCGGCGATACTCGCCCATCTCCTCCTCGCTGAGCCGGCGCAGAATCGAGCCGGGCAGGACGCGCTCGACGAACATGTTTTTGGCAAGAATGAAATCCTCGCCGGCCGGCGAGCGAAAGCCCTGAAAAGCCCGGCGCGCCGGCGCGGGCCAGTCGTCCCAGGTGAGCGGCATCACAATCGCTTCCATGTAAGCGAGCCCGGCCACGCGCCCAGCGTTCAAGTGTGCCCACTCAAAGCCCAGCGCCGAGCCCCAGTCATGCATGACAAGGATAATTTCATCGCCGAGGTCGAGCCTGTCCCAGAGCGCAAACAGGTGGTCGCGCTGCTCGGCATAGCTGTAGCGTTCGGCTCCCAGCGGCGCCAGTTTGTCGCTATCGCCCATGCCGATCAGGTCGCAAGCGACGAGGCGCCCCAGGCCCTGGCAGTGGGGCATGACGTTGCGCCACAGATAGGAGGACGTGGGATTGCCGTGTTGGAAGACGATGGCCTTTCCCTCGCCCTCATCGATAACGGCCATGCGCCGGCCTTTGACTTCAACCAACCTTTTCTTGGCATAGGCTTGGGCGGAGGGCCGGGCGGCAGGTGGCATGCGCGCGTCTCCGCGTCTTGGCCGGCGCTTTTGGCTTTGCCGGTAGCTCTTAACCGCCGCGCTTTTTTATCGGTGCTCTATCGCCCGCAGCTGGACGGGCACGGGCTGGCACGCCAACGCCGAGCTAGCACAGTGGGCTTTGCTGGGCGCGGCGCCAACGCTTGGGCCGAGCGCAACGCGAGCCGCGGCGGCCATCACATGTACAAGTCACCGCGGCTGCAGCGGTCTGCCATCTCGAAGAACACCCCCATGCGCACGGCATCATGGATGACCTTCAGCGAGGTGGCTTTGTCGCCGGCGATGGACCACAACAGGCGCATACTGCCGTCGATTTCCATCCCGGTTTGCCGGTGGCGGTAATGGTATTGCACGCGACAGGCCAGTCCGTCGTCCCGCTTGGTGATCTGCAGCGGCGTAAACGCCAGCACTTCGTACTTATCCAAGAAGTCCGACAACCGATTGCGGAGGGTGTCCCTACCGCGCCCGGTCCCCACAAACGAGGCCGACCCGTCGGGCGCGTTGACGGCAAACTCGATGTCCTCCGCAAAGCAGCGCACGGTCGCCCGCAGGTCGTTGCCCGCCCACGACACGTGGATGGCCTCCAGAACCGCATAGTCCGTCGCATTCATACGCGCCTCCTCCCGGTGGCAGCGGCGTAGAGTGTTCCTGACCGACAGTCGAGATCTCGGCGCCCCTCTTGTCCCACTTGTGGTAATTTTATGCCAGCTTGCGTGGCCTGAATACAACCTTGCCTCGCCGCCACAGGCAACAAATCGTGCATGGGATCCCGTCGCTCGTGGCGCCCGATGGGCGCCTTGCAAAACCTACGATCGATTGCCCCATAACTGGGCAGGCAGGCGACCTGTGGGGGCGCCGTCCCCTCGGGGCGGGCTTTTACTCGGGCATTAAACTCGTGCCGTCAAGGGCCGACGCAAGGCAAGCCTCACCCAGGCGCCGTCCAGCCCGTTTTTTTCTGGGTTTTGAGCGCGTTAACCTCGTTGGCGAGACAGCCTAGCTTGGGCGCGGCACGGCGGCGGGATCCTCCACGCGGCGCGATCTGCCTTCAAAAAAGGCGCCCTTCTCGATCGTCAGCATCTTATGGAAAATATCGCCCTCGACATGGCTGGCGGCTTCCAGTGTTACCCTCTTGCCGCGAATCGATCCGGCGACGGCGCCCCGCACCACCACGTCTTCCGCCAACAGGTTGCCGGTGATGCGCGCCGCCTCCCCGATCACGATGCGCATGGCGTGCACATCGCCTTCGATGGCGCCGTCGATTTGCACCTCGCCACGCGACTCCAGGTTGCCCTTGATCGAAAGTTCGCGACCCACGACGGAGGCTGCGCCTGCCGCCCCTGGCAGCGGCCGCCCGCTCGCAGCTTCCCCCGCGCCGACAACAGGCCTTTGCGTGGTGCTGCCGGCGCCGCCTCCTATGCCCTCCTTTTCCGTGCGTTTTGTGAACATTTTCAACTCAACTCCACTCGCTCTTCACAACAGCTCATAGCACGGACGCACAGCGCGGTCATCGTCGAGAGCCGACGCCGCGGTGGCAGGGGCGGGCGGGCCTTGGTTGGCTTGCGTGTGGGGTGCTAAGCTTTCGCCGCAACGATTGGGGGAGGCCAAGATGTGGCGATGCGCAGGACTTGTAGTTGCGTTGTCGATGCTGGCTGCCGGCACGGCGGCGGCGCAGATTGCGGTGTCGGCTAACGATGCCAAGGTGAAGTTGGTCGATGGCAAGGTGGTGGTTGAGAAGGATCCTCAACCCGACACCGTGTCGATCATCGATTTGCGCGCCAATCCGCCGAAGCTGCTGGCCGAGATCGAGGTCCCCAACAGCGTCGTCGGCCCGCCGCTCAACGTGGCCGTGTCGCCGCGCGAGGACATCGCGCTCATCACCTCCAACCAGAAGATCGATCCTGCCGATCCGAGCAAGACCATCGCCGACGACAAACTGACGGTCGTGGAGCTGCAATCGCTGAAGCCAAGCCTTGTCACGCGTGTCAAATCCGCGGTCGGCGTCGGCAAGAACGCAACGGGCACGCCCAAGGTGCTCGCCACCTTGCAAGCCGGCAAGGGGGCAGCCGGCGTCTCGATCAACAAGGCCGGCACCCTCGCCCTGGTCGCCAACCGCGAGGAAGGAACCGTCTCGGTCTTCACCATCAGCGGCACAACCGTGACCCCCGCCGGCAAGGTGACCGTCGGTGGCGAGAAATCGGGCCCGAGCTCGGTGATCTTCGATCCAAATGGAAAGAGCGCGCTCGTCACGCGCGACGCTGACCACCGCATCACCCAACTGAGCATCGACGGCAGCAAGGTGGAGGTCAGCAAGCGCGAGATTGCCGCCGGCTTGCGTCCCTATGGTCTCGACATCAGTGCAAAGGGCGACGTGGCGGTGGTGGCCAACATCGGTGTCGGCGGCGGCGATGCCGACACTATCAGCCTGATCGATCTCAAGCTCGAGCCGCCGCGCGTGGTTGCAACCTACACCGTGGGCCAGACCCCTGAAGGCATCAAGCTTTCCCCCGACGGCAAATTCGTCGCCGTCACCGTCATGAACGGCTCGAACAAGCCGGCAAACTCGCCCTTCTTCAACGGCAATGGTCTGTTGCAGATCTGGACGCGGACCGGCACCCAGCTGACCAAGACCGCCGAGCTCCCGATCGGGCGCTGGTGCCAGGGCATCGCCTGGTCGGCCAATGGTAAGACGTTGTTGGTGCAGTGCATGGTCGAGGAAGAGATCAACGTCATTCGCTTCTCGGGTCTCGCCGGCCGCTCGCTGCAAAAAGTGGGTTCGATCAAAACCAAGGGGGGACCGGCCGGCATTCGCACCGCCGAACCCTAGGCGCGGCGGACTAGCCATGAGGACGCCACGGGCGTAAGCACACGCGGGTGGAAGACACGCTCGCCATTCGCCCCATCGCCGAGCTGAGTAACGGCAACATCGCCGCCGACGACCGCGCCCACCGCTTGGCCGTCGGCGGTCGCGGCGAGCCATCGTTCGCTGCCGCCGAAATCATTGCGCGCGATCGCAACGGGATCAGGCGGCAGCGGCTGTCGGCGCGGGAGCTGCGCGCCGACCCGGACCCCCGGCTGGCAAAACTGCTGGCCCAGCTGGAACGTCCCCGCGCCGCCATCGCCGGCCTCAGTTTCGATGCGCCGCGCATCATGGGCATCGTCAATGTGACGCCCGACAGCTTTGCCGATGGTGGGCGTTATTTCGACACCGCCGCGGCGGTCGAGCAGGCCTTACGGCTCGAGGCCGAAGGCGCCGACATCCTCGATATCGGGGGCGAGTCGACGCGGCCCGGGGCCGCGGGCATCGATGTTGAGGAGGAATGCCGCCGCGTCCTGCCGGTGATCGATGCGCTCCGGGCGCAGGCCCGCGTGGCGCTCTCGATCGACACGCGCCATAGCGAGGTCATGCGCCGTGCCACCGCGGCGGGCGTGCGGCTCATTAACGACGTCTCAGCCCTACGGCACGATCCCTCGAGCCTGGCGACGGTGGCCCAGACCGGCGCGCCGGTCGTCCTGATGCACGCGCAGGGCGATCCCGCCACCATGCAGGATGCGCCGTGCTACGCCGATGTGGTGCTGGACGTTTATGACTTTTTCCGTGAGCGCATCGCGGCAAGCGAGGCGGCGGGCATTCCCCGCAGCCGCTTGATCCTCGACCCCGGCATCGGCTTTGGCAAAACGCTGGCGCACAATCTGGCGCTGCTGGCCTCGCTCAGCCTCTTTCATGCCTTGGGATGTGTCGTGATGCTCGGGGCCTCGCGGAAAAGTTTTATCGGCCACCTGACCGGCACACCGGCGCCGGACCGGCTGCCCGGATCGCTGGCTGCCGCCCTCCTTGGCGCAGCTCAAGGTGTGCAGATCCTGCGCGTGCACGACGTGGCCGCGACCCGTCAGGCTTTGGCGGTCTGGCAGGGGGGATAAGGCGGATCGGTCGTGCCGGGGCGACCGCGCCGGCGCGAGCCCCCCAGGCGGCCACCCCTGCGCCGGCCTGTGCAAAGGCCGATCAGCGGCTCGCAAGCGGCTGGGAAATTGGTGTAATCTCGGTTCGACCCCGAACCCTCCCGGCCCAGGGCCAGGCGGCGCGATCGCGACCCGACGAGCTTGGCGCCCGTAACCGCGCCTAGCACGGCGCCTTAGATTTGCAAGCGAGGCAACAGCATGACGCAGCGGTACTTCGGAACGGACGGTATCCGCGGCCAGGCGAACCGTCCCCCCATGACCTCGGAGATCGCGCTCAAGGTCGGGATGGCAGCGGGCAAGTACATCACCGACGGTAACCACCGGCATCGCGTCGTCATCGGCAAGGACACGCGCCTCTCCGGCTACATGATCGAATCTGCGCTCATGTCGGGGTTCACGGCGGTGGGCATGGACGTGTTCTTGCTGGGTCCAATGCCGACGCCCGCCGTTGCCATGCTGACGCGCTCGCTGCGCGCCGACCTCGGCGTCATGATCTCGGCATCGCACAATCCCTTCGACGATAACGGCGTCAAGATCTTCGACCGCGACGGCTACAAGCTCTCCGACGAGGCCGAGCGGCAGATCGAAAAGCTGATGGACACGTCGAGCTCGGAGTTGCTGGTGGCCCCCGAGCGCATTGGCCGCGCCAAACGCATCGACAGTGCCCAGGAGCGTTATGTCGAGTACGCCAAGCGCACCTTACCCCGCAACATCGGCCTCAATGGCTTGCGCGTGGTCATCGACTGCGCCAACGGCGCGGGCTACGAAGTGTCCCCCGATGCCCTGTGGGAGCTAGGCGCGGAGGTCATCAAGATCGGCGTCGAACCGAACGGCCTCAACATCAATCTGAAGTGCGGCTCGACCTCGCCGGAAACCCTCGGCGACAAGGTCCGCGAAATGCGCGCCGACATTGGCATCGCGCTCGACGGCGACGCCGATCGTGTCGTCATCGTCGATGAAAAGGGTCGCATCGTCGATGGCGATCAGATCATGTGCGTGATTGCCGAAAGCTGGCACAGAAGCGGTCGCTTGCACGGGGGCGGCGTCGTTGCCACCGTCATGTCGAACCTCGGCATGGAGCGCTACCTCCACAGTCTGGGCCTGACGCTCGAGCGCACGCCGGTCGGCGACCGGCATGTCGTGGAGTATATGCGCAAGCACGGCTTTAACATCGGTGGCGAGCAGTCGGGCCACATCGTGCTGTCGGACTTTGGCACCACCGGGGACGGCCTAGTGGCTGCCCTGCAGGTGCTGGCGGTGGTGGTTGGAACCGGCAAACCCGTGGGCGAAGTATGCACCCGGTTCCAGCGCCTGCCGCAGATCCTGCAGAACGTCAAATACGTCAACGGCTCGCCACTGGAACAGGCCGAGGTGCGCAAGGCCATCGACGCAGGCAAGCAGCGCCTCGGCGCGCAGGGACGTCTCGTCATCCGCCCGTCGGGCACCGAACGCGTCATCAGGGTAATGGGCGAGGCCGACGACGAACGCCTGTTACAGCAAGTGGTAACCGAGATTTCCGAGGCCGTGCGCAAGGCCGCCGATCGCCCCTGAGCCTCCAACTCCGCCCCACCGCCCGGGCCCCCCAGGGTTGGGCGCGCGGTGCCGCCGGCGCGGGCCGAAACAGTTCTTAAGGGCCGCCAGCGCCGCGGTGTGGCCTCCGCCTGCTGGGATCGCCGCCCACCAGGCAGGAAAAAGCCAAGCGCCGCCACGACGCCCCTCGCCGCGCCGAGGCCCAGCGCTTGAGCGCGCCGGGCCGCTCTGGCAAGATCGCCTCGGCCTTAAGAGAAGCGTGATGGCGGTCGGGCAAGCCGCACCATCTGTGAGCGCCGAGGGACCATGACGGTCATTCCGTTTCGAGCCCAACGCCCGCGGCGGCCGCCCGGGCGCCCCGTCGAACCGCCGCCTGCGCTGGCGCAGGCCTCGGTCTCGGTCGCCGCCGGCGAGGAGGACGCCGAGTTTTACCGTATCCGCGCCCGGCAAAACTGGGCCGTGCTGGCCCTTGTTGTCATCCTGGTGGTGGGAGGCGCCTGGCTCATCGAACGGTTGGCAGCCTTTTCCCGCGCTCTAGCCTGCTATGAGTTCGGGCACCGCAACTGCATGCCGCTCAAGGTCGATCCGCCGCCGCGCTGAGCCGGCAAGGTCGTCGGCGTGCGGTGCCTGGCCCCGCTCCGGGCTGCCTCCGGGCCTAGCCCTGGCCACCGCTGAGCCCGCCGAGCTGGGCATGAATGCTGCTGGCGAGCTGCATCAGCTCGGTGCGTTCGAGGCGACCGGCAAGCGCATAGGCCAGCGAGCGGTCGATCCAATAGAAGGCGGCGCAATCGCCGCGCTCGGCAAAGCGGAAGGCAGCGTCCGTGAGACCGGCCTCTTTGCGCACGTAGAGCGTCAAGCGCCGTCCGGTCGCATCCTCGTACATGAATTGCGCGGCGGCCTGACCGCGGTCGGGCAGCAGCCGGCCGCCCACGAGCTTCCAGCCATGTCCATTGAGTTCGGGTGCCCGCACGTCCGTGCCCAGGCGGCGCGTCAGCCATTGCACCAGATGTTTTTCTTCCGCGGCACCGACCTCGACGGGATGGCGCACTTCGGGGACGAACACCTGGTGCGCGCTGAACGCGTTCGCCACGAAGGCCGGCTGGCGCCCGGCCTCCCCGCGACCGATGAAGGCTCCCGCCGCGTAGCCCGCAGCGGCGCCGGCAAGCAGGAGCGCGACGATGCCGAGTGCCCGGGTCACGGCGGGCGGCCAGCGGCGGCCGCTGCGGTTGGCACGGGCCGCCCGCGCGGCCATCCCGGCGGGGATCGGCTCGTCAAGAACATGGGCGTAGTGCTGGGTCAGACGGTCGTTCAGATCGGCAATGGCACGCGCAAACCGCAAGTCCTCAGGGGCCGTGGCCAGCGCCGCCTCAACCTCGGCCGCCTCCTCGCCCACCAGTTCGCCGTCGACGAAGGCGTGCAGCTCGGCCTCGCTGACGCGTCGACCGCCGCTCACTTGACCCTCCGCAGGCCGGCAGGCTCGGCTTCCTTTTCAAGGCCATAGGCCAGCAAGGTGCGCAGCCGGTCGCGCCCGCGCGCCAGTCGGGACATCACGGTTCCTATGGGAATCGAAAGCACCTCGGCCGTTTCCGCGTAACTCAGGCCTTCAAGGCCCACCAGCAGCACCACCTCGCGCTGATCGGCCGTCAGTAGCTGCAGCGCCCGATCGAGATCGCCTCCGCTTGCCCCATCCGCCGCCGGCGCCGACTGGTCGGGACCGAGGCTGTCGAGGCCGACGTGCGGCGGCCGGCGCGATCTGCGGCGCAAGCCATCCACGTGCAGGTTATGCAGTATAGAAAACAACCACTTACGCGGACTGTCTCCATCCCGCCACTGGCCCAGACGCGCCAGCGCGCGCTCGAGCGTATCCTGGATCAGATCATCGGCCTCGCTGCTGTCGCCGACCAGGGCCCGCGCGTAACGCCGCAAGCGTGGAATTTCTGCCGCAACGGCATCCCGGCGAGAGGTCACGCGCACGTCCTTTCCTACTGGCCGGCACACAGTAGGACTTATGCCAGCAGACGATCGTGGTCTCCAATTTATTCCGGAGGACGAATCAAAATAATGTGCAGCCCGAGGCGTTGAAACCGCGCGTCGCCTCGTTCAAGTTGGCGCTTGCACGAATCCAGCTTCGTGCGCAACGGGCGGGCTGCGGAGGATCCTCGAGGGATGAGGTTGCCGCGCCGGCAATTTCTCGGGAGGAATCTAACATGCTACGCGTCGTCGCCGCCGCTGCGGCCCTCGCCATCGGGGCAACCGTGGTGTTTGCTCAGAATGCTGCCGTCATCGACCAGCGCAAGCAGGCCATGAAGGCGTTTGGTGGCGCGGCCAAGAGCGGCGGTACCATGGCCAAGGGTGATGCCCCCTTCGACCTCGCCAAGGCGCAGGAGTCGCTCAAAACCATTCAGACCAAGGCCGCCGAGGTCAAGAACCTATTTCCCGATGACTCCAAGACGGGTGAAACCGACGCCCTGCCGGAGGCTTTCGCCAACAAGGCCGACCTGATGACGAAGTTCGACAAACTTGCCGCCGACGCCAAGGCCGCCGAGGCCGCGATCAAGGACGAGGCGAGCTTCAAGGCCGAGTGGCCGAAGGTGACGAGCAACTGCGGCGGCTGCCACAAGGCCTACCGCAAACCGCCGCCGCAAAAGTAGCCCGCGCGCCGGCTGTGGTCTTTCACCGTTCGGAAGCCGCCGGCGGCAACGGTCCAGTACCCAAGCGCGCGAGACCGTCTCGCGCGCTTTTGTGTGTGGCGGTGGTCGGCATGGTCGCGCCGCGGATGGAGGCCAGATGCGCCTAAGCAGGATCGTCATGGTGCTGGCGCTTCTGCTCGGTGCCGGCGCCGGCCTGTTCTATCTGCTCACCCTGCCGAAGGCGGCCGTAACCGGCACGCTGCCACCGCGCCCCGCCGATCTCGCAAACGGCGAGACCATGTTCAACGCCGGGGGTTGCGCGTCCTGTCATGCCACTCCCAAGCAGGAGGACACCCGACGGCTTGGCGGTGGGCTCGCACTCAACACCGCCTTTGGACGCTTTTATGTGCCCAACCTGTCGGCCGATGCGGCGCATGGCATCGGCGCGTGGTCGGAAGAAGCCTTCGTCAATGCCATGCTGCGCGGCGTCGGACGCAACGGCGAACACCTCTACCCGGCTTTTCCCTATACCTCCTATCAGCGCATGACGCTCGACGACGTGCGCGACCTGTTTGCCTTTTTGCGCACGCTGCCACCCGACGCGACACCAAGTCGGCCACACGAGTTGCCGTTCCCATTCAACGTGCGACGCGGGCTGGGCCTGTGGAAGCTCATCTATCTCGACGGCAAGATGTTTGTGCCCGATCCGGCCAGAAGTGCCGCGCTTAATCGTGGCGCCTATCTCGTCGAGGGACCGTCGCATTGCGCGGAGTGCCACAGCGGTCGCAACACCCTGGGCGGCATCATCCCCGAGCAGCGCTTCGCCGGCGGCCCCGATCCCGAAGGCAAAGGCTTCATTCCAAATATCACGCCCGGCGAAAACGGCCTCGGCGCCTGGTCTGAGAAGGATATCGCCTATCTGCTCGAGACGGGGACCACGCCGGACTATGATTCGGTCGGCTCCAGCATGGCCGATGTGGTGATCAACACCGGCAAGCTGCCGGCGCAGGATCGCGAGGCCATGGCGGCCTATCTGAAGACCTTGCCGCCGCGCGCGGGCAAGGCGGCAGCCAAAAAACCTTAAGCGGCGCGCGCTTGACGCCGCCACGCCAGCAACGGGCGCGCACCCGCGCCGTTGGTCGCAACGAGCCAATAAACTGCGGTGCGACCGAGCGGGCAGGCCCACACCCCTCGCGCCTCCCCGTCAGGCCGCTGGCCGAGGTCGCAGCAATGGTGCAGGCTCCTTGGCCAGCTTCCCTCGTCGGCCCATTGCCAACAAGGACACACGCCATGTTGCTGCAGGCCCAAAGTGTAATTGGCATCCTGGCGCTGCCGTTGATCGCCTGGGCGTTGTCGGAGAAGCGCCGGGCCCTGCCACTCCGCCGGCTGGCGCGGATCGTGCTCGCTGGCACCGCTCTGCAGCTCGCCATCGCCGCGATCATGCTCAACGTGCCGGCCGCACGTGCCTTGTTCGACTGGGCCGCCGGGCTGGTCGCGGCCCTGCAATTAGCCACCAATGCCGGCGTGCGGCTGGTGTTCGGCTACCTCGCCGGCGGCCCGCCACCTTTTGCCGTCACCCAGCCCCAGAACAGTTTCATTCTGGCCTTCCAGGCCTTGCCGCTGATCCTTGTCATCAGTGCGCTGTCGCGCCTGCTCTATCACTGGGGCGTGCTGCAGTGGGTGGTGCGCTGGATCGGCCGCGGCCTGCAATTGGTCCTTGGCGTCAGCGCTCCCGTCGGCATCTCGGCGGCCGCCAATATTTTCGTCGGCATGGTCGAGGCCCCCCTGCTGGTGCGGCCCTATCTCGCGCACATGAGCCGCGGCGGCCTGTTTGCCACCATGACGGTCGGCATGGCCGGCGTCGCCGGCACCGTCCTCGCCCTGTATGCCTCAATCTTGGAGCCGGTGCTGCCGGGTGCCGCCGGCCATCTGATCGTTGCCTCCGTCATCAGCGTGCCGGCCGCCTTGATGCTGGCGGAACTGATGGTGCCGCAAGGCGTCGACGCCGGCGCGAGCGAACCCGCTGCCGATATCCTCATCGACGACCCGCCGCAGTCGAGCATGGATGCGATCGCGCAAGGCACGCGCGAGGGCGTCGAGCTGGTCGTCAACGTCACGGCGATGCTGATCGTCATCGTCGCCTTGGTGGCGCTCGCCAATCAGTTCCTCGCCCTCCTCGGCCGCCCGTTTGGCCTCAGCGTCACGCTCGAACAGATGCTGGGCTGGGCCTGTGCTCCCTTGGCCTGGCTGATCGGCATTCCGTGGTCGGAGAGCATCACCGTGGGCAGCTTGCTCGGGGTAAAGACGGTGCTCAACGAACTCATCGCCTATCTGCAGCTCGCCGGCAGCGTCGGCGAAGCGCTCTCGCCGCGCTCGCGCCTGATTCTAACCTACGCCCTGTGCGGTTTTGCCAATCTGGGGAGCCTCGGCATCTTGATCGGCGGCATGGTGGCGATGGTACCGGCGCGCCGCGCCGAGATTGTCAGCCTCGGCGCCCGCACGCTGGTCTCGGGCACGCTTGCCACCTTGATGACGGCGGCGGTCGTCGGCGCCCTGACGCCGCCCCCCTAGGCACGGCGTGGGCCAGCCCGATCGCGGGGGCAGCGGCCCGCGCCGGCATCACCCTTGGCGCCCCGTCGCTGGCTGGCATGGGCAATTGGCGCCCTTCCCAGCAGGGCGAAGCGAGGGCACCCTGCAGCCGAGCATCGGTCATTGGAGGAGCGCATCATGACGAAAAAACAGGTGGCGGTGATCACGGGCGGCGCCAGCGGCATCGGCGAGGCAACGGCCCGGCGTTTTGCCGCCGACGGCTATGCCGTCGCCATTCTCGACCAAAACCAGGAGGCCGGTGCAGCGGTGGCAACCTCGCTTGCCGGCAGTGCCAGCTTTTATGCCTGCGACGTTACCGATGCCCGGCTGCTTCAGACCTTGGCGGCCAAGGTGGAGGCCGAGCTAGGCCCCGCCGACGTGCTCGTCACCTCGGCCGGGCTCATTCCCAATAGCGAGGGCATCATGGACATGGACATGGCCGCGCACGACCGCATGTGGCAGGTCAACTACAACGGCACGGTGCACGCCTGCCGGTCGTTCGGCCGCCAGATGATTGCGCGGCAGCGCGGTGCCATCGTCACCCTCGGCTCCATCAACAGCCGCATGCCGCTGCCGATCCCAGCCTACAACATGGGCAAGGCGGCGATCGAGCGGCTGACCCAGCTCCTGGCCGTCGAACTCGGCCGGCACGGCATTCGGGTCAACAGCGTGGGGCCAACCTACGTCATGACGCCGCCGCTGCGCGCCAAGGTCGCAGCGGGGCAACGCGACCTGAACAAGATCATGGCGGTGCATGCGCTCAAGCAGTTGCCGGAGCCCAAAGACATTGCCAACGCCATCGCCTTCCTGTGCTCGGACGCCGCCGCCACCATCACGGGCATCCTGCTGCCCGTCGACGCCGGATGGCTCGCCGGCGTCAGCTATCGCACCTACGCCGGTGGGGTGCCGTGGCAGGAGTGAGGGCCGGCCCCGAGCCTGCGTTCGGGTTGTCGCCACCTAGACGGCGACAGGGTGCGGCGCTCGGCTCAGGCCGCACTTCCAATCCCAGGTCCGCCGCACCGATTGTCCTCGCCGCCCTAGCGGACGTTGCCGCAAAAACGCTGAATGCGCTTGCAGGCTTCCTCCAACACGTCGATCGAGGTGGCATAAGAAATGCGGAAGAACGGGCTCATGGCAAAGGCCGAACCGTGCACACAGGCGACGTCCTCCTCCTCCAGCATGGCCAGCACCACGTCCTGATCGGTGGCGAGCTTGGTACCCTTGCCCGAGGTCTTGCCGATCAGCCCCTCGCAGGCTGGATACACGTAGAAGGCCCCCTGCGGCTTCGGACACTTCAGGCCCTTGGCTTGGTTGAGCATGGAGACCACGAGGTCGCGCCGCTCCCGGAACGCCTGATTGTTGCGCGCGATGAAGTCCTGTGGGCCATTGAGGGCCTCGACGGCGGCCCACTGTGTGATCGAGGATGGATTGGATGTCGACTGCGACTGCAGCTTGCACATGGCTTTGATGAGGGGCTCGGGGCCCGCACCGTAGCCAAGCCGCCAACCGGTCATGCAATAGGTCTTGGACAGACCGTTGAGCGTCAGCGTGCGCTCGTAGAGGCCAGGCTCGACCTGCGCCGGCGTATAGAACTTGGCCTCGTCATAAATCAGGTGCTCGTAAATATCGTCGGTCAAAACCCACACCTGCTTGGCCTTGGGCTGCATCAGCACGTCGGTCAACGCTTTGAGCTCGGTCTTGGAATAGGCCGCTCCCGTCGGATTGCACGGCGCATTGAACACGAACCACTTGGTCTTCGGCGTGATGGCGCGCTCGAAGGCCTCCGGCTGCAGCTTGTAGCCGTCCTCGAGCCGGCACGGGACAAACACGGGCTTGCCGCCACCCAGCAGCACGATGTCGGCGTACGACACCCAGCAGGGCGCCGGGATCACCACCTCATCGCCCGGATTGAGCGTGGCCACTAGGGCGTTGTAGAGCACCTGCTTGCCGCCGGTGCCCACCGACACCTGTGCGGGGCGATACTCGAGGCCGTTCTCGCGCTTGAACTTGGCGACCACGGCCGCCTTCAACTCCGGAATTCCGTCGACGTCGGTGTACTTGGTCTTGCCCTCGTGCAAGGCCTTGACGGCGGCCTGCTTGATGTTCTCGGGCGTATCGAAGTCGGGCTCACCGGCAGAAAGCGAAATGACGTCGCGACCTTTGGCCTGCAGCTCGCGCGCTTTGGTCGCCATCCCGATGGTCTGGGACGGCTGGATGCGGTTCAGGCTGTCGGCGATGAAGCCCATGGCTGCCTCGTTTGACTGCGATTTTGGCGCCGCGATGCGCAAACGGCGCGGAAACCTACGCTGCAATGCCCGTGAGTCAAGGGCTATGTGTCGATCTCAGATCGGCCAGGGTAAATATCCGAAAAAGCCTGGCCTCATGCTATCACTGCCGCCGAGGAGCAGCCCCATGCGCCAGCCTGCCAGCCCCGCCACCATCATCGGCGGACCCGTTTCGCCCTTCGTGCGCAAGGTGCTGGCAGTCTGCGAGGCAAAGGGCGTGCCCTACAGGCTCGATCCAATTGTTCCCTTTTTCGGCGATGACGGCTTTAGCGCCATTTCGCCGCTGCGGCGCATCCCCGTCTATATCGACGATGCGGTCACGCTCTGCGACAGCACCGTCATCTGCGAGTATCTCGAGGATCGCTATCCGACGCCACGCCTGTTGCCCCCCGGCGCCGCCGCCCGCGCGCAGGTCCGCTGGGTAGAGGAGTTTGCCGACACGCGGCTTGCCGACGTCTGCATTTGGCGCATCTTCTATCAGGCGGTCATTCTGCCCTTCGTGTTCGACAAGCAGCGTGACAAGGCGAAGATCGCCAAGGCTGTGGCCGAGGATCTGCCGCCGGTGCTCACCTACCTGGAAGGGATTGCACCGGCCGACGCATTTCTGGCCGGTGAGCTGTCGCGCGCGGATATCGCGGTGGCCGCGGTGTTGGCCAATCTCAAGTGGGCGCGCCACTTCCCCGAGGCGACACGCTGGCCAAAAGCGCTGGCCTGGGTCGAACGCACCACCCTCACGCCCGGCCTCGCCAAAATCACCGGGCTCGCCGAGCGGTTGATGCAGACGCCACCGGCCGAGCATCGCCGCGCGCTTGCCGACCTGGGCGTTGCCTTGACGGATACCAGCTTCGCTGCGGTCGCGCCCCGACCCGGCGTGATGCCGCTGGGCTGAGGGGTGGGCGAGCCTCCCAACCCGGACGGAACCGGCGCGGGCTTGGGCACGCCCTCGAGGCTCTCCCGCTCGCGCTTGCCGGGCTTGCTCGCCCCCGTCGTGCAGGTCGAGGGCAATGAGATCGCCGGCCTGCTGTGGTCTTTTGCCTTCTTCTTCTTCGTCTTGTGCGCTTACTACATCATCCGCCCACTGCGCGATGAAATGGGCGTCAGTTTGGGACCGCAACGGCTGCAGTGGTTGTTCTCGGCGGTGTTCGTGGTGATGCTGGCCGCGGTGCCGCTGTTCGGCTGGGTCGTCTCCTCGTTCGCGCGCCGGCGTATCGTCCCCATCGTCTACGGCTTCCTGATCGCCAACCTGTTGGGCTTCTGGGGGTGGTTTCAGATTGGCGCGCACGGCGCCGTCGTCGCCGGCACCTTCTTCGTTTGGGTCAGCGTCTTCAACCTATTCGTGGTCTCCTTGTTCTGGAGCCTGATGTCGGACCTCTATCGCAGCCAGCAGGCGACGCGGCTTTACGGCTTCATCGCCGCCGGCGGCAGCGCCGGCGCGCTCGCCGGCCCCCTGCTCACCCAAAGCCTGGTCGGCATCATCGGGCCGACCAACCTATTGCTGGTGTCGGCGGTGCTGCTGCTCGCCGCCACTCAGTCGGCCCTGGTGCTGCGCGGCCTGTTCGCCGGGCACGGCGCGCGGCAAGCCGAAGATCGGCCGTTGCGCAAGGGCCTGTTGGCCGGGGCCATCGCCGTGTGGCGCTCGCCCTACCTGTTGCGCATCGCGCTTTGGATCCTGATCGCCAACCTGGTGTCGACGCTGTTCTACCTCGAGCAGGCTCGCATCGTCGGGGAAACGCTCGCCGACCGCACGCAACGGGTGCAGCTTTTTGCCCGCCTCGATCTGGCCGTCAGCGTTGCCACCATCCTGGCCCAGGTGTTCTTGACCTCGCGCGTGCTGGCTCGCTTCGGCGTTGCCAGGGCCATCGCCGTGCTGCCGACCTTCGCCGGCCTCGGCCTCGTCGGCCTGGCGCTGTCGCCGACGCTGGCGGTGATCGTCAGCATTCTGGCAATTGAGCGGGCCTTGGCCTTCGCCATTAGCAATCCCGCCGTCAAGGTGCTCTATACCGTGCTCGAGCCGGAAGAGAAGTATAAGGCGCAGAACTTCAACGACACGGTGGTCTTTCGCGCCGGCGACGCCGCCTCGGGCTGGATCTTCAACAGCCTGGCCAAGAGTTTGGGCCTGAGCCTTGGCGCCGTCGCCGCCCTCAGCCTGCCCCTGGCGCTGCTGTGGGTGGCGCTGAGCCTGCGCCTGGGACGCCAACACGTCGAGCGGATCGCCAAGGGGCCCAAGGAGGGGGCCAAGGAGGCTGCCAAGGGGGCTTGAAGGGCCTGGTTATTGGCGGCCTCGCCTCAGTGCAACTCGTAACAATAGACGACCTGGCGCGGGTTGCGCATGACGTCGATCAGGACCGAACATTGCACCAAATAGCTCTGGTTCTTGTGCTTGAACAGGATCAGCGACCGGTTCTCCCAAGCGGCAACGTAGCCGGCGACCTCCCAGCCGTCGGCGACGAGCTTTTCAATGCTGGGGCCCGGCTGGGGGGCCGCCTGGCCAGCCAACAGCAGCAGGGCCAGGCCGGCGCCGACCAGCCGCACCGGCACAGCGCAAAGTGCCTCAATGCGCATGGGCACGCCTCTCTCAGAAGCGGCGGCGACAAAGCGACCGGGCGCGGCCCCTACATCGGCGGCGCCACCCCACGGCCGACGTTGACCCGCCCCGCTTGCAAGCTGCCATCCGATTGCTTGTTGGCTGCGGAAACGAAAATCTTTGCTCCGGGCTTGAGCTCGGCGACCTCGCCCGGCACGTAGAGGACGATGGGGATGCCGGCAGGAATGGCAATCTTCTTTTCACCATCCTTGTATTTGAGGGTCACTGTCTGGCCGTCGCTGGCGGCGGCGGTTGCCTCGACGCTGCCGTTGGTCATGGTGCTTGAGGCCTGCAAATCCCAGCCGCGGTGGCCGTCGCCGACGCCGCGCATGGATTCGGGAAAAATGTGCACCTCAAGGGCCTTCTGGCTGCCGTCAGCCTGCGGCATGCCGGCGACGCCGATGTAGGAGCCCTGTTTGATGTCGGCGGGTGTTGCCTGCACCAGGGCGACCACGGCGGCGTTGGGGGCAAGCTTCAGCTTCAATTCGGCGCCGTCGCGCGCCTTGACGACATAGGTGTCGCCTTCGACCTTCTCGATGGTTCCGCGGATGCGAACCGGCGCATCCTGGGCCGAGGCCCAGGACGCGGCCATGGACAAGGCCACGCCGAGCCCGAACGTCGTCGCCGTGAGCAGGCGCAAAAAATGTCGCAGCATCGTCATCCTCCCGAAGTTCCGAACCGTAGTGATGCTAGATGAACGCTGCGACCGCGGAATTTAGTCCTCTTGCACGAAACGTTGATGAGGCGCACGCTTGCCTGCAAGGCAATATGCTGCAGCAAAAAGCGCGAGCAAGAATTAGACCACAGGCTTCAGAAAGAAGCGCACAGCTCAATGAGCACGTCCACCACGGCGAGGAGCGCCCGGAACCTCGGCCTGATCCATCCGCTCTACGTGCGGATCACGCATTGGCTCAACGCCATCGCCGTCTTCATCATGCTGGGATCGGGTTGGCAGATCTACAATGCCTCGCCGCTATTTGCCTTCGCCTTTCCGCCGAGCCTCACGCTTGGCGGCTGGCTCGCGGGGGGACTGCTTTGGCACTTCGCGGGCATGTGGTTGTTCGTCGCCAATGGCCTCCTCTATCTGGCGCTGGGACTGAAGAAAGCCCACTTCCGCCGCAAGTTTCTGCCGCTCCGGGTCGCCGACGTCGTGGGCGATCTCGGCGCGGCGCTCACGGGCCGGCTCAGTCATGCCGATCTCGCCGTCTACAATGCGGTGCAAAAGCTTTTCTACCTCGGGGTCCTCATTGCCGGCCTCGTCATCGTCGCCTCGGGCCTCGCCCTGTGGAAACCGGTGCAGTTCAAGGAGCTGGCAGCCCTGTGCGGTGGCTACGAGGGCGCCCGGCTCGTGCATTTTTTTGCCATGGCCAGCATCGTGCTGTTCCTTGCCATCCATGTGCTGATGGCGGTGCTAGTACCGCGCAGCCTGCGCGCCATGATCCGTGGTCGTTGAGGGAGCGATTGATGCGCCGAGCTCGCACGCGTGTTGCAGGGGTGGATGCCGAGCTCCTCGTCAACGACGCCGCGAGGCTGCTGCCCGACCCCTCGCGACGGCGGTTTCTGCGTCAGGTCGGCAGCCTGGGTGCCCTTGCCATGCTCACGGGCTGCGATATCACCGATGCGCCGTCGGCTGAAAAGGCCCTGCGCAAAATTTCCGAGTTCAACGACTGGGTGCAGGCCCGCCTATTCAATCCCAACCGACTGGCGACCACCTACCCCGATAGTGCGGTGACGCGACCGTTCCCCTTCAATGCCTACTATGCCGAAGCGGAAGCCCCCGATGTCGACGAGGAGCGCTATCGGCTGATCCTCGATGGCCTCATCGCCAACAAGCAGCCGTGGACCTTGGAGCAACTCGCCGGCCTGCCACAGCAGACGCAGATCACCCGCCTCGTCTGCGTGGAGGGCTGGAGTGCCATCGGCAAATGGACCGGCGTGCCTTTGCGCAGCTTCCTCGAACGCATCGGCGCCGACCTCACCGCCAAGTACGTGCATTTCGTGTGTGCCGAAGGCTATTTCAGCTCCATCGACATGCCCACCGCGCTGCATCCACAGACGCAGATGACGCTGGCCTTCGACGGCCAGACGCTGCCGACCCGGCTCGGATTTCCCATGCGCATCCGCATCCCGACCAAGCTCGGCTTCAAGAACCCCAAGCACGTGATCGGAATGACCGTGCTGAACAATTATACGGGGGGCTATTGGGAGGACCAGGGCTACAACTGGTTCAGCGGGCTTTGATGCCGCACCAGGCGGGCCCCCGCAAGCGATGGGGCCGGGCCCGCCGCGGGCGGGGGCTGCGGCCCGCGCGCAAATTTCGCATTGCCCAAGCCGCCGCACCGCTGTGAAGGTGTCGCCTCTTGCCTGCCTCACACAGGAGCCGATGCGCCGTGCCCAATCTATTCGACCCCCTCAAGCTGGGACCGCTCAGCCTTCCCAATCGCATTGCCGTCTCGCCGATGTGCCAATATTCCGCCGAGGACGGCAGCGCCACCGATTGGCATCTGCAGCACTTGATGCAGTTTGCCATCGCGCGCGCCGGCATGGTGGTGGTGGAAGCCACGGCCGTTGAGCGCGTCGGCCGGATCACGCACAAATGCCTCGGCATCTATTCCGACGCCAATGAGGCGGCACTCACCCGCGTGATCAAGGCGGCGAAGGCGGTCGCCGCGCCGGGCACTTGCTTTGCCATCCAGCTCGCCCATGCGGGTCGCAAGGCCTCGGTCCAGCCTCCCTTCGAGGGCGCCCAGCCGCTCAAAGCTGGCGAAGACCCCTGGGTCACGCTAGCGCCCTCGGCAGTCCCCTTCAGCGAGGGCTGGCATACGCCGCACGCGCTCGATGCCGCGGGCCTCGAACGCACCCTTGCCGGCTTTCTACAGGCGGCGGAACGATCCGTTCGCGTCGGCTTCGATGCCATTGAGCTCCACGCCGCGCACGGCTACCTGCTGCATCAGTTCTTGTCGCCGCTCGCCAACAAACGCACCGATGCCTTCGGCGGCAGCCTCGAAAACCGCATGCGCTTTCCCTTGCAGGCCGCCGCCGCCCTGCGGGCCGTGGTGCCGCGTTCGATCGCGCTGGGAGCACGCATGAGCGGCAGCGACTGGGCCGACGGCGGGTTCGGTATCGAGGAGGCGACGACCTTTGCCCGTGCCCTCAAGTCGCACGGCTATGACTACGTGTGTGTTTCGAGCGGCAACGTCGTGCCCAGCAAAATCCCATTTGCGCCGGGCTTTCAGGTGCCGCTGGCGCAGGCGATACGCACCGGCTCCGGGCTCGTGACGCGCGCCGTCGGCATGATCATCGAGCCGGCACAGGCCCAGGAGATCGTCAGCACCGCCAAGGCGGACATGGTGGCCTTGGCGCGCGCCTTCCTCGACGATCCACGCTGGGTCTGGCATGCCGCCGAGCGGCTCGGGGCCGCGATCGCCTATCCGCCGCAGTATGCCCGCGTGGCCCCTGCTGTGTGGCCCGGCGCGGCGCAGCGCAGCACGCCGGTGCGCGCCGCCTGAGGTCTCCCCGCGCCTCAAGGCGCCGGCGCGGCCTGGAATGCCGGGGCGTCCTGCTCGGGCACGACGCCGGGCCGCACGAGCGTCGGCCCGGAGGTCAGCTTCGGCGAGGCAGGCTTGGGAGCGGCCGTGGCGGCGGCGGTCCGCTGGCGCTGCGTGGCCGAGGCAAAACAGCGCTCCAGATTACCGCAGCGTGCGCGTCCGGAGGGATGCGTTGGCGTTGGCGGCGCGTCGTTGAACGAGCCGCACACCTGCGTCAGACCCTTGCGATCAAGCCAGCCTTCGCGCACGCCTTCGCCAACGGCCCAGCAGTCGGCCTTCAACTCGTTGCCGCCGACATGGTGGTGCCCGCACTCGTGGTAGAAGACAAACAGCCGCACCGTCTGCGGCTGCCGGGTCAACAGGCGCGGGTTCATGACCAACACGCCCGGCGAGGCGATCCCGAGGTTGGGGAGCCGGTTGTCGAGCACGTTGCGCACCGAGCCGCACTTGAGCGCGCGCCCGGCCATGGTGATGGCTCCGTCACGCTGCAGACTTACCGGTGCCACCGATTGCGCCGAAGCGCATTGCAAACCCAGCATCCAAAGCACGGCCGCAACAGCCGAGAGGCTACGCTCAACCCGCATGTGTGACTTTCCCTCGCGTTCCCCAAAACCGACGCGCGCCCCAAGCACGCCCGCGCGACCCCCGCGCCCGGCCATTGGCCATGCGCATCTTGCTAAAATTGCGGCAGCTCGACCTTGGCTTCAAGCCTCAAGTGGCAAGACCGGCCGCTGCGCCATCGTCAAACGGTGGAAAAGCCAAATGCCCGGCACGCAGGCAAACAGCAAAAGCGCGCCCAAGTCGATGGCCGCCGCCGCGGTGCCACGCTGGGCCGCGAGCCAGCCGCCGAGCGCCGGCCCCACCACCATGGCGGCGTAAAAGACGCTAAAGAAGGCGCCCATGCCGATCGCCCGCGAACCCGGCCGCAGCACGCGCGAGGGCAGGCTCATGATCGGCCCCGCCGGCAAACCGGCGACCAGGCCGAGCACGGCGTAGAGAATAACCAGATCCGGCTCCCGGCTGGCCAGCAGCAACAGCACGCCCGCGGCCAGGCAGCCCGCAATGATAAAAATCGCATGATACCGCAGGCGGTCCGCCAGAAAGCCGCCGAGCGGCACCGAGACGATGGCCAGCCACAGCACCAAGCTGACGGCCGATCCAGCGCTTGTGATTGGCCAGCCATGCTCGACCAGCAACGAGGGGGAGAAGGCAAACACCATCGCCAATCCGGAATTGTAGAGGCCCCAAATACTGCCCGCGACGATCGCCGCCTTCAGGGCCGCGCGCTCAGGCACCAGGGTCTCTTCGCTTGCGGGCTCGCTCGGGCGCGGTGGGGTGGTGTAGCGTTGTGCCAGCAGCACCAGACCCAAGAGCACGAGCAGGGCAGAAAAGAAGTATGCCGCCTTTAGCCCTTGCATCTCCGCGATCGGCGGCAAGACCACAAGCGCGGCGGCGATGCCGACTGGCCAGGAATTCACGAACACGGCCATGGCGGTGGCGATTTCGCGACCCGCGAACCAGTCGGTCACCATTTTCGACATCAAGACGTTGAGCAGCACCCCGCCAATGCCGGCCACCAGACGCCCCACGATCTGGCCGGCCCAGCTGGGCACAAAAGCCATGATGGCGCCGCCCGCGACCATCAGCGCCAAACCGGTGAGCACAACCGGCCGATCGCCGAAACGCCGCCCGATGCTGCCCCCGGGATAGGCGAGCGCCATGCCCGGCGCCAGATAGAGGCCGAACAGCACACCAATATCCGCGAGCGTCAGCCCCATGTCGCGGGCAATCAGCGGGGCGACCGCGGCCACGCTCTGATACTGGAACCCCATGGTCGCCCGCACGGCAAACAAGAGGGCAAGCACGCTCCAGCGGCCAGGAATCAATGGCAATCTCCGCCCTAAGCAATAATTGGTTGAACGGTCGGTAGCACGAACCTGCAAGTGGGGGGTAATTTCGATTCTCTCATGTGGCCAGAGCATGGCGCCGAATGTGTCACCGCAGCAACGACAAAAAAGTGCCCTCGCCCGGCCGGGACGCCACCCTGCCGACGCCCATGACACCGATCGGGACCGGCCAGGTTTGCCCGGCCGCGATGTTTAGCCCTTTCGCCCGGCCTGGGAGTGATGGCCATGCCCGAGGTTAGCGGCGCCAAAGCGGGCGTCCCCGTCACCACCATGGCACTCGACGCGGTGGCCCGCCGGGCCGAGCGGCTCTATGAGCAAGGCCACCTCGAGGCGGCGCGGCAGTTGGCCCTCGAGGTGGCCACGCGCCGTCCGGATCATGTGCAGGCTCTGCTCACGCTTGGCCATGTCCTACGCGAGCTCGGGGACTTCGAGGATGCCTTGCGCGTGCTCAGGCGCATCAACGAGCTTGCGCCAGATCACATCAATGCGCAGGCGGCCTATGCCTTGACCCTTTTCTTCAAGGAGGACTGGGCCCAAGCCTGGCAGGCCTTCGACGTGCGCTTCAAATTTCCCGACGCCGTTCCCAACGTCACCTTGACCCGCAAGGACGGCAGCACGTATGCCGCGGAGCCGTGGAGCCAAGGGCCGCCGCCCCCAACCCTGTTGGTGATGGGCGAGCAGGGATTGGGGGACACGATCCAGTTCGCCCGCTTCCTGCCGCAACTCGCCGCAACCGGCAGCACGGTGACTTGCGTGGTGCCGCGACCCTTGCTTGGCCTGCTAAAGACGCTTGCCTGCAAGGTCGCCTTCCAACCCTTCCAGGACGGCGGCGGCAGGGTGAGCGACGTCAGCGGCTGGACCCCGCTGCTGCACCTGCCGCGCGCGCTGGGCATCGGGCCGGAGGGCTTCGTGCCACGCATGCCCTATCTTGCCGCCGAGCCCGAGCGCGTCGCCTACTGGCGGTCGCGGCTCGGCTCGCACGGGTTGCGCATCGGCATCGTCTGGCAGGGCAACCCCGACCCACGGGTCGATCAGGGACGCTCGGCACCGCTGGCGGCCTTCGCGGCGCTAGCCGCGATCCCGGGCGTGCGGCTGATCAGCCTACAGAAGGGCTCCGGGCAAGCGCAGATCGCCTCGGTCGAATTCGCCGGCCGCATCGAAGCGCTGGGGGATCAATTCGATGCGGGGCCGGATGCCTTCCTCGATACCGCCGCCGTCATGGAGTGCCTCGACCTGGTCGTCAGCGTCGACACCTCCGTGGCGCACCTTGCCGGCGCCCTCAACCGGCCGGTCTGGATCCTGCTGAAACGGCTGGGAACGCATTGGGCGTGGCTCTTTGGCCGGCAGGACTCGGTGTTCTATCCAAGTGCGCGCCTTTATCGCCAGCCCAGCCCCGGCGACTGGAGCGAGCCGATGGCCCGCATCGCCAGGGACGTGCAGGCGGGGGCCAAGCCCCAGCCCGCGGGCCTCGCCAGGGCGCCGCTGGTTCCGGTCTCGGTGGGGGACCTCTTCGACAAGCTCAGCATCCTTGCGATCAAGCGCGAGCGCATCGCCGATGCCGCCAAGCGCGCCAACGTCGAGCGCGAGCATGGCGCGCTGACGGCCGTGGCCGAAACGCTCAAGCTCAACGCGGCAACGATCGACCCCCTGTGCGCCCGCTTGCAGGCGGTCAACGCCACGCTTTGGCATATCGAGGCTGAAATTCGAGACTACGAGCGGCGTGGCGACTTCGGCCCGGGCTTCATCGCGCTGGCGCGCGCCGTCTACACCAACAATGACGAGCGCGCACGGCTCAAGGCGGAGATCAACCGCCTGACCGGCTCGGCGCTGACCGAGGAAAAGGCCTATGGCGCCCCCTGATGCCGTGGCCGCGCCACCGCCAAGCCGGCAAGGCGCCGCCATGGCGGCGTCGAGCAAAGGCCCCGGCCTTAGGGTTTTGGCGGCACGGGCTGAACGCGACAGTTATTCCGCCGCCTGCCGATATTTGCGGGCGAAGTCGAGGAGGGCATCGTCGGCGCAGGCCTCGATCGGGGTAAAATTGCGGTGGGCGATGAATTCCGGGCGATTGAATTTGGTGATGTGGTTGGAGACCGCGCACAGCGTCAGATACACGATCTTGCGCGGATAGGGCGTGATGTTGGGCGGGGAGGCGTGGGCGAGATTGCCGTGGAACATCAGCACGGTTCCGGGCTTGCCGGTCGGGGCGACGATGCCGCCGTCCTCCACCAACTTGGTCACCATGGCCTTGTCGAGCGTCCAGAGCGGATAGCTGGTGGTGGCCTTGTCGTGCCCGGCCTCAAGCGTGCCGCGCTTGTGGCTCTTGGGAATGAACATCAGCGGCCCGTTGTAGGGCATGACTTCATCCAGGAAGACCGAGATGTTCATGGCGCGCGCCTCCGGCATGCCGTCGTCGCGCTTCCAGGTGCCGTAGTCCTGATGCCACTGCCAGACCTCACCATCGAAGGCCGCCTTGGCGTTGATTTTGAATTGGTGCAGGTAGACCGGTTCGCCGAAGAACTGCTCGAGCGGCTTGATGAGGCGCGGGTGGCAGCCGAGAATGGCGAAGGCCTTGTTGTAGGTGTGGGCCGCAAAGGCCGTACGCGGCGCTCCCGACTTTTCGCGCCAGACTTCCTGCCGGTCGCTGTCGAAAATGCCCTCCGCCTCCGAGCGCAAGACCGCAATCTCCTCGGCGGAAAAACAATTGGGGAGCACGAGGTAGCCGAGCTCGTTGAAATCCTTGAACTGTTGCGGTGTGAGCTGCATGACCCGCTCCTTTGTTGGGTCTCCTTCCCTGCAAAAGTTGTAGGCCAATCCGACCGCCCTCACAACGGATCCGTCTGGCACCGCGCGGAAGCTTGGCTCTTCACGGGCGCGTGAGAGGCGAGGCTGGGCGCCGGCGGCGACGGATTGTTTGCCGCTCCGGCGTTCGTTTTTGAGCTGGGAGATCTCAGTCAAATGGGCACTTAATTCCGACACAAGGATCGAACGGATTGGCCATATTGTCGGCGTATCCACGCCCTACTAACCTGGTTGGATACCTTGCGCCAAGGAGCCGGGTCGGGACGGGGAGCCGGCACCAAGCGCAAGGGAGTGCGGGATGAAAGACATGTACGGGCATGTCAACAGGGCTACGCTCCGCCGTGGGGCAATCGACTTCGCACTGGCGCTGATGCTGTTTTGGCTGCTGACCTTCGCGCTCAGCACCCATGATGGCAAAGCTCACGCCGTGCCGCTCTACGCCAGTCCCCAGGGGGTGCAGACCACACCCGAGCGGGTGAACCGGTTAACGCTGCTCAGCATCGAGACGCGCGGCGGCCGTCCAAACCTGGCCAATGAGCGCCAATCCCTGAGCCTTCTCAGCTTTGCGTTCGCGCTCCTGGCAGCGCTTAACCTTGCCATTTGGCGTCATCTGCGCCGCGCATATGCCTCCCCGCGGCGTGGTGTGTGGAGGAGGGGATGACAGGTCAGGGTGGTCTTCTCCCCCACCCTCCTCCACA
>Ga0134122_10000298_pt1 | contig 31587 bp, 21 predicted proteins | sample KB302_FD_96461 | JGI IMG/M metagenome (GOLD analysis project Ga0134122, IMG submission 96461) | Terrestrial soil microbial communities without Nitrogen fertilizer from Kellogg Biological Station, Michigan, USA - KB3-0-2 | ecosystem: Environmental > Terrestrial > Soil > Unclassified ...
CTCCTCATGTTCTACTACCGGCCGACCGTCGAGTACGCCTGGGTGGACATCGTCGACCTGCGCGAGGCGCTCGCCTTCGGCATCATGCGCGAGCTCCACCGCTGGGGCGCCCACGCCATGGTGATCGCGGTCTGGCTCCACATGTTCCGGGTCTTCATGACCGGCAGCTACAAGCCGCCGCGTGAGTTCAACTGGGTGGTGGGCGTCAACCTGCTGGTGCTCACCCTGCTGATGTCCTTCACCGGGTACCTGCTCCCCTGGGACCAGCTGGCGATCTGGGCGGTCACGGTGGGCACCAACATGGCCCGCGCCACCCCGCTCATCGGCCACGAAGGCCCGTTCGGCCCGGAGCTGGGGATGAGCCCCCGCTACGACATCCGCGCGCTGCTGCTGGGCGGCTCCGTCGTGGGACCGCCGGCGCTGATGCGCTTCTACGTGCTGCACTGCATTGCCATCCCCATCGTCGTCAGCATCCTGATGATCCTGCACTTCTGGCGCGTCCGGAAGGACGGCGGGATCTCCGGTCCGCTGTAGAAGAGCCAAGGGAGCGAGAGAGAAGCCATGGCCGAGGCCGTCAGCGTCAAGCCCATCCCGAAGGACCAGGAGCAGGTGAAGGTGGACGCGGGGAAGAACCGCTCCGCCTCCGACGCCCAGCTCCCGGACAAGGTCCACACCTGGCCGTACCTGGTGCGGGCGGAGTTCATCGCCGGTTGCGTGATGATCCTCCTGCTCCTCATCTGGTCGATCACCATCGACGCGCCGCTGGAGGAGCCCTCCAACCCGTCGAAGACGCCCAACCCCTCCAAGGCGCCCTGGTACTTCCTGGGCCTGCAGGAGATGTTGGTCTACTTCGACCCCTGGATCGCCGGCGTCATCCTGCCGTCGCTGATCATCGTGGGGCTGATGGTCATCCCCTACGTGGACATCAACCCCAACGGGAACGGCTACTACACCTTCCGCGAGCGCCCGATGGCGGTGCTCACCTTCCTGTTCGGGTTCCTCGTCCAGTGGGTGGGCTTCATCGTCATCGGCGTCTTCTTCCGCGGCCCCGGCTGGAACCTGTACTGGCCCTGGCACTTCTGGGACCCGCACAAGGTGGTGCCGATGACCAACGTCAACCTGCCCTACCTGCTGGGCGTGCGCGACCCGACCATGGACTTCCTCACCGGGCTGCTGCTCATCGGCGCCTGGTTCTCGCTCGGGCCGCTGATCTGGGTGTGGAAACGCAACGCCCCGTTCATGCGCCGCCTGGGCGGGGTGCGCTACGGCATCGTCTCCTTCCTCTACCTGTGCATGGGGGGGACGGTGGTGAAGATCATCCTCCGGCTGACGCTCTCGGTGAAATACATCTGGGTCTGGCCGAACGTCTTCAACATCTGATCGCCTGAGCGACTACTACCCATGGCCAAACCAGTCGAGCGGCAGAACCACTCGGGCTCCTTCTTCATCCTCGCCACGCTGATCGCCATCTGCACGGCGTGGTCGTTCTACGACGAGTACATCGGCCGCCGGCCCTGGAAGGACTACCAGGAGCAGACGTTCGCCCACGAGCGGGAGAAGCTGGGGATGGATCTCCGCTTCTTCGAGCGGAAGATCGACGACGGGCAGATCAAGGTCGCGCTGGATCCGCAGCAGCCGGCCCAGACCACCACCGTCGCCGAGGCGCGCAAGAGGCTGACCGCGCTGGACGAGCAGCTGGCCCAGCAGCGCGGGGAGCTGACCAAGCTGGAGAAGCAGCTCAAGGAGCAGGAGATCGTCGTCTCCGACGCGGACATCCACGTCAAGTTCCTCAAGAGCGACGACGACGGCCTGTTCTACAAGTTCCAGAGCTCGCAGCACGAGGAGATGCTGGAGCGGGCGCGCGCCGCCAAGGCCATGGCCGCCGGGGACAAGGCGCAGGCCGCCGAGGCCAACCGCGCCGCGGACGAGCACGGCGCGGAGTTCCAGCGGGTGACGAAGGAGCGCGAGGAGCTGCGCAAGAAGATCGCCGACGCGGAGAAGGACCTGGCGAACCAGACCGCCGCCCTGGGCAAGCTCCAGGAGGAGCGCAAGAAGCACTACGGCGAGCGCGACCGGCTCAAGGCCGCCATCGACGGCGCGGTGGACCCGTTCGTCACCGCCAAGCAGACCCTGGAGACCGCGCTGAAGAAGCGCACCGAGCTGACCCAGTACTGGCTCAGGGACTACGACAACTCGGTGGACCGCTGCCAGAACTGCCACTCCATGGTGGACCGCTGCGGCTACTCCCGCCCGTTCGAGCTGGTGGCCGCGCTGGGCGAGCCGGACGCCAAGCCGGAGAAGGTGGCGGACACCTTCTGCGTCAACCCGGAGACGCTGGACCACTACAAGGCCGTCTCAGACGACGTGTGCCAGGTGGCGTTCGACGAGGCGGCGTCCATGGCGGGCAAGGCCCCCGAGGGCGGCGTCTGCTTCACCGGGCAGAACAAGGAGGACCTGCGCGCCTTCTTCCGGGACTACTGCGGCGACGCGGTGCCCGCGCTGGCGGTGCTGGGCGACCGCGACCTCCCGTCCGCCTGCATCGCCGGGGACGGCTGGGCCAAGCTTTCGCCCTACCGCGAGGACCCGGAGAAGCGGGGCGCCTGCAAGCTGGACCTCAAGCCGGAGGGCGAGACCTGCGTGGAGGGCGCGGCGCGCGACCAGCTGCTCACCTACCTCGAGCGCAAGTGCGGCGAGACGTCCACCACGCTCAAGGGCCTGGCGGCGAAGACGCCCAAGGCCTGCGCCTCCGGGGAGCAGGGCAAGCTGCTCGCCTCCACCAAGCCGGTCCTCTTCGAGCTGGAGGACTGGGCGCAGACCCACCCGCACCGGACGGAGCTGTTGGGCTCCAACCACCCCACGAACCAGTACGGCTGCACCACCTGCCACGAGGGCCAGGGCGCCCAGACCAAGGGCGTGGCCGGCCGCCACTTCGAGCACGGCTACGACGACCACTACTGGGAGAAGCCGATGCTGGACCTGGTGGCCCACAAGAAGTACCGGCCCAGGGGCTGGGGGCCGCCGGCGGTGAGCGAGGGCGTGCCCGGGGTGTGGGTCACCCACGAGCGGCACTTCGTGGAGTCGTCCTGCGCCAAGTGCCACGCGGACGAGGTGCACCTCAAGTACGCGGACACCTACGCGCGCGGCCGCCGGCTGGTGGCGGAGATCGGCTGCCACGGCTGCCACCCGGTGGACACCTTCCGCGACTTCCCGCGCATCGGCCCCACGCTGACGGACCTGAGGCGGAAGACCACGCCCGAGTTCCTCCAGACGTGGATCGCGTACCCCAAGGGGTTCCGGCCTCGCACCAAGATGCCGAACTTCTGGCCGGAGTCGCTGGACGAGAAGATGCAGCTCCGGGTCGGCACCGCGGAGGCCAACCAGCGCGAGGACGAGGTCCGGAAGATCGCCGCCTACCTGTGGAAGAGCTCGCCGGAGGAGACGCTCCCCGAGCTGCCGGTGAAGGGTGACCCGGCGCGCGGACAGCTGCTGGTGCAGCAGGTGGGCTGCCGCGGGTGCCACAACACCGTCGCCACCGACAAGCTGTGCACCAAGGAGCAGATCGCCTCCGGCGCCAGCAAGGGCACCGCCCAGAAGCCGGGCGACTGCGAGGTGCCGCGCGGGATGTCCGGCTCGGCGGCGCGCGACTTCGCGCCCAACCTGTCCAACGTGGGCCTGAAGACCAACGCGCGCTGGCTGTTCGCCTGGGTGAAGAACCCCAGCTCGATGTGGGCCGGCACGCGCATGCCCAACCTGCGGCTGTCGGACCAGGAGGCTTCCGACATCGTCTCCTACCTGCTGACGCTCAAGGAGGGCCCGGCGCTGGCGGAGCACCGCTTCCCGGACCCGTCGTCCGAGGAGTTCGCGCGCGACGCCGAGGAAGGGTCGAAGCTGATCACCAAGTACGGCTGCGCCGGCTGCCACGAGATCCGCGGGCATGAGAACGACCCGAAGATCGGCGTGGACATCAACGACTACGGGCGCAAGTCGGTGGACCTGATCGACTTCGGGAACGCCATCCCCAACCCGCGCCACCACACCTGGTACAACTTCGTGGACCTCAAGCTCCGCGCGCCGCGCTCCTACAAGTACGAGCGCGTGGACACCCGCATGCCGCAGTTCGACCTCAACGACGACGAGGTCCAGGCGGTGATGACGTTCCTCAAGTCGCGCACCGGCGACAAGGTCCCCGCCGCCTACCTGGTGGCCAAGAACGACAGCCGGGTGGCGATGGCGCAGGGCGACCAGGTGATGGAGTACTTCAACTGCCGCGGCTGCCACGTCGTCGACGGGCAGGGCGGCAACATCCGCGACATCTTCACCGACGACGACCTGTTCCGGGCGCCGCCCATCCTCCAGGCGGAGGGCTGGCGCGTGCAGCCGGGCTGGCTGTTCGGCTTCCTCAACGACCCGTCGGACAAGCTGCGGCCCTGGCTGGACGTGCGCATGCCCACCTTCCCGCTGGGCGACGACCGCGCCACCAAGGTGGTGAAGGGCTTCTCCGCCACCGCGGACAAGCCGTGGCCCTACGTGAGCGTCCACCCGGCGAAGCGCGCCGCCTCCGAGATGACGGAGGCCAAGGCGCTGTTCGACAACCTCCGCTGCGTGTCCTGCCACATCGTGGGCACCATGCGGCCGGACCAGGATCCGCAGTCCGCCGCGCCCAACCTGGTGCGCGCCAAGACGCGCCTGCGCCCGGACTGGATCCTCGGTTGGCTCAAGAACCCGCAGGCGCTGCAGGACGGCACCCGCATGCCGTCGTTCTTCCAGGCGGACGACATGAGCGCCAAGCCCTACCCCAACTTCTTCGGAGGGGACCAGGCCCAGCAGATCGAGGCGCTCCGCGACTACGTCGTCTCGCTCGGCGAGCCGGCCCCGGCGGCCGCGAAGAGCGGGTCGTCGAAGTAGCGAGCGCGCGATGGAGCTCTGGGCCGGCGCGGTGGTGGACGCGCCGGCCTTTTCGTTCGCGCGCCGGGTGTTCCTGGCGCTCCTGGGGCTCTGCTACGTCTCCGCCTTCGCCTCCTTCGCCGTGCAGGGCCGCGGGCTGGTGGGCCCAGGGGGCGTGCTGCCGCTGTGGCCCAGCGATGGGCTGCTGATCGCCGTCTGCGTCGCCGGCATCGGCTGCGGGCTCCTGCTCATCCACGGGCGGTGGCCGCGGGCGCCGGCGGTGATCGGATACGCGCTCTACGCGGCGGTGGTGTTCCTGGGCGGCCCGTTCCTCGGCTTCCAGTGGGACATCCTGCTGCTGGAGACGGGCTTTTTGGCCGCCTTCGCCGCCTCCGGGAAGCGGCCGCCGCCGGTCGCCGGCGTGTGGTTGCTGCGGCTGCTCCTCTTCAAGCTGATGTTCCTCTCCGGGGTGGTGAAGCTCGCCTCGGGAGACCCCACGTGGCGCGGCCTCACCGGGCTGCAGTACCACTACTGGAGCCAGCCGCTGCCCACCTGGAGCGCGTACTTCGCGGACCTGGCGCCGCTCTGGTTCGACCGGCTCTGCGAGGCGGTGATGTTCGCCATCGAGCTGGGCGCGCCGTTCCTCCTCTTCGGTCCCCGGCGGCTCCGGCACGCCGGGGTGGCGGCCATCGCCTTCCTCCAGCTCTGCATCGCCGCGACCGGGAACTACGGCTTCTTCAACCTGCTCACCATCGCGCTCTGCGCCATGCAGGTGGACGACGCGGCCTGGCGGAGGCCCCAGGCGCCGGCGGCGGCGGCGCCTCGACCGCCCTGGGCGCAGGTGGGGTGGGCGGTGCTCGCGGCGCTGTGGGTGCTCACCGGCTCCATCGAGGTGTGGCGGCGGTTCGGCGGGCGCGGCGAGCTGCCGGAGTGGGCGGACGTCGCGCTGGAGTGGGCGGACCCGCTCCACGCGTCCAACACCTACGGGCTGTTCGCGGTGATGACCACCGGGCGCGAGGAGATCGACCTCGAGGGGTCCGCGGACGGCCGGACGTGGAGGCGGTACCGCTTCCGCTACAAGCCGGGCGCGCTGGACGAACGGCCGCGCTTCGCGCCGCTGCACATGCCGCGGCTGGACTGGCAGATGTGGTTCGCGTCGCTGGGCTCGTGGCGGAGCAACCAGTGGCTGCTCTTGCTCCAGCGGCGGCTGCTGGAGGGGAAGCCCGCGGTGCGCGCGCTGTTCGCGGAGGACCCCTTCCCGGACGCGCCGCCGCGCTACCTCCGCACCCGCATCGCGCCCTACCGCTTCGCCCCCTTCGCCGACTGGCGCGCGAGTGGCGCCTGGTGGACCCGCGGCCCGGAGCGCCCCTACGGCCCCACGGTGGCCCTGGAGAACGGGCGGCTGGTGGCTGTCGGGGAGGCCGGGGAAGCCGAGTAAGGCCCTGGAAATCCAGGCTTTGGCGCGTGGCCCGGTTGTCACGCTCCGGGAGAGTGCGGTACATCCCTCCCTGGCCAACCGGGGGGCTCCCCACCTTGCCCGTGTCGGATGACGAGTTCGTCGGACTCTTGATCGAGGACAGCCCGTCCGACGCGTTCCTCTTCCAGGACCTGATCCTTCAGAGCCACCCCCGGATGAAGCTGCACCACGCCGAGCAGCTCCAGGACGGGCTGGAGCTCTTGCGGGACCGGGCGATCGAGCTGGTCCTGCTGGACCTCTCCCTGCCGGACGCCCAGGGGATCGAGACCGTCAGCCGCACCCACGCCGCCCGCCCGGACGCGGCGATCATCGTGCTGACCGGGCTGGACGACGAGGCGAAGGCCGTCCAGGCGATGCAGGAGGGTGCGCAGGACTACCTGGTGAAGGGACAGGTGGACCGCACGCTCCTCGCCCGCGCCATTCGCTACGCCCGCGAGCGCAAGCGGACGGAGGCGGCCGCCCACCGCTTCACGCTGGAGCGGGCGGCGCGGGCGCGGGCCCAGGAGGACGAGCGCCGCGCGCGCTTCCTGGCGGACGCCAGCCGCGCGCTCGCCTCCTCCCTGGACCAGGACGCCACGCTGTCGGCGGTGGCGAAGCTGGCGGTGCCGGCGATGGCGGACGGCTGCCTCATCGACCTCGTGACGGAGGAGGGCGTCGTGCGGCGGGTGGCGGCGGTCTCCCTGGACGGGCGCCCGCCGGAGCCGTGGCTGGAGGACCTGCTCCTGCTCCCCGCCCTGGAGGAGCCGCTGCGGGGGCAGAGCCCCGGCGACGTCGTCCTCCTCACCGAGATCTCCGAGGAGGCGCTCCGGTCGTTCCGGCTGCCCGGGCGGTGGACCCAGCCGGCCGCCCCCCGCGCCGCGGGCATCTTCCCGCTGATGGTCAGCGGCCGCCTGGTGGGGACCATGACCTTCCTGGCCTGGTTCCCGGAGCGCCGGCAGGGGCACGAGGCCCTCTGGGCCCTGGAGCTGTCGGGCCAGGTGGCGCTGGCGCTGGCGGTGGCCAGCACCCGCCCCGACGTCGGCCCCGGCCGGCATCCGTCGTCCGTCGCCGCGGCGACGCCGATGAAGCTGGCGGAGGAGTCCTCCCTCCAGGGCTCGTTCCCGGGCGGGGAGCGCGTCCTGGGCGAGTCCCGGCTGCCCGAGGAGGGGGACACCCTGGGCGGCTCGGACGGCGGCCGGTTCAGGGTCAAGGCGACCATCGGCGCCGGGTCGATGGGGGTGGTGTACGAGGCCAAGGACCTGCTGCTGGGGCGCACCGTGGCCCTCAAGATGATGCGCCTGCACTCCTCCGGCTCACCGCAGCGGACCGCGGGCCTCTTCCTGGTGGAGGCCCGCGCCATCGCCCGGCTGAACCACGAGAACATCATCCACCTGTTCGACGCCGGGGTGTGGCGCGGCGTCCCGTACCTGGTGATCGAGCACCTCCAGGGCGGCCCGCTGTACCAGTTCCTCCGCCGCGAGCAGTTTCCGCCGCTGCGCGCGGTGGCCGTCATGTGCCAGGTGCTCAACGGGCTGGAGCACGCCCACCGGCACGGCATCGTCCACCGCGACCTCAAGCCCAGCAACGTGTTCCTGCTGAGCGACGGCCGGATCAAGATCCTCGACTTCGGGCTGGCCCAGATGGCGTTGGCCATGGGGAGCCCGCCCACCGCCGCCGGCACGCCCGGCTACATGGCCCCGGAGCAGTGGCGGTGCGAGCAGCAGGACCAGCGCGTGGACCTCTGGGCCGCGGGGGTGATGCTCTTCGAGATGCTGGCCGGCGACCGGCCGTTCCACGCGGACTCCAACGTGGAGCTGTGCAAGCAGGTGACGGCCGACGCCGAGCCCCCGTCCCTCCAGCGGTTCGCGCCCTCGCTGCCGGGGGAGGCGGAGCGGTTGCTCAACAAGGCGCTGCAGAAGCAGCCGGAGCGGAGGTTCCAGACCGCCGCCGAGCTGCGCGCCGCGCTGCAGGAGCTGGAGCCGCTGCTCGAGGCGTGAGGTCTTCTCGGGTCAGTAGGCGCACGATGAGAGCGAGTAGGGCTCCTCATCCGCCATATTGGAGACGCCGTCGTCGCGTTGACGGCCCCCGCCCCGATCCCTAGGTTTCGCGCGCTTTTCAGCAACAACCCAGGAGACTCACACAATGAAGAAGCTTGCTCTGATTGGCGCTCTGGTTTCGGCGGTCGCGTTTGCGGCGGACAAGCCGGCGGCGCCCCCGGCGGACGCCAAGGCGATGGGCGGGATGATGGAGGGCTGGACTCCTCGCAAGGTGACCAAGGAGGACAAGAAGGCCGTCACCGACGCGATGGAGGCGATGCACAACAAGATGATGAACGGCGGGACCATGGACGACATGATGGCCGCGCACGACTTCCCGGTCTTCATGATGACCGACGACAAGGACGGCAACGTCATGATGACGACCGTCGACGCCGCCGCCTGGAAGAAGATGATGGAGCCGAGCATGACCCCGGAGGCCATGAAGGGCATGCACGACATGATGGCGAAGATGCCGAAGCCGAAGATGGACGTGTTCTTCGTCACCGACACCATCGCGCTGGTCGACTCCAAGATGATGATGCCCATGGGCAAGGACAAGATGGAGGTCCGCAACGTCCAGATGATGATCCTCAAGGACGGCAAGTGGCTGATGAAGGGCGAGGTCGAGGGCGGCTGGGGCGACATGGCCAAGAAGCAGATGGAGGAGATGAAGAAGGCCGACATGGCGAAGCCGGGCACCGAGATGAAGCCCAAGGCCGACGCCACCCCGCCGATGAAGAAGTAGTCGCTTCCCGATTTTGAACGAGGGGCGTTCTCCGCGAGGAGGGCGCCCTTCGCTTTTTTCAGTTGCAGGTGTGGTTGCAGACCAGCGCCGGGATGCCGCTCGTGGTGGTGCAGGCGGTGGACGGGATCCCCGGGCAGCTCATGGTGCAGTTGCCGCCGCCGCAGTTGAGGGCGATGCAGCCCTGGGAGCTGGAGCAGGTGACCAGGCACTGGCCGTCGCAGTCCACCCGGCACTCGCCGGAGTTGCGGCAGGTGACGTTGGCGCCCGGCCCCACCACCGACACGCAGTTGCCCGAGCCGTGGCAGTCGATCACGCAGTTGGCGCCGCAGCTCTGCTCGCACGGGCCGGAGGTGTTGCAGGTGAGCGAGCACCCGTTGGCGCACTGCTGCGCGCAGCCGCCGCTTCCCCCGCTGTTGCAGGTGCAGCCGCCGCCGTCGCAGCCGCAGGTGCCGCCGCCGTCGGCGCTGCAGGCGGCCGGGCCGCCGCGGGTGGGACCGCACGAGCATCCACTCCAGAGCGCCACGGCGCCCGCCAGGGCCAGGATCGACGTCCGCATCAGAGGCGGTATAGCCGGTCCATGTACCGCTTGAGCAGGTCCGAGACGACGCCGCGCAGGGGGAGGCTGGCGGCCATCCCGTAGGCGGGGGCCATGCCGCCCTTGGACGGCGGATGGCTGCGGACCTCGTCCACGCACGCGCGGAGGTCGGCGAGGAAGCGCTCGGCGACGCCGGGCTGCGCGTGCCGGAGGGTGACGCACAGGTGCAGCGCGGGCGGCTTGTGCAGGCCGTTGAGGTTCCAGCGGCGCTCGGCCATGGCGTCCAGCAGCCGGTAGACGTCCAGCGCGTCGGAGCGGAAGGCGATCACGAACAGCGGGTCGCCCATCAGCTGCAGCTCGGGGATCTGCCGGAGGCCGTCCTTGATCCGCCGCGCCGTCTCCAGCACCCGCTTCGCCGCCTCCAGGTAGCCGCGCTCGCCCACGGAGACCAGCGCGGCCCAGCAGGCGGCGATCAGCGCGCCCGGCCGGCTCCCGGCGAAGGTGGGCGAGAAGTAGAGGCCGCCGGGCCACTCGGTGGCCGTGTAGAACTGGTGGTGGCGGAGCGCCTCCGTCCGGTAGAGCACCACCGACGTCCCCTTCGCCGCGTACCCGTACTTGTGGGTGTCGCAGGAGATGCTGGTCACGCCGGGCAGGGTGAAGTCGAACGCCGGCACCGGGTAGCCCAGCTTCCTCGCGAACGGGAGGAGGAAGCCGCCGAGGCAGGCGTCGGTGTGGAAGCCGGCGCCGTGGGCGCGGGCCAGCTCGGAGAGCTCCGGGATGGGGTCGATGGCGCCGTGCGGGAAGCTGGGCGCGGAGCCCACCACCACCGCGGTGTTGCGCCCGATCGCGCGGCGGGTAGCGGCCACGTCGGCGCGGAGGTCGGGGCCCACCGGCACCTTGACCTGCTTGAGGCCGAAGTACTGGGCGGCCTTGTCGAAGGCGGCGTGGGCGGAGGTGGGGACCACCATCTCCGGCGCCTGGATGCCGCGCTCCAGCCGGGCCTGGTCCCGGTACGCCTTCATCGCCAGCAGGATGCTCTCCGTGCCGCCGGAGCTGACCGATCCGCAGGCGCCCGGCGCCGCGTCCGCGCCCAGCATGCGCGCGGTCATGGAGATCACCTCCGCCTCGAACTTGGTGGCGGAGGGCCAGAGGTCGGCGTGGAGCGGGTTGGACTGCGAGGCCAGCGCGTAGACGCGGTCGAGGAAGGCGATGTGCTCCGGGTCGCCGTGGTAGACGGCGCCGGAGACGAAGCCCTCCTGCCAGCGCGACGCCTCCTGCTGCCGCATCCGGTCGATCTGGTCGAGGAGCTCCTCGCGCGGCCGGCCCTCCTCCGGCAGCCGCGGATACGAGGGGAAGGTCCCGCGGTACGGCTTGAGCTTGGGCTCGATCTCCGAGAGCAGCTCGTCCGTCTCGCGGTCGATCCGGTGGCGCACCATCGGCACCTTGCGCAGCAGCTTCTCCGCGGCGGAGAGCAGCCGCGGGTCGACGCGGGAGAGCGCGTCCTTCAATCGGTCCGTGAGGCCCATGGGCGCGTCTTCAGCGGCGGGGATAGCTCAGCGCCGGGTACCAGTCGGAGCCGCGGCCTTCAGGCGTGAAGTCGAACAGGTTCCAGAGCGGCCAGACGGTGTCCACGTGGCAGGTGTCGCTGCCGCGGTCGATGAACGCCAGCTCGGTGCCGTAGGTGTGGCGGATCTTCCCGCCGCGCCGGCTGAACACGTTGAGCACGGACCACTGGTTGCCCTCGGCGTCCTCGCCGAAGTAGTCGAGGTTGTAGCTGTTCCTCGCCGAGGAGAGCAGCTGCAGCCGCCGCCACCCGCGCTTCTTGGCGTGCGCGCGGATCTTGGCGATGGGGTTCTTCGCCACCACCGCGAAGCCCACCCGCTGCCGGACGTGGTCCGACTGCCCGTCGAGGCCGTCCAGCAGCGAGGTGCACATGGGGCAGGCCGCCTTCATCTTCGGCCCGTACATGAAGCTATAGAGGATCAGCGTGTCCTGCCCGCGCTGGAAGAGCTGGGAGAGCTTGACCTTCTTCCCGCCGGCCGCCTCGAAGACGTAGTCGGTGGGGACCTCGCCGCCCGCCGGAAGGGCGGCGCGCTGGGCGGCCACCTTCCAGGTCTGCTCCATCAGGTCGGTCTCGGCGCGGAGGAGCTGGTCGCGCGCCTTCCGATAGGCGGTCGTCTCGGCGGGGAAGCGCTTGTCGTGCATGCGGCGCGGTATACCTCCGATCACGCGCGCCGGTTGAGCTTCGCGTGCGCCGCCTTGTTCGCCTTGTAGAGCCGGACGAACTCCGCGAACAGCTCGCCGTAGAGCGCCGCCCGCTCCGGGACCGGCTGGAACACCCGCGCCACCGGGACCTTGCCGGCGATCTGCTCGAAGGTGCCCAAGCCCATGGCCACCGCGGCGAGGATGGCGGCGCCGCGCGCGTTGGCCTGGACGGGGTCCGCCATCTGCCGGATGGGCTTGCCCAGCACGTCCGCCTGGATCTGGCACCAGGCGTCCGACTTCGCCCCGCCGCCGATGACGTTGATCGCCCCCAGCGGCTGCTTGATGAACCCCTCCACCGCCTGGAGCAGCCAGCGCGCGTTGAAGGCGATCCCCTCGTAGACGGAGCGGATCAGCTCGCCGCGGGTGGTGCCCAGGGAGACGTTGTGCCAGCCGCCGCGGATGGTGGGGTCCTCCACCGGCGTGCGCTCGCCGTAGAGCCACGGGGTGAAGATCACCTTCCGCGAGCCCGGCGGCGCCTTCTCCACCAGCTCGTCGAAGCGGCGGTAGGCCTGCTCCGGCGGCGCGGTGCCCAGCTCGTCCTGGGCGAAGAACACCTGGTCGCGGAGGAAGGTGAGGCAGGCGCCCGCGCACTCCTGTTCGTTGCCGATGAAGTAGCGCCCCGGGATGGGGGAGGGCAGCGACGCCATGTTGTGCACCGCGTCCGTCTTCTGGAACGGCACGTGGCAGGTGAGCCAGGAGGAGGTGCCCAGGTAGAGGTGCGGCTCGTAGTCGCGCACCGCGCCGGAGCCCACCGCCGCCGAGTGCACGTCCGGCGTCCCCAGCACCACCGGCGCGCCCTCCGGCGCCCCCAGCGCGCGCGCCGCCTCCGCGGTCAGCGGCCCCAGCACGTCCACCGCTCTCCGGAGGTCCGGCAGCTTCGCCCGGTCCAGCTTCATCGCCCGCAGCAGGCCGGGGTGGTAGTCGATGCGGTCCGCCCGCCGGTTGTCGGTCACCCAGTGGAGCGTGATGGAGTCGAACGACGCCGCCGCCTTCCCGGTGAGGCGCAGGTTCAGGTAGTCCTTCGGCTCCAGCAGCTTGGCCGCCTTCGCGTAGACCTCCGGGCGCTCCGCCATCAGGAACAGGATGTGCGCCAGCGAGTCCTTCCCCGAGTGGCCGGGGACGCCGCCGGTGAGGCGGATCCACTTGAGCAGCTTGCCGGCGCCGTACCCCATCACGCCGGGGAACCCGCCGAAGGCGCGCTTCACGTGCTTCCCGCCGCGCGAGTCCATCCAGATGACGGCGTTGCCGATGGCGCGGCCCTCCGCGTCCACCGGCACCGTGCCCGACCACTGCGCGGTGCAGCCCACCGCGGCGATCCGCCGCGCCTCGTCCGGGTGCCGCTCCAGCAGCCGGCGGGAGGCGGCGCAGATCGCTCGCCACCAGTCCTCCGGGTCCTGCTCGGCGCCGCCGCCCGGCTCGAGGATCAGCTTCGTCGGCTCCACCTCCGAGCCGATCACCGCCTGGCAGTCCGCGCTGAACAGCGCCACCTTCGGACCCGAGGTCCCCAGGTCGATCGCCAGCAGGGTGCGTCCGTCGCCGGTCATCGGCGGCGCAGTGTACGCTGCGCCCTTTTCCGGGGGAGGGCTTCTCGTGGTGTGGACACTCGTGGTGGCGGCCGCGCTGGCCGCCAAGCCGGCCGGCCCGGTGAAGCTGGCGGCGCCGGGGTTGAGCGGCTTCAACGTGAACCAGGCGGAGCTGGAGTTCTTCACCGAGCACTTCGCCCAGCAGCTCAACCTCCAGGGGCTGCAGGTCACCACCGCCAAGCAGATCTCCTCGCTGCTGGGGATGGAGCGGCAGCGGGAGATCGTGGGCTGCAAGGACGCGGCGACCTCCTGCATGGCGGAGCTGGCCGCCGCGCTGGGCGTGGAGGGCGTGGTGACCGGCAGCGTGGGGAAGTTCGAGACGTCCTACCGGATCAACGTGAGCGTGGTGGCCGCCTCGGACGGGCGCACCCTGGCCGCGTACAGCGCGCGCGCCGCCACCAGCGAGGAGGTGCTGGAGCACCTGACCACCGCCGCCAGGCAGATGGCGGGCGAGCTGCAGCGGCTGCTCCGGGAGGACCGCGCCAACCCCGGCAACGTCCGGCCCGCCGCGCCGTCGCCCGGCTGGGGGCTGCGGCCGGCGTGGTGGATGCCGGCGGCGGGCGCGGGCGCGGTGGCCGTGGTGGGGACGGTGTTCGCGGTGCAGGCGCGACAGCGGTACTCGGCCATCCTGGACGCCGGCTCGTACGCGGACGCGAGGGTGGCGGCGGAGGCGGGGAAGCTGGACCAGACGCTGGCGGTGGTCTCCTACGGCGTCGCCGGCGCCGGGCTGGTCCTCGCCGGCGTCTTCTTCCTCAGCGGAGATCCCAAGCCGGTCGCGGGGGCCCAGGTGGTGCCGACCGGGAACGGCGTCGCGTTGAGCTGGAGCTGGCCATGAGGATCCTCCCATTCGCCGTGCTGGCCCTCGCCGCCGGCTGCGACTTCGACGCCCAGCTGAAGGCCTGCGCGGAGGCCGAGCGCTGCCTGATCCCGAACGCGTCCAAGCCCACGCTCCGCTTCCCGCACAACGGCGCGGGGCTGGGGAGCGCCAGCGCCGTCACCCAGCTCGCGTGGTCGCCCACGCGGCCGTACCTGGCCTGGGACTTCGAGGGGGACAACACCTGGCTCTTCCGGATCCAGGTCCACCAATGCGACCACGGCCAGGCGCTCGCGGACTGCCCGTTCAGCACCGAGGTCTCGGATGCCGACGAACCCGACATCCCGGGCACCACCTACAGCCTCGAGCACGACCTGCAGATCGGCAGCCGGTACTGGTGGCGCGTGCGGGGGTGCCACACCTCGGAGCCCGGCACGCCGTGCGGGCCGTGGTCGGACGCGCGTTACTTCGACGTGGGCCGCCCGGAGTCGATCCCCAACGACTTCGAAGGCACCGGGAGGGGCCAGCTGGTGGTGGCGGGACAGCACCCGGCCAACGGCGTCATGCCGGAGCCGCTCTACCTCTTCCGCGACAGGAACGACGGCCAAGGCATCCAGTTCTGGAAGGAGCTGGACGTGGGCCCGCCGCCGGGCCTCACCTCCTCGCCCGCCTACGGGACCGTCATCTCGGGCGCCGGAGACCTCAACGGCGACGGCTACACCGACTTCGCGGTGGCCTACCGCCCGAGCTTCGGCACCGGCCTCGACGAGGCGGTGCCGCTGCAGGTCTTCCTGAGCAGCAGCAGCGGGCCCGGATCGGCCACCCCCATCACCCTCGGCCCCCAGACGGACGGGTTCGGGCTCCCGCTGGGGCGCGCGGGCGACGTCAACGGCGACGGCTACTCGGACCTCGCGGTGTGCCAGGCGACGCTGAAGCAGGTGGTCGTCTACTACGGCGGCTCATCCGGGCCCTCCAACGCGGTGGCGATGCAGGCCACCCTCCCGGTGCCGAACGCCGACCTGAGCAAGGCGAACTGCGCCTTCGCGGCGCTGCTGGACGTCGACGCGGACGGGTACGACGACATCGTGGTGTCGGGGACGGGCCAGGTCTCGGTCTTCCGCGGGCGGGAGGCCTTCGGCCCATGGACCTCCTCGGTGGACATCCCCAGCCCGGTGGGCGCGACCACCTTCGGCTCCTCGATGGCCGGCGGCGACTTCAACGGCGACGGCCACGGGGACCTGGTGGTGGCGGGCGGCAACGGCAAGGCCTACCTGTACCTGGGCGGGCCGCAGTGGTTCAGCGGCCAGTTCCCGCTTCCCATCGCCTTCGACATCGGCGCCGGGACGGTCGCGCCGGCGGGGGACGTGAACAACGACGGGCTCGCGGACCTCGTCACCGGCGGGGGGTCCACCGGGCAGGTGCGGATCTACCTCGGCCAGGCCACCGGCGCGCCGAAGTCCGTGGCGGTCCTCTCCAACGGCGCGCGGCCCAACTTCGGGGTCTCGTTCGCCGGCGCGGGCGACCTCACCGGGGACTCCTACGACGACGTGGCGGTGGGCAGCACCGGCGGGGTGGAGATCTACCGGGGGTCGCCTTCCGAGGCTGAGGTGGGGACCCTGCCCATCTCCGTCAGTCCGGCCAACGGGTCGGTGCAGTTCGGGATCGGACTGGCCCCGGCGTACTGAGGCGGGCGCCCGCCATTTCCGGTAAAACGCGGCCCGGGCACCCGGGAGGGCCCGCGCCATGCCGAGCTACGAGCTCACCATCAACGGCAAGAAGCGAAAGGTCACCGGACCGGAAGACATGCCGCTGCTGTGGGTCCTCAGGGACTTGCTGGGCATGACGGGCACCAAGTTCGGGTGCGGCCTGGGCCAGTGCCGCGCCTGCACCGTGCACGTGGACGGGGAGGCGGTGCCCAGCTGCCAGTTCCCGGTGTCGTCGGTGGCGGGGAAGAAGATCACCACCATCGAGGGGTTGTCCGCCCCCGGCGCGGCGCTGAATCCGGTGCAGCAGGCGTGGCTGGAGGAGGACGTGCCGCAGTGCGGGTACTGCCAGCCCGGGCAGATCATGAGCGCGTGCGCGCTGCTGGCGAAGAACCGCGCGCCCACGGACGCGGACATCGACACGGCGATGTCCGGGAACATCTGCCGCTGCGGCGCGTACAGCGGCATCCGCCGCGCGATCCACCGCGCCGCGGAGTCCATGGCGAAGACGGGGTCCTCGCGATGAGCGCTTCCCTTCGATTCGGACGGCGGAAGTTCCTCGCGGGCGGCGGCGGCCTGGTGCTGGCGTTCACGCTCACCCGCGCCGGGAAGGCCAGCGCGGCGGGAAAGGCGAAGGAGCCCGGCGCGGCGCTGGAGCAGCAGGGCTACCTGCGCATCGGCGAGGACGACTCGGTCACCGTCATCATCCCGGAAGCCGAGATGGGCCAGGGCGTCGTCACCTCGTTCGCGATGGTGGTGGCGGACGAGGTCGGCGTCCCCCTGGACAAGGTGCGCACCGAGTTCGCCCCGGTGGACGAGGCGCGCTACGGCCGGCAGGTGACCGGCGGGAGCCGCAGCATCCGCACCCGCTACAAGTCGCTGCGCGACGCCGGCGCCGCCGCCCGCGAGCTGCTCGTCGCCGCCGCGGCCCAGGGCTGGAAGGTGGAGCCGTCCACCTGCCGGATCGCCGGAGGGAAGGCGATGGGCCCCGAGGGGAAGACCTCCTCGCTCGGGAAGCTGGTCAAGGCCGCCTCGAAGCTCCCGGCCCCGGCGAAGCCGGCGTGGAAGCCGGACGACCAGCTCCAGCTGATCGGCAAGCCCACCGCGCGGCTGGACGCGCCGGCCAAGATCCGCGGCGAGGCCACCTACGGCATCGACGTCCGGCTGCCCGGGATGCTCCAGGCGGTGGTGGCGCGGAGCCCGTCGTTCGGCGGCACCGTGAAGCGCTTCGACGCCGCCAAGGCGAAGGCGGTGCCGGGCGTGCGGCAGGTGGTGCAGATCCCGTCCGGCGTGGCGGTGATCGCCGACCACTTCTGGGCCGCGAAGACCGGCCGCGAGGCGCTGGAGGTGGAGTGGAACGAGCCCAACGCCGCGCTCTCCTCCGAGGGCATCCGCGCCCAGATGGAGAAGCTGGCCCCCACCGGCCAGGAGGCGGCCAAGCGCGGCGACCCGGAGAAGGTGCTGGCGGGCGCCAAGCAGAAGCTGGAGGCGGTGTACGAGGTCCCGTACCTCGCGCACGCGACGATGGAGCCGCTCAACGCCACCGCGGACGTGAAGGCCGACCGAGCGGAGATCTGGGCGCCGACCCAGGCCCCCGGGTTCGTCCGCGGCGGCGCCGCGCGGATCACCGGGCTGGCCCCGGAGCGCATCCAGGTGCACCCGACGTTCCTGGGCGGCGGGTTCGGCCGCAAGGCGCAGACCGACTACACCGACGAGGCGGTGCACTGCTCGAAGGCGGCGGGCAAGCCGGTGCAGGTGATCTACACGCGCGACGACGACATGGCCGCGGCCTGGTACCGGCCGGCGTCGTACCACCGGCTGGCGGGCGCGCTGGACGCGCAGGGATGGCCGGCGGCGTGGGTCCACCAGATCACCAGCCCGTCGATCATGGCCTCCTTCTCGGGGTTCGGACCGAAGTCCGGGAACGGGGTCGACATGACGTCCGTGTCGGGCGCGGCCGACCTGGCGTACGCCATCCCGAACTTCCGGGTGACCTGCGCGCAGGTGGACCTCCCCATCTCCGTCTGGTTCTGGCGCTCCGTCGGCCACAGCGTCAACCCGTACGTCGCGGAGTGCTTCTTCGACGAGCTGGCGCGGCTGGGGAAGAAGGACCCGCTGGAGGCGAGGCTCCGGCTGCTGGGGGACCACCCTCGCTACACGCGGGCGCTGCAGGCGGCGGCGGAGAAGATCGGCTGGGGCAAGCCGGCTCCCGGCGGCACCGGGCGCGGGCTGGCGGTCGCGGAGTGCTTCGGCAGCATCGTCGCGCAGGCCGCGGAGGTGGCGCTGGAGGGGAACACGCCGCGCGTGCTGCGCGTCGCCTGCGCGCTGGACTGCGGCAAGGTGGTGAACCCGAGGACCATCACCGCGCAGCTGGAGAGCGGGATCGTCTACGGGCTCTCCGCGGCGCTGTACGGGCAGATCACGCTCGAGGGTGGGCGCCCGGTGCAGCGGACGTTCGCCGACTACCCGGTGGTGCGGATGAACGTCATGCCGAAGATCGAGACGGTGGTGCTCCAGAGCGACGAGCCGCACGGCGGCGTCGGCGAGCTGGGCACCCCGCCCGCGGCGCCCGCGGTGGTCAACGCGTTGGCGGCGCTCACGGGGAAGCCGATCCGGAAGCTGCCGCTGACCTGATCTCCCTCGCCTTCGCCTCCGCCAGGGGCGCCCGCTTGGGCGCCTTCACCCACTGGTCGAGCCATCCGAGGACCTCCTGGTGCCACCGCAGCGAGTTCTGCGGTTTGAGCACCCAGTGGTTCTCGTCCGGGAAGGAGACGTACCTCGACGGGATCCCCCGGCGCTGGAGCGCGGTGAAGGCCCCCATCCCCTGCGTCTCCGGCAGCCGGTAATCCAGCGACCCGTGGATGACCAGCATGGGCGTCTTCCAGTTCTTCACGTACTCCACCGGGTTGAACTTCGAGAACGCCTCCGGGTTGTCCCAGGGCGTCCCCCCCATGTCCCACTCCGCGAACCACAGCTCCTCCGTCTCGAAATACGCGGCGCGGGTGTCGAAGATCCCGTCGTGGCAGACCAGCGCCTTGAAGCGGTCGGTGTGCCCGGCGATCCAGTTGATCATGTACCCGCCGTAGGACGCCCCGAGCGCGCCCACCCGGCTCCCATCCAGGAACGGGTACTTCGCCAGCGCCGCGTCCAGCCCCTTCATCAGGTCTTCGAACGGCGCCCCGCCCCAGTCCTTCGCGATGGAGTCGGTGAACGCCTGCCCGTACCCGGTGGACCCGTGGAAGTCGATGAACACCACCGCGTACCCCGCGCCCGCGTACGACTGGGGGTTCCACCGGTAATGGAAGTGGTCCCCGAACGACCCCTCCGGCCCGCCGTGGATGAGGAACGCCACCGGGTACTTCTGGCCGGCGCGGAAGTTGGCGGGCTTCATCACGTACCCGTGCACCGTCTCGTCCTTCGCGCCCTTGAAGGAGAACTGCTCATAGTCGCCCATCTGGACCGCCCGCAGGCGCTCGGCGTTGAGGCTGGTGACGTTCTCCAGCGCCCCGCCCGCCACCCGCGAGATGGAGCGCAGCTCGGCGGGCATCTTCAGCGTGTCGAGCGAGAAGACCACCCGATCGCCCGCGGCGCGCGGCGAGTCGGCGTTGCCCTTCTCCCACAGCGTGGTCACCTGTCCGCCGGCCACGTCCACGGTGAAGAGCGCGTTGTTTCCCATCTGTTCGGCGGTGACGTAGAGCGTCTTCGAGTCCGGCGAGAAGGCCAGGTCCCCCGGCGAGCGGTCCCAGCCCTCGGTGAGGGCGCGCGCCTTCATCGTCTTGCGATCCACCACCACGATGCGCCGCCGGTCCGCCTCCGCGCCGGGCCGCTTCATCGCCAGGTAGACCAGCATCGTCCCGTCAGGCGAGTAGAGCGGCGTCCCGTCGGCGGCGCGGTTGTCCGAGGTGATCGACCTCGGCGGGGACTTGCCGCTGGCCGGCACCACGTAGACGTTGAGGTCGGTGGACCAGGCGGCGTCGCGGGTGAGCGCGTGCCCGGTGAAGGCCACCTCGTTGCCGTCCGGCGAGACGTCGAACGCCTCCGAACCGCCGAACGGCTTCGGCGGGCAGTCCACCTCCATCCCGGCCATCAGGTCCACGGGCGCGGCGGCGCTCCCCGGCGTCACCACGAAGAGGTGGCTGCGCTTGCCGTCCTCCCACTCGTCCCAGTGGCGGAAGAGGAGCCTGTCGTAGCCGCGCGCCTTCACCTTGCTCTTCCGCTGCTCCTCCTCGCGCTTGGCGGTGGCGTCCAGCGTGGTCGCCGCCGGCAGGTCCGGGAACACGTCCATGGCCACCAGCAGGCGCTTGCCGTCCGGGAAGACGGCGAAGGCGTTCACGTCCCCGGGCAGCCTGGTGACCTGCTCCGCCTCGCCGCCGTCCACCGGGATCCGCCACACCTGGCTGGTGTCGCCCTGGCGGCCGGAGAGGAAGTAGACGGACCTGCCGTCCGGGGCCCAGCGGCCCTGGGTGTCGCTGGCGGGGCTGGTGGTGAGGTGCTTCAGCCCGCGGCCGTCCACCCCCGCCATCCACAGGTCCGACCGGCGCCGGTTCTCCTCCAGGTTCAGCTCGCTGACCGCGAACACCACCTGCTTGCCGTCCGGGGAGACCTCCGGGTCGGAGACGCGGTGGAAGGAGATCAGGTCCTGCGTGGTGAAGGGGTGGGGCGCGCCGTCGGCGGCGGGCGCGGCGGCGAGCAGGAGCAGGGCGGCGGCGGTGAGCACGGTCGGTCCTCCGGAGGGCGGCGCACTCCACCACAAGGAGCTCTCCGGCGGGAGTCAAAGCGGTGCGGCCAGTGGCCCGGCCCGCGCGCCCGCCCGCCCAGCGAGCGCGCGGCGGCCCGTGCGCTGCCCGGCCGCCGGACAGGCCCCACATTGGCGCGCGGGAGGGGACATGCGACGCGGCGGACCCTGGGTGGCGGCGGCCGGAGCGGGCGTGCTGGTGGCGGGTGGAGCGGCGGCGTACGGGCTGAGCGCCTCGCGCGGCCGGTCCCGGCGGCGGTCCGTCCCCGAGGACGCCGCCGGGCGCGCCACCCGCGAGGCTCGCCACCGCGACAAGGTGGACCGCGTCGCCGCGCAGCTCCGCGCGCACCGCGGCCCGGGCCCGCTGTCGTTCAAGAAGCGCGCGGTCTCCCACGAGGTGCCCAAGAGCGGCGACCTCCGCCACCGCGACCGGAAGATCGACCTCTCCGACCTGGACGAGATCCTCCACGTCGACCCGGTCCGCCGCACCTGCGTCGCCGAGCCGGGCGTCGCCTTCGTGGACCTGGTGGAGGCCACCCTGCGCCACGGCCTGGTGCCGGTGGTGGTGCCGGAGCTGAAGACCATCACCGTGGGCGGCGCGGTCGCCGGCTGCTCGCTGGAGTCCACCTCCTTCTACTCGGGCGGCTTCCACGACAGCTGCCTGGAGTACGAGGTGATCACCGCCCGCGGCGAGGTGCTCACCTGCACCCGGGAGAACGAGCACCGCCTCCTGTTCGAGATGATGCACGGCGCGTTCGGGACGCTCGGCGTCCTCTCCCGGCTCACCTTCAAGCTCATGCCGGCCAGGCCCTTCGTGCGCGTCCAGTACGAGAAGCACGCCACGCTCGACTCGTACCTGGCGTCCATCCGCCGCCACGCGGAGCTCAGGGACGCGGACTTCATGGACGGCATCATCCACTCGCCGGCGGAGCTGGTCCTCAGCATGGGCCACTTCACCGACGAGGCGCCCTACGCCCACCGCTACGACTGGATGCGCATCTACCCGGACAGCACGCGGACGCGCACCGAGGACTACCTCCGCACCGCGGACTACTTCTACCGGTACGACCGCGGCGTCACCAACGTCCACCCGCGGTCGTTCCCGGGCCGGCTGCTGTTCGGAAAGCTCCTCTCCTCCTCGCGGGTGCTCTGGCTGGCGGACCGCTTCCACTGGCTGCTCGGGCGCTTTCCACCGCCGGTGACGGTGGACGTGTTCGTCCCGTACTCGCGGGCGGCGGAGTTCCTGGGCTGGTACCGCGAGGCCGTGGGCCACTTCCCGCTGTGGTGCGTGCCCTACCGCATCGACCGCCCCTACGCCTGGCTGTCCGACCGGTTCGTGGCCGGCATGCGCGACGACCTCTTCCTGGACCTCGCCATCTACGGCTTCCACCCGGCGCCGGGGGCCAACCCCTACCGCCTGCTGGAGGAGAAGCTGATGGAGATCGGCGGCGTGAAGACGCTGATCTCCACCAACCTCTACTCCGAGGAGGAGTTCTGGCGGACCTGGAACCGCCCCAACTACGAGGCGGTCAAGGGGCGGGTGGACCCGGACAACCGCCTGCGCGGCCTCTACGAGAAGATGTGCCGGGCCGCCCAGGGGGTGGGGTAGCCCCACTCACGGGCTCACCGCTCGCAGGCGAAGGCGGCGCCGTACCCCAGGAAGTGGAGCAGCTGCACCTCTCCGTCGCGCAGGCCCACCGCGAGCACCTTCCGGCCGCAGCTCTTGAGCCAGGCCCCCAGCCCGGCCAGCGCCACGCCGGTGACCTCGGCGTCGGAGAAGTCGACCCGCAGGGCGCCCTCGGCGGGGGTGTTCTTCAACCTGGCCTGGAGGGCGATGGCGGCGGGGAGATCGAAGGGGCCCCGCAGAGTCACTGCTTCCATGAATTACCTCGAATTCTATATGAATTCGTATTCCAAGTCTAATCATCGCCCCGCCGCCCGGCAGCCCCCCGCGCCGCCGGCCTTGCCAGCGCTTTTCCCGCTGTGCTTCGTTCTCTTCCGGACCCGACGACGCGGTGCGGAGGTGGCGATGGTTCGCGGCAACGTTGGCTGGCGGATGGCGCTGTGGGGAGTGGCGGCGGCGGTGGTGCTGTCGGCGTGCCCCCCGCCCAGGTACGACCCGAAGATGGAGGTCGCCTCCGCCGACTGGAGCCAGCAGCTCGGCACCTTCATCACCGACACCGAGAGCAAGGCCGGCACGCCGGAGGGTGAATACGCGGCCAGCAAGAAGTTCTACGAGGACTTCCAGAACAAGATCGGCGGTCAGATCGCCAACACCAAGGCGGAGGGCGGCAGCGCGCGCTCGGTGGAGATCATGGAGCTGCTGTCCAAGGACGTGGAGAACCTGCGCAAGCTCCACGAGGCCGGCGGGAAGGCCGGGCTCACCAAGGAGGTAGGCGAACCGGCGCGCGCGGCCCTCGAGACCGAGCTGCGCGCCATGGCCAAGCTGCAGTCCGAGCTCCGGTCGGGCAACGACAACCCCTGATCCCCCTCGACTTTCCCCGGAGCGAAAACGATGGCCCTCGACGTGAAACAACTCGCGAACGACCTGCTGGCCAGGCTGAAGCCCATCCTCGGCCAGCGCTGGCTCGAGCTGCAGCCGTACGCCACGCAGGAGGCCGCGAAGATAGCGGCCGTGGTGGCGAAGATCGAGCTGGACAAGGTGAACGGAGTCATCACCGAACAGCAGGCCGCCATCCTGTTCGACATGCAGAAGAACGCCTCGGCGGCGGTGTTCGCCGTGATCAAGGGCGTGGGCCAGACCGTGGCGTGGGAGGCGCTGTCCGCCGCGCTGGAAGCGCTCAAGGACCCCATCAACCAGGCGCTGGGCTTCAAGCTGCTCTAGCCACATCAGGAGAGGAACGCCTCCAGTCCTGGCGCGCGCTCGCCGCGGCGCAGGCGAAGGATCTGCTCGTCGGGGTGGAGCGCGTCTTCTGCCAAACCATTCATGGAAGGGGCCTCCGGGGAACCCTCCCGGCAACTCCCTGATTCCTGGGCGCCGCCTCCCGCCGCCGTTCACTTCCGGTCTTCGCCTGGGACCGGCGGACGACAGACGGCACCTCGAGGCCCGTGCGACATGCCGGGGCCACCCTCACACCCTCACCCCGAGGTCAGCCATGCAAGCCGTCGTGCTGCAGCAGAAGTCGGTGCGCGTCGAGCAGGTCGAGGACCCGCGCCTGGAGAAGCCGACCGACGTGGTGGTGCGCATCACCTCCACCGGCATCTGCGGGAGCGACCTGCACATGTACGAGGCGCGCACGCCCGCCGGGCCGGGGTTGGTGATGGGCCACGAGAACATGGGGGTGATCGAGCAGGCGGGCCTGGCGGTGACCGGCCTGCGCAAGGGCGACCGGGTGGTGATGCCCTTCAACGTCGCCTGCGGCACCTGCTTCAACTGCGCGCGCGGGGAGACGAGCGCCTGCCTCACCGCCAACCCGGACGACGCGCACGCCGCCTACGGCTACGCGGGGATGGGCCCGTTCCGCGGCGGGCAGGCGGAGCTGCTGCGGGTGCCGTTCGCGGACTTCAACTGCCTCAAGCTCCCCGGCTACCCGGGCGACGACATGGAGGACGACTTCCTCCTCCTCTCCGACGTCTTCCCCACCGGCTACCACGCCACCGAGCTGGCGGGGGTGCAGCCCGGCTCGACGGTAGCGGTGTTCGGGGCGGGGCCGGTGGGCCTGCTCGCCGCCTACAGCTCGCAGCTGCGCGGCGCCGCCGAGGTGTACGTGGTGGATTCGGTGAAGGAGCGGCTGGCGAAGGTGCGGGAGATGGGCGCCATCCCCATCGACTTCACCCAGGGCAGCCCGGCGAAGCAGATCAAGGACCTGCGGCGGAAGAACCCGCTCATCACCGGGGCGATGCGGCCGGGCGAGGAGAAGATGATCGGCGTCTCCTGCGGCATCGACGCGGTGGGGTACCAGGCGCGCGACATCCGCGACCCGTCGCGCGAGAACCCGTCCCAGGTGCTCACCGAGCTGGTCGAGGTGGTCAACCCCACCGGGCGGATCGGCATCGTGGGCGTGTACCTCGCGCCCGACCCCGGCGCGGCGAGCCAGGACGCGCGCCAGGGCCGGCTGCTGCTCCCGTGGGCGGACGTCTTCGACAAGGGGATCACCGTGGGCTGCGGCCAGTGCCCGGTGAAGCGGTACGACGTCTTCCTCCGCGACCTGATCATCGCCGGGAGGGCGCGGCCCAGCTTCATCGTCAGCCACCGGCTCCCGCTCGGCGCCGCGCCGGACGCGTACCAGAAGTTCGACCGGCGCGCGGACGGCTACACCAAGGTCATCCTCAAGCCGTCGATGCGGATGCCCGGCGCGCGCGCGTGAGCGGGGCCGGCGCTACGGCGCGCCCCGGCCGGCGCGGATCTCCCGGACCACCTCGTTGAGCAGGCGCGTGTAGTCCGTGCCCTCGTGGACGAACTTGAGGTCGGGCGTGTTGAACGCCCCGGCCTGGTACGCCTCCTCGATGAACTGGGCCTGCTGCTCCGGGCCCCACTTCTCCCACGGCTTGCCGGTGGCGCGCTGCCAGTTGTACGCCTCGTGCGTCCCCTTGGAGAGCTGGTCGTGGACGGAGTCGGGCGCGTAGCGCGCGGCGCCGTGCTGGCGCTGCCAGGCGTGGAGCGACTCGTGCACCAGCGACCAGGTCGGCGGCGGATCCGCGAAGCGTCCGCCCCGCGGGTAGTTGATGGTGGTGCGCCCGTTCGACATGGGCACCGCGACCGGCCGGTCGTCCTTCGTCATCATGTTGTTGGTGCCGATGGCGAGGTCGATCTTCGTGTAGTCGAGCGAATTGCCGAAGATCTTCTTCAGCTCCGCGACCTCGTTCGCCTTGAGCGGCCGGGCCGGCACGCCGGTGCCGTTGAAGGCCAGGCCCGCGTCCAGCGCCGAGGCCGCCTTGTTGTTCCAGCCGGGCGGGAGCGCCTTCAGCCCGGTGGACTGGTCGAGGTCGTCGATCAGGTTGTTGGCGACGACGCCGATCTCCATCAGGTGCTTCGCCGCCGCGGAGTCCTTCAGCCACACCACGCCCTCGGTGGCCAGGCCGTAGAGGCCGTCCAGGATGGGGTCCCGCGCGTCGGCCTTGGCGTCGCGCTTCGGCTCATCCACCGCCAGATCGCCCTTGGCCAGCGCGTCCAGGCCTTCCTTGCCGAAGAGCTTCTTGGCGTGGGCCTCCACGTCCTGCCGCTTCTCTGGATCCAGGATGTTCGCCTTGCCCAGCTCGTAGTTCAGCAGCCGCTGGCGGCCGCCGGCGTCCCGCTCCAGGGACAGCCGGTGCTTGAAGCGCTCCGAGCCCACGTAGTCCATCTGCTTCTGGAACCGGTCCTTGTTCCCGTCGATGGCGGCGCGCCGGGCGTCTCCGTCGTTGCCGGCGGCGCGGAGGTCCTTCGCGGCCTGCACCACCTCCTGGTGCTCCACCGGGGACCACCCCAGCGTCTTGCGGAGCGCGCCCACCTCGTAATCCATCCCGTTCTTCTTGATGGCGTCCACCACCCGCGAGCGCTGCTCCGGGCTGAGCCCGTCGAAGCGCCTGGGCTCCACCAGGCCCATGGCCGCGGCGACCTTGGCCCGGTTGGCCGGGCTGTCGGAGCCGTGCTGGAGCACCGCGTCCATGTAGCCGGCGATGTGCCTGGGGTCGTCGGAGGCGGCCAGCATCTTGAGCGCCGCCACGTCGCCCTCCTCCATCTTCGGCGCCAGCTTGGCGATCGCGTCGCCGTCGCGGAGCTGCCCGAAGATCTTCGCCTTGTCCTCCTTGGACAGGTTCGGCATCGCCTGCGACAGGGTGAACATGGACTGCATGGCCGCCTTGCCCTGCGACGGGTCCATCCGGTCCGCCAGGAGCTGCGCGTCGTTCTTGTCGAGGAACGGGGCGATCTTCCGCATCTCGCGGGCGGCCTGCTCGGCGCTGCCGTTGGTGACCAGCGCGCCGCGGAGCGCGTCCCGCACCGCCGTCACGCGGCTGTCGTCCGCGGAGAGCGCCGGCTTGCCGTCCGCGCCCTTCTTCTCCGTCAGCCCGTAGCCGGCCCGGCCCAGCGCGGCGAGCGCGTCGCTCTTCGCCCTGGGGTCGGAGGTCCCGCGGTAGACCGAGTCCAGCGCCTTGATGGCGTCGGTGGCGGTGTGGCGCGAGCCGTCCAGCGCGCCGTCCACCAGCGCCTTGTTCACCATGCCCGCGCGCGGGTCCCACCGGTCCTTCGCGTTCAGCCCGGTGTCGCGCAGCGCGTCCCAGGCGCCCGGGGTTCCGGCCATCCCCGCGTCCTTCAGCCCGTTCACCGCGGCCTGGTAGCGCGCGTCGTTGCGCTCGGTGAATTTCTCCTGGCCGATGCCGCCCAGGATCTGCACCGCCGGCCTGGCGCCCTCCTGGCCGGAGGCGGCGGCCTTCCCCAGGGTCCGCACCGCCGCGGCCCGCGCGTCCTGGGTGAGGGTGGAGTTTTGCTGCGCGGTATCGAGCGCCTGCAGCGTCTTCGCGTCGCCCTTGTTGGCGTCGCCCTGGACCGCCCCGGCGGCCCTGGTCACCGAGGCCGGCTCGGGCTGCTTCGAGCCCAGCACCACCCGGGCGAGGTCCCGCTGGGTGGCCTCGTCACCCGCGCCGGCGTTGAACAGCGCCTCGGACGCTTTCTGAGCGGGCTCCTGGGCGTGGCGGACGGGCAGGCGCACGCCGGTCGCCGCCAGCTTCCGCGCCGCGTCGTCGGACCCGGAGCCCAGCGCGATCAGCGCCTGCTGCGCGTCCTTGTTGCCGCCCTTCCCCGCCTGGTGGAGTTGGTCCACGCCGTCCTTGGCCATCTGGTTCAGCGCGGCCTGCGCGCCGTTGCTCGCCGGTCCCAGCTTCTCCAGCCGCGGGATGTCGTCCGGCGTGAACCGCCCGGCGTCGTGCATCAGCCACGCGGCCTTGTCCCGGTCCTGGAACGGCACCATCCCGTTGTCGATGGCGGCGCGCATCGCGCGGTTGGCCATCTCCCGCTCGGCCCCGTCGCGCGAATTCAGGCCCCGCTTGACGACGTCGGCCGTTTCCTTGCCGTCGCCGGCGCCCTGCAGCGACGCGCCCTTGAGCATGCGCCGGTAGTCGTCCGCGCCCCAGCGCCCATTCGGCGGGCCCAGCCGCGCCAGCACGTCCGTCGCGCGCGCGGCGGACTTGCCGTCCATGGTGATCTCCCGGCGCGGGTCATTGGCCTGCATCCGCTCCGTGGGCGCGCCCTGGTCCGCGACGCGCTTGAGTTCCGTCTGCACGCGGTCGCGCTGCTCCTGGTTGGGGCCGGCGCCCACCCTCGTGAGCAGGTCCTGCGCCTTCCCGCCGACCATGGGGGAGGCGTTGCCCAGCGTGTTGGCCAGCGCGCGGATCTCCGTCGGACCCAGCGCGCCGGGCCGGTTGCCCAGCTGCTGGATGGCGTTGGCGCGGAGCTGCTGGTCGTTCCCCAGGCCCGCCGTGGCGGCCGGGTTGGACGCGACGTACGCCAGGACGTTGGTGGCGTCCGGGTGGTTGATCTTCCCCAGCGCGTCGATGGAGTCCTTCGCGGTCTGGAACCCTCCCTGGCCCCCCTGCGCCGAGGCCAGCCGCTCCGCCTCCTTGCGCACCGCCGGGTGCAGCGCCGCGGTGGCCTGCGGCGAGCCGTCGAACAGCGGCGCCACGGGCTGCTGCGGCGCGGGCGGAGCACCGACTCCAGCATTCGGTGCTCCGCCGCGCGCCGGTCCCTGACCCTGGCCGGCCGGCTCGAAGCCGTCGGCGAACGACATCGGCTGCTGCGGGGCCTGTGGCGCGCTCTCCGGCGTCGGTGCGGACGCCGGGTCGCTTCCTGCGTCTACGCCGGATGAAGCTGGTTCCGGCGACGAGACGGGTTCGGATTCAGGCCAGTTGGTGCCAACGTCGTCGACAGGGGAGATCCCCATTGAACACGCCTCCAGGTCGTGTTCCCTTGGGGGTAGGGAGATTGGTGTCGCTGTAGGGATTCTCGGTTGATGAGGAACCGGAGTTTCCGGTCCCGATCATTTTTTTCAGGGCTTGGCCCAGCCGCGGAGGCGATCCAGCAAGCCGCCGCCCTCCGAAGGCGGCGCCGAAGCCGCGGGCCCCGCGGCGGATTTCACGGCGTTGGGGCCCTTCGCCGCGGACGCGGCCTGGTCCAGCTCCGCCGCGACCTGCTCCAGCGTGCCCAGGAGCATGGTCCTGGGGGAGAGCGACGCCCCGGTCTGGCTCTTCACCTCGCCGAGGACCTGGAAGCAGAGCAGCGAGTACCCGCCCAGGTCGAAGAAGTTCTCGTAGACCCCGACCCGCGGCAGCTGGAGCGCCTTCTGCCACAGCCCGGCGAGCAGCTTCTCGCTGGCGGTTCGCGCGGGCTGGAACTCGTGCCCGCCGGTGCGCGCGAACGGCGAGGGGAGCTTGTCGTCGTCCACCGTCCCCTTCGGCGTCTTGGGCATCGACTCCAGCTCGATGAAGATCTGCGGCGTCACCCCGGTGGCCTTGCGCGACAGCGTGCGCAGCTCCGTCTCGGTGAACATCTCGCCGGTCTTGCCCGCGACGTAGGCGACCAGCTTCTCCTCGCCGTCCTTGTCCGTGAGGCACCGCACCGCCGCGTCCGCCACGCCGGCGTGCGAGGCCATGGCCTTGGCCATCTTGTCGATGGGCGTGGGCCGGCCGCGGAACTGGACCTGGCCGTCCAGCCAGCCCAGGTGCTCCAGGGTGTCGTCGGCGAGGAAGCGCACGCGCTCGGAGGTGGCGGTGTCGCCCATCACCAGCCGGCCCGGCGCGTTGATCGGCGCCGTCTCCTGCCCGGCGTCCAGCACGCGCACCGGCACGCCGGAGAGCGGCCGCCCGAACAGCGCGCGGCCGTCGCGGCGCGTCTCCACCCGGCCCGCCGCCACCGGCACGCCCACCGCCTCCGGCACCAGCACGGCGAAGGCGGGAGCCAACCGCGCGGCGAGCGCGGCGCTCAGCTTCTTCGACGGGTGCCCGGTGCACAGCAGCTTGGCGTCCGGGTGCTTGGCGTGCAGCTCCGCCATGTTCGCCGAGTGCGCCAGCACCACGGTGGGCCTGGCGCCGCCGGTGGCCGCGCCCGAGGCGCCGGCGAGCAGCGCCGGCATCCACCAGGCGTCCTGGCCCACCTCGATGCCGTCCCAGAGGTTGTCCAGCGCGGCGATCCCGGCGCGGCCGGCGAGGCTGAGGAAGCTCCGCGCCAGCAGCCGGTGCGAGACGGTGGTCTCCCCCGCGCGCAGCGCCGGCGCGTCGCCCGCGGGCTCGGGGCCCGGGTCGCCGAGGTTGAGGGGCGTCTCCCCGGGCTTGATCTCCACCTCCGCCGGCCCGGCGGCGGCGAGCACGCCTCCCGCGCGCAGCACGCCCAGCACGGCCGCGGCGCGCTCCGGCGACGGCGGGAGCTTCACCGCCACCGCCTTGCCGCGCCCGCCCTTCTGCGCGACCAGCCGCGCCCAGCCCTCGGCTGCCTTCGCCAGCGCGCTGGAGCGCTGCTCCAGGCCCTCGAACAGGGTGTTGGCGCCCTCCTCGCCCGGGTCGGCCCAGTCCGCGAGCTGCTTGCGCTCGTCGTCCGGGAGGATGGGCATGTGCAGCGCGGGCCGGTTCGGGTCCTTGAGCACCTCGCCCAGCAGCGTCTCCAGCTGCCTCAGCAGCCGGCGCATCGACTCCGGCTTGTAGAGGTCGGTGGAGTAGTTGAGCATCGCCAGCAGCCCGCCCTGGTTGCGCTGCATGGTCCAGAGCATCATCTCGTTGGCGGCGTTCGGCGGGCGGGTGTGCAACTGCTTCACCTCCAGGTCGCCGAATCTCGTCGGGCGGCCGCGCGCGTCCTGGAGCGAGAAGAAGGCGCGCACCAGCGGGGGCTTGATGCCCAGCCGCTCCACCGGCACGTCCTGGTTGGAGAACGCGTCCAGGATCTGCTCCTTGGTGGCGTGGAGCAGCTGGAGGAACGTCATCTTGTCGTCCAGCTGGGTGCGCAGGAGCACGTTGTTGGTGAACGGGCCGATCACGTCCTCCAGCTCCGGCCGGGAGCGCGCGCGGGTGGGCACGCCGACCAGCATGTCCCGCTGCCCGGAGAGCCTGGCGAGGATGACGCTGAACGCCGCGAACACCACCGCGAAGAGCGTGGTGCCCTCGCGCTGGGCCAGCGCGACCAGCGCGTCCTGCAGCTCCTGGGCGATCTCGATCCCCTCGTTGGCGCCGGCGGAGGAGCGCGACCCCTGGCGCGGCGAGTCCGTGGGGAAGTCCAGCGGCGGGACGTCCTCCTTCAGCTTCTCCTGCCAGAACTTCGCCTGGCGCTCCACCTCGTCCGAGGCGAGGAACTGCTGCTGCCAGACGGAGAAGTCGTAGTAGCTGACCGGCAGCGGCGGCAGGGGGTTCGGCTTCCCCTGGGCGAAGGCGACGTAGAGCGCCGACATGTCCTTGAGGAACAGGTCGAAGGACCAGCCGTCCCAGGCGAAGTTGTGGACGCACAGCAGCAGCTCGTGCTCCTTCTCGCTGCGCTTCATCAGCATCAGCCGGATGGGCGGCTCCCAGTCCAGGTCGAACGGGCGCATCCCGTAGTCCTGCAGCACGGCGATGGCGCGGTCGTCCTGGCCGGAGGGCGGGAGCGCGGAGACGTCCAGCTCGTCGAGGCGGAGCTGGCGGTCCGGGCTCACCATCACCACCTGCCGCCCGCCGGCCTCCACGCGCAGCGTGCTCCGCAGCGTCTCGTGGCGGGCGACCAGCGCGGCGAAGGCCTTGCGGATGGCGTCCAGGTTCAGCGCGCCGCCCAGCCGCCACTTGGCGCACAGCGCGTGCACCTGGCGGGTGCCCGGGTCCATCTCCTCCAGCAGCACCAGGCGCGCCTGCGACACCGACAGCGCCAGGCCGGCCGCGA
>Ga0134122_10000299_pt1 | contig 31587 bp, 29 predicted proteins | sample KB302_FD_96461 | JGI IMG/M metagenome (GOLD analysis project Ga0134122, IMG submission 96461) | Terrestrial soil microbial communities without Nitrogen fertilizer from Kellogg Biological Station, Michigan, USA - KB3-0-2 | ecosystem: Environmental > Terrestrial > Soil > Unclassified ...
CCCTCGACACCCCCTCGGGGCGCTACCCGCTCGACAAGGACGTCTCGCTCGCGATCGCCGCGCAGCTCCAGCGCGTCGGCATCAAGACCAACGTGGTGGTGAACGAGTGGGGCACCCACCTCGACAAGATCAAGAACCGCACCACCGGCGACATGTTCTTCCTGGGCTGGGGGCCCGCCCTCGACGGCCAGGGCACCATCGAGCAGCTCTTCCAGGCCAGCCAGACCTACTCGTCCTACGGCAACAACGCGGCGATCGACGCCAAGATCGCCCAGGCGGTCACGGTCGTGGATCCGAAGAAGCGACTCGAGGCGTGGGCCGAGCTGCAACAGATGGTGCGCGACGAGGCCCCGTGGGTCTTCCTCTGGCAGCAGCACGACCTCTACGGGGTGGCCAACTGGATCGAGTGGACGCCGCGCGCCGACGAGCGCATCTGGATGTACGAGGCCAAGCTCGCGCGGTAGCCCGCGCGGATGACGGCGGCGAGCGCCGGGGTGGCCCGGCGCTCGCGAACATGGACCCCGTCAGTGAGGGCGCGGCGCTGGCAGCGATGGAGATTCGGGCGCCTCGTCCTCGTCGTCTCCGGGCACGGGCTCGGGCAGCGCCTCCGCCGCCTCGGCCAGCATCTCCTTGGCGGGATCGGCCAGGTCCGAGAGCTCGCGAATCGTCAGGTCGTACCAGTTATCCATCGGCATGGTGTCACCTCGCTCGGTGCGCTTCGGGCGCACCCTCCGATTGGTGGTCCCACCGAGAGACCAGCAGGCCGCGTGCCATCATCCTTTGTCGCAAGATCAAGCACTTGGCGTCCAGTCCCCGCGCCCGGGCCGAGGGCACAATGCCCGGCGGCCGGACAGGTCTCCTGGCACTCCGCGTCACGGAAAAGCCTGCTAGAATTCCGGCGCCGACCCCGAACCACTCGAGCCTTGGAGGCATTTCATGGCGATCACGGTCTTCACCAACGCGTTCCTGATCGACTGCACCGGCAAGGACCCCATGGAGGGCGCCGCGGTCGTGGTGGAGGGCGAGCGGATCAAGGACGTGATCGCCTCGGGCAAGGTCGGGCCGCTGCCCGGCAAGATCGACACGGTCGACCTCAAGGGCCGCACGCTCATGCCCGGGCTCACCGACGCCCACGTCCACGTCTGCGCGGTCGAGGGCAATATCCCTGAGCAGCATCGCCACAACCCGCCCAGCCTGATCGCGGCCAAGGCCCTCCGCCGCATGGAGCAGTGCCTCATGCAGGGCTTCACCACCGTGCGCGACGCGGGCGGCGCCGACTACGGCTTCCGCGAGGCCGCCGAGTCCGGCCTCTACCCCGGCCCGCGCATGCTCGTCTCGGGCCGCCCGCTCTCGCAGACCGGCGGCCACGCCGACAAGCGCCGGCGCTCCGAGTGGATCGAGCCGGTGGACTGCTGCGTGGGCATGGCGGGCATGATCGCGGACGGGGCCGACGAGGTCCGCAAGGCCGCGCGCGAGAACCTCCGCCACGACGTGGACCAGATCAAGATCATGGCCTCGGGCGGCGCGATGTCGCCGGGCGACGAGCTCGACACCACGCAGTACACGGTGGACGAGATGCGCGCGGCGGTGGAGGAAGCGCGCGCGGTCGGCAAGTACGTGCTGGCCCACGCCTACTCCGGCTCGGCCATCCGCAACGCGATCCAGGCCGGCGTGCGCTGCATCGAGCACGGCAACCTGCTCGACGAGGCCGGCGCGCAGGCGATCAAGGCGGCGGGCGCCTACCTGGTGCCGACCATGGTCACCTACGAGGCGATTTCCCGCGAGGGCAAGAACTACGGCATCGGCGACCACCAGATCCAGAAGATCAACCTGGCGCTCGAGAAGAGCCTCGAAGGCCTCACCCACGCCTATCGCGCGGGCTGCAAGATCGGCTCGGGCTCGGACCTGCTGGGTGACATGCAGTCGCAGCGCGCGATGGAGTTCGAGCTGAAGGGTCAGGTGATGAAGCCGATGGAGGTGCTGCTCTCCGCCACCATGGTCAACGCCGACATTTTCAGGATGGCTGATCGAATCGGCTCGGTCGAGCCCGGCAAGTACGCCGACCTGCTCGTGGTGGACGGCGACCCGCTCAAGAACCTCCGCGTCTTCCAGAACACCGCCCACATCCACGCGATCGTGAAGGGCGGCGTGTTCGTCAAGCGCGCGCTCTAGCGCGCGACGGAAGGAGCCCCATGCCGAGCGCGGCCGATTTCGAGAAGCTGGGGGTGTTCTACCTGGGCCGCCCCTATGACTGGCAGCAGAAGAAGGCGCAGGACGGCCTGGTCCTCTACGACTCGAAGGACCTGGTCACCCACGCGGTCTGCGTGGGCATGACCGGCAGCGGCAAGACCGGCCTCTGCCTGGCCTTGATCGAGGAAGCCGCGATCGACGGCATCCCGGCCATCCTCATCGATCCCAAGGGCGATCTCGCGAACCTCCTGCTCACCTTCCCCGGGCTCAAGCCCGAGGACTTCCGCCCGTGGATCAACGAGGACGACGCGCGCCGAAAGAACCTCTCGGTGGACGACTACGCGCGTCAGCAGGCCGAGTTGTGGCAGAAAGGGCTCGCGGCCTGGGGGGAGGACGGCGCGCGCATCCAGCGCCTGCGCGACGCGGCCGACTTCGCGATCTACACGCCGGGCAGCAACGCGGGGATCCCGCTGTCCATCCTGAAGTCGTTCGCGGCCCCGCCGCCCGCCATCCGGGAGGACGAGGAGCTGCTGCGCGAGCGCATCGGCACCACCGCGACGAGCCTGCTCGGGCTCCTCGGCATCGACGCCGACCCGATCAAGAGCCGCGAGCACATTCTGCTCTCTACCATCCTCGACGCCGCGTGGCGCCGGGGGCAGGAGCTCGACCTGGCCGGGCTGATCCAGCAGATCCAGACGCCGCCGGTGAAGCGGGTGGGCGTCCTGGAACTCGACGCGTTCTTCCCGTCCAAGGACCGCTTCGCCCTCGCGATGTCCCTCAACAACCTGCTCGCCGCGCCCGGCTTCGGCGCCTGGATGGAGGGCGAGCCGCTCGACGTGGGCAACCTGCTCCACACGCCCGAGGGGAAGCCGCGCGTCGCCATCGTCTCGATCGCGCACCTCAACGACGCCGAGCGGATGTTCTTCGTCTCGCTCCTGCTCAACCAGGTGGTGGGCTGGATGCGCACGCAGTCCGGCACCACGAGCCTGCGCGCGCTCCTCTACATGGACGAGATCTTCGGCTTCTTCCCGCCGGTGGCCAATCCGCCGTCGAAGACGCCGCTGCTCACCCTGCTCAAGCAGGCGCGGGCCTTCGGGGTGGGCGTGGTGCTGGCCACCCAGAACCCGGTGGACCTCGACTACAAGGGCCTCTCCAACACCGGCACCTGGTTCATCGGGCGGCTGCAGACCGAGCGGGACAAGGCGCGCGTGCTCGACGGCCTCGAGGGCGCGGCGGGCAGCGCGGGCCAGGGCTTCGATCGCGCCGGGCTCGAGCGCATCCTCTCGGGTCTCTCGAGCCGCGTCTTCCTGATGAACAACGTGCACGAGGATCACCCGGCGGTGTTCGAGAGCCGCTGGGTGATGTCCTATCTGCGCGGGCCGCTGACCCGCGCCCAGATCAAGACGCTGATGGACGCCCGTCGCGGCGCTCCGGCGCCGGCGAGCGCGAAGGCCGCGTCCGCACCGGTCGCGGCGACCCGGCCCGCGCCCGTCTCGGCTCCGAAGCCGGCCGGAAAGGGCGCCCGCGCCGCCGGGCCCGAGCCCGCCGCCGCGCCGCCGGCGGCGGGCGGGCAACGCCCGCTCCTGCCGCCCGACGTGCCGCAGCACTTCGTGCCCGCGCGCGGTGGGGCGCCCGCCGGCGCAAGCCTCTTCTACCGGCCGATGCTCGTGGGCGCGGCCCAGGTCCGCGTGGCCGATACCCGTAGCGGCGTGGACGTGAGCCGCGACCTCCTCTACCTCACCGCGATCACCGACGACGCGGTGCCGGTGGACTGGACCCAGGCCGAGGAAGGAGGCTTCACGACAGCGGACCTGACGCCGGCCGCGGAAGGCGAGGCGGGCTTCGCCGACCTCCCCGCCCCCGCCTCGAAGAAGAAGAGCTACGACGGCTGGACCAAGGACTTCTCGACGTGGCTGCTCCAGTCACAGAAGACCGAGCTGTTGCGGAGCCCAACGCTCAAGACGGTCTCGAGGCCCGGCGAGTCGGAGCGCGACTTCCGGGTGCGCCTCCAGGAGTCGACCCGCCAGGACCGGGACAAGACCAGCGACGTGCTCCGCCAGAAGTACGCCCCCAAGCAGGCCGCCCTGCAAGAGCGCCGGCGCAGGGCCGAGCAGACGGTGGACCGCGAGAGCGAGCAGGCCAAGCAGCAGGGCATCCAGACCGCGATCTCGGTCGGCGCCACCATCCTGGGCGCCTTCCTCGGCCGCAAGTCCATCAACGTCAGCACGATCGGGCGCGCCACCACCGCCGCGCGCGGCGCGGGGCGCGTGCTGAAGGAGACGCAGGACGTGGGCCGCGCCAGGGAGACGGTGGCCGCGGTGGACGAGGCCATCGCCGCGCTGGACGCCCAGTTCAAGGCGGAGGCCGACGCCCTCGGCGCGCGGACCGACCCCCTGACCGAGCCGCTCGAGACCATCTCGCTCAAGCCCACGCGCCAGAACATCACGGTACGCCTGGTCGCGTTGGCCTGGGCGCCGGGCTGGCGGGACGCGGCCGGCGCGATCACGCCGGCCTGGAAGTAGGCCATGGGGGCGCGAACCGGCGCGCAGTTCCTCGACAAGCTCCGCAAGACGCCGCGCACGGTGTGGCTGGGCGACGGGCGCGTGGACGACGTCACCGCGCACCCCGCGCTCGCGGGAGCCGCCCGGACGCTGGCCGGCGTCTTCGACCGCCAGCACCAGTACCCGGAGGACTGCCTGATCCCCGACCCGGAGACCGGCGAGCCCATCGGCATCGGCCACATGATCCCGCGCTCGGTCGACGACCTGAAGCGCCGCAACCGGGGGCTCGCGCGGATCTCCGAGGCGACGGTGGGCCTGATGGGGCGCACCCCCGACTACATGAACGTCAAGTTCGCGTGCTTCGCGGCCCGGCACGCGATCTGGGCGGGCCCCGATCACGCCAACGACGAGGGCGCGGAGAACCTCGTCCGCTTCCAGCGCCACGTGGCCCGCGAAGACGTCTCGCTCACCCACACGATCATCCAGCCGACCATCGACCGGACGAGCGACGCCAAGCTCATCGGCAACCGCGTCACCCTGCAGAAGGTCGGGGACACCGCGACCGGCATCGTGGTCCGCGGCGCCCGCATCCTCGCGACCCTCGCGCCCTTCGCGGACGAGATCGCGGTCTACCCGGGCCTGCCGATTCCGGGCGACGCTACCGCCCACGCGCTCGCGTTCGCCATCCCGGTCGACACCCCGGGGCTGATCTTCCTGTGCCGGGACAGCGCGGCCGCGCCGGCCGAGGATCTCTTCGACCGCCCGCTGTCCTCTCGGTTCGACGAGCAGGACGCGTTCGTGATCTTCGACGACGTCGAGGTGCCGCGCGAGCGCGTGTTCGTGGACGGCCGCACGGACGTCTACAACGCGATCCGCACCAGCGGCATCGTCGAGAACCTCACGAACCAGAGCACGCTCCGGGCGCAGACCAAGCTCGAGTTCGCCTACGGGCTGGCCACGCGGATGGCCGAGGCCCTCAACGACCAGAGCCCCGCGACCCTGGAGATGCTCGGCGAGCTGCTCGCCTACGTCGAGGTCACCCGCAGCGCGGTCCTGCTCTCCGCCGAGCACGGCCGCCACGTGGGGGACGGCGTGTGGTTCCCGGACCCGCGGCCGCTGGTCCCGATGCGCTCGCTCCTGGCCACGTGGTTCCCGCGCGTGGCCGAGATCATCGCGCTGATCGGCAGCCATAATCTGCTGGCCGCCCCGAGCCGCAAGCAGCTCGACGACCCCGCGCTACGCCCGCTGCTCGACGAGTTCCTGCACGGGGCCAACGGGATGGACGCCGAGCAGCGGGCTGCCCTCTTCCGGACCGCCTGGGACTTCGTGGGCTCGGGGCTCGGGGCGCGCAACCTGCTCTACGAGCGCTTCTATCTCACCTCCGCGGCCCGCAACCGCGTCACCGCGCACACCACCAATCCCGACCGCAGCCGCGCCCTGGCCCTCGTCGAGTCCATCCTCGCCGCGAGCGCGAAGGGCGAGCACCTGACCGGCTAGGAGGCCACCGCGAATGAACCGGCGCACGATCTGGGCGGCGATCGCGGGCGGCTTCCTCGCCGCACCGCTGGCCATCTGCCTGCTCGCCACGCCAGTGGCGGCTGCCGATGATTCCAAGGAAGCCTGGGCCGCGCTCGTCAAAGGCGGTCATGTCGCACTGATCCGTCATGGCAACGCGCCGCCCGGCTACGGTGACCCACCCGGTTTCAAGATCGACGATTGCGCGACCCAGCGAAATCTGGACGAGAAGGGACGCGCCCAGGCCCGGGTGCTCGGTGAGGCCTTCCGCCGACACGGGGTGCCCGCGGACAAGATCCTTTCCTCGCCCTGGTGCCGCTGTCTGGAGACGGCCCGGCTGATGGCGCTGGGTCCAGTCGAGAACACGCCGGCGGTGGCCACGTCCGACAAGAGCCCCGACCGGCTCGCGGTGCTGAAGCAGATTCTGGCCGACTGGCGCGGACCCGGTACGCTCGTGGTGGTGACGCACGCCTTCACGGTTCAAGGGCTGGTCGGCATCATGCCGGGCCAGGCCGAGACCGTGGTGGTCAGGCCCAAGCCCGGCAAGGAGCCGGGCCTGGAGATCGTGGGCCGGATCCCGGTTCCCGACTGACTGTCTCCCACCACGCCCCCAGCAACGGCCACGCGCACCGTGTACCGCTCGGCCGGCCGGCTTCGCACGCTGGCCTGTCCCGGCGCGAATCTGGAGCCGCTCCGGGGGTCCCAGACCACCTGGCGGCGGGTCCCATCTAGGATGTGGTGGCCTGGGCGGCTCGCAAAGGCCGTTACTTGACCCCCCGCCCGGCCCGACGCTACCCTTGCCGCACTGTTCCGACCACACCCCTTCACGGTGGAGGCCCGTTCATGCTGACGCGCCGGGAGCTTCTCGCCATCCTTGCTGGCGGCCTCCTGGCCGCGCCGCTCGGCGCCGACGCGCAGACGACTCGAATAGGCCTTCTCACGCAGGACCTGCAGCCAGGGCTGCTCGAGATCTTTCGGGACGAGCTGAAGCGGCTCGGCCATGCGGACGGTCGAAACATCACGATCGAGGTGCGGAACGCCTTCGGGCGCAGCGACCGGCTACCCGCGCTTGTCGAGGAACTTCTGCAGCTGAAGGTTGCCGTGATCGTGGCGGTGAACACCCCGGCCGCCCAGGCGGCCAAGAAAGCAACCTCAACGGTCCCCATCGTGGTCATGCGGGTCGCCGATCCCGTCGCCCAAGGGCTCGTTGCGAGCCTTGCTCGCCCGGGTGGCAACGTCACGGGATTGAGTTTCATGCCCGACGAGCTGGGTGCCAAGGGGCTCGAGATGCTTCACGAGACCCTGCCGGGCATCACTCGGGTCGCCTCCATCTACAAGGCGGACAATCCAGGCGCGCTCCTGGTGGTAACGGAGACGGAGCGGCGAAGTGCGCAGTTCGGCCTTCATTTTCTCCGGCTCCCGGTCAGAGACTCGGCGGACCTTCCCGGAGCCATTCAGACGGCGACTCGCGCCCGCACCGAAGCGCTGTTCGTGATGGACGACGGGGCAATGACGAAACATCGGAAACAGCTACTTGAGCTCGCCACGCGCCACTCGCTGCCCGTGGTATCGATCTACAAGGACTTTGCGGAGGCGGGCGGATTCATTGCCTACGGGCCAAGCCTACCCGTCATGTATCGTGGCGGCGCCGGGTACGTCGATCGCATCCTGAAGGGCGCCAAGCCTGAGGGCCTCCCAGTGGAGCAGCCGACGAAGTTCGACCTGCTGATCAATCTCAAGACCGCCAAGGCCCTCGGCCTGACGATCCCGCCGTCGGTGCTGCAGCGGGCGGATCAGGTGATCGAATGATGGACCGGCGGACCTTCGTCGTCGCTCTCACCGGCGCCCTCCTCGCCGGGTCCCTCCCCGCGGAGGCGCAGCCGGCCGGAAAGCGCTGGCGCATCGGTTGGCTCTCGCCCGCATCGGCGGCCACGGACGCGTATGAGCTGGAGGCGCTCCTCGCCGGTCTGGGGAAGTTGAACTACGTCCAGGGACAAACCATCACCGTCGAGGCGCGATGGGGGGAAGGAGACGCCCGTCGGCTCCCTGAGCTCGCGCGAGCGTTGGTCAAGAGCAACGTGGACATCTTGTGCACGTCGGGGACCCCGGCCACGGTCGCCGCGAGAGAGGCGACCAAGACCATTCCGATCGTCTTCGGCCGTGCCGCCTTCCCCGAGCAGACCGGTCTGGTCGCAAGTCTGGCCCGGCCCGGTGGCAACTTGACCGGCGTCACATTCATTGGTCCAGAGTACGGCAAGCGACTCGAGTTCCTGCTCGAGGTGTCGGCCAAGATCCACCGAATCGCGCTGCTCTACAATGACCACAACGCCGCCAGTATCCGGGCGATGAACGAGACTCTGGAATGGGCCAAGACTCTGCGGGTAGTTGTCGAGCCACTGGGTGTCCACGACAACGTGTCATTGCAAGCCGCGCTTGCCTCCATTCGACAGGGCAAGCCGGATGCCTTCCTAACGACGGCGGACCCCCTTCTGGCCTCGTATCGGGTACTCATCGCGAAATTCGCTAGCGATCACCGGATCGTGGCCATGTACGGCGACCGAGCGTACGTCAAGGCCGGCGGTCTCATGTTCTACGGCACCAGTACCACCGACATGTGGCGGCATGCTGCCGCCCACGTCGACCGCATCCTGAAGGGCGCGAAGCCGGGTGATCTGCCGGTGGAACAACCGAAAGAATTCGAGCTGCAGATCAACCTCAAGACCGCTAAGGCCCTCGGGCTGACGATCCCGCCGTCGCTCCTGCAGCGGGCGGATCAGCTGATCGACTGACCCCCCGGGACCCGCGCGGGTCCGCAAGCCCCAAGCCTGCCGATACGCTGAACCACCTCGAAATGGAGGGCCTCGTGTATCGTGGTTGATACACCATGCACGCGCGTGCCCTCGCTCCCCTTCTCGCGGTGGCCTGCCTTCTCTCGCTCGTTTCGTCCTCGAGCCCCTCATGGTCAGGTCCCTCACCCTACCCTCTCCCCTCCGGGGAGAGGGAGGAGCTCAGGGGGACCGTGGTACGTACCGTGGACGGGGACACGGTCTGGGTGCGGCTGGCGGGCAGGGTGGAGAAGGTGCGGTACATCGGGATCGACGCGCCGGAGATCCATCATCCGACGCGGGGGGAGGAGCCGGGCGGGCGCGCGGCCACCGAGATCAACCGGGGCTTGGTCGGGGGCCGGCACGTGCGGCTCGAGCCCGACGTGCAGCTGCGCGACCGCTACGGCCGCCTGCTCGCCTACGTCTGGGTGCGGCGCGCCGACGGCGTGGAGGTGATGGTGAACGCGGAGCTGGTGCGCCTGGGCTACGCGGCGGTGCTGACGGTGCCGCCGAACGTGCGCCACGCCGAGCTGTTCCGCAAGCTCGCGGCCGAGGCGCGCGAGCAGCATCGCGGGCTGTGGGCAGGGTCTCGGCCTCCGGCGCCCTGAGCGGGTATACTGAACCTTCCATGAAGATCGTTCCCGTCGAGATCTCCGCGCTGGCCCGCCTGGCTCCCATGGCCGGCATCACCAATGCGCCCTTCCGGCTCATCGCTCGGGAGTGCGGGAGCGGGCTCACCACCTCGGAGGAGATGGACGCGGCCTCGCTGCTCACCGGCCACCCGCACGCCGACGCCATCGCGGCCTACTATCCCGAGGAGCGCCCGCTCGCCATGCAGCTCCTGGGCAAGGACCCCGACCTGCTCGCCCGCGCGGCCGAGCGCTGTCAGGTGCTGGGCGCCGACATCGTGGACCTGAACATGGGCTGCCCCATGCCCCAGATCACCGGCAAGGGCAAGGGCGCGGCCCTCATGCGCAACGTGGAGACCAGCGCCCTGATCCTGCGCGCCCTGCGCAAAGCGGTGAGCGTACCGCTCACCGTCAAGATCCGTGGCGGCTGGGACGACGAGCACCTGAACGCGGTCGAGGTCGCCCAGATGGCGGAGGCCGAGGGGGTGGACGCCATCACGGTGCACCCGCGCACGCGCTCGCAGCGCTTCACCGGCCGCGCGCCGTGGACCATCATCCGCGACGTCGTGGAGGCGGTGAGCGTGCCGGTCACCGGCAACGGCGACGTGCACTCGATGGCGGAGGCGCGGCGCATGGTCGCGGAGACCGGCTGCGCCTCGGTGATGATCGGCCGCGGCGCGCTCGGGAGCCCGTGGATCTTCGACGAGGCGTTCGAAGCGCTGTCGCGCGAAGGCCAGCGCGCCTACAAGGCCCGCGTCATCGCCCGCCACGTGGCGCTGATCCGCGAGCACTTCGGGGAGAAGTACGCGCTGGTGCAGATGAAGAAGCACCTCGCGTGGTACACCGAGGGGCTCGGACACGCCACCGAGTGCCGCGCCCGCATCTTCCAGACGCGTGGTCCCGCGGAAGTGTGGGACCTGTTTCAGTCCTACTGGGACCGGCCGCGCCCCGAGATCTCCCAGACCGCCTCGACCTTGTCGCCCCGCATCGCGTAGATCCGGTCGTAGAGGTTGATGGTCGGATCGCAGTGCGGCGGGAAGAACTCGATGAGCTGCCCGAGCTTCGGCAGCCGCCCCGGCTCGATGGTCATGAGCCGCCCGTGCTCGTCGCCCGCCCACGAGTACTCCACGCCCGGCCACTCGACCGCTTCCGGCACGAAGGGCCGGTCGGTGGAGAAGGCCTTGAAGCCGGCGTCCACCATCGCCATCTCGGCGGTCGGGACGCTCACCACGGTGGTCAGCACGGTCAGGGCCATCTCGAAGTCGTCGTAGGCCGCTCCGCGCGGGCCGCCGATGCGGCGGTAGTCGAGGTCCATCACGCAGTAGGAGCCGGACTGCAGCTCGGTGAGTCCCTCCAGATCCACGTCGATGTTGAAGGTCCCGCTCGAGCCGCCGGTCACGATCTCCACCGCCATGCCGTGCTTCTCGAAGAGCTCGCGCGTCTTCATGAGCCGGCCCATCCAGCGTTTCGAGGCCCGCCGCCGCTCGTCGAAGCCCATCACGTGCGCGCAGTGGCCCGCGTACCCCTGCAGCCCGCGCAGGTGCAGCGTGGGCTGCGCCATCACCTCGCGGCCCAGGTCCCGCGCGGGCTCACCGGGCTGGCACCCGGTGCGCCGGCCCCCGACGTCCACGTCCACCAGCACGTTGAGCACGAGCCCCGCGTCCTTCACCGCCCGCCCGAGCTCGTGCACGTTGTCGGGATGATCCACCACCACGAGGGTCTCGGGCTGACGGCGAAGCACTCCGAGCAGCCGGCCGATCTTCTCGGGCCCCACCACCTCGGTGGTGATCAGGAGATTGCGCACACCCGCGGCGGCCATCGCCTCGGCCTCGCCCACCTTCGCCACGCACACGCCGACCGCGCCGGCCGCGACCTGGCGGCGGGCGATCTCCGGGCACTTGTGGGTCTTCGCGTGCGGGCGGATCTTCTTGCCGGCGGCCTTCACGTGGGCCGCCATCTTCTGGATATTGCGCTCGAAGCGATCGAGATCCAGCAGCAGCGCGGGGGTGGGGAGCTCGGCTCGGGTCATGGCGGAGGGAGCATACCACGCGCCCGAGCCGCCCCGGCCGGGGCAAGCTGCGCTTACAGCGCCTGGGAGCGGCGGCGGGCGGCGGTCTCGGCGCGAACCGCCAGATCGGCGGCTTCGGCCTTCGCCAGCCGCTCGGCGTCACGATCGCCCAGACGGCCGAAGGCCTCGCCGGCGGCCAGCACACCGTCGTGCGACGACTGGCGATGCGCCCGGAGCAGCGCGGTGCAGTAGGCGCGCCGCGCGCGGGGCTCGAAGAGCTCGGGCATCCCGGTCGCGCGGCCCGCGCGCAGGGCCGCGTCGCCCACCGCGAGCATGCCGGGCCATCCCCGGCTCACGTGCGCCGCCACGTAGGCTTCGCGCCACGCCGCGATGGCGGCCTTCGTCTCGCCGCGGGCGAGCGCCTGGTCCATCTCGGCGATCCGGGCGGCCCAGTCCGTCCGAGCGGCGTCGGCCGACGCCTCGGGGATCAGCGGGAGCGCGATGACCCCGACGAGCAGGAGCAGCAGGAGTGGTGTCGTCCGCGTGCGGTGTCTCATGGCGGCCTCCTGGCTGAGCTGGACCATCCGGCCGAAGGTGAAGCACCGCGCGTGCCAGGCCCGAACCCCGCGAAAATGCTGGGGGCGCGGCCGGCCGGTGTCCGTGGGCGAACGGGCACGACGCCCGGTGGCGGCAGAATGCCTGCCCGGCCGGGGTCGCGGATTGCCGTGTACTATGGGGCCGCCATGCGCGCCATCGTTGCGGCGGTCACCCTGGTCGGCCTGTGGGCCACCGCGGCGGCGGGGCAGGACATCAATCCCGACCGGCCCGATCTCACGACGAGCGCCGAGATCGTCCCGGCCGGTGCCCTCCAGATCGAGACCGGCCTCGAGTACGGTCGCGAGCGCGTGGGCGGCGGGCCGGCCGAGCGGCAGCTCTCGGTCCAGGGGGTGCTGCGCCTCGGGCTCACGCCGTCGCTCGAGATCTCGATCGAGGGGCAGCCGTTCGTCTGGCTGCGCGCCTCGGAGGACGACCACGGCAGCGGCGACTACACGCTCGGCCTCAAGTACCGCTTCCACGCGCCGTCGCCGGAGGGCACCGGCCCCGCGCTGGCGCTCAAGCCCTTCGTGAAGCTGCCCACCGCGCGGGAGCCCATCGGCAGCGAGCGGCCCGACTTCGGCGCGCTGCTGCTGATGTCGATCGCGCTGCCGTGGGGCCTGAGCCTCGACGCCAACGCGGGCGTGGCCGCGATCGGCCAGCGGCGGCCCGAGGGCTTCATCCCCCAGGGCATCGCGTCGGCCTCGCTCTCCTGGGCGGTGACCGAGCGCCTCTCCACGATCACCGAGCTCTTCTTCTCGACGAAGGACGAGCGCGACGGCCGCGACAGCCTGCTCGCGACGGTGGCGCTGATGTACCGCGTGACGCCGCGCCTGGCGGTGGACGCCGGGATGCGCACCACGCTCACCGGCCGGGGGCCCGACTGGTCGGCGTTCATCGGCCTGAGCGTGCGGCTCGGGCGCTGAGGCCGGACGCTCAGGACGGCTCGACGCTCACGCGGTCGGGCAGCTCGTTGACGTCGTCGGGGCGGAGCGGGAAGTGACGCCGCAGCACCGCGCCCACCTCGCCGACGGCGTGCACGAGCCCGTCGCGGAACCGCTCGCCGCGGAAGTGCGCGAGCACCGCCTCCACGAGCCCATCCCAGTAGACCTGCCCCACCCGCTCGTGGATACCGCGGTCGCCGAGCACCGCGAGCTTGCGGTCCTCGATGCTCACGTAGATCAGCACACCGTGGCGCGCGGCGGTCCGGTGCATCCCGAGCCGCTCGAAGACCAGGGCGCCCCGCGCCAGCGCCTCCCCCGGGCAGCGCGCGTCGAGGTGCACGCGGATCTCCGCGGAGGTCGCGGCCTCCGCGCTCGCGATGGCCGCGGTCACCGCGTCCAGATCGGCCTCGCCGAGGAACCGCCGCACCCACCGTGGATGGCGCGCCATCACCAGCTCCCGCTCGAGCCGCCGCCGCCGAAGCTGCCGCCGCCCCCGCTGAACCCGCCCCCGCTGCTGCTCCCACCGCCGAAGCCGCCGCCGCCCCCGAAGCCGCCGCCGAGAAATGGCCCGCCCCAGCCGGTGGAGGCGCCCGTCCACCCGCGCCGGCGCAGCCCCGCCTGCTGGGCGCGGTTCAGCACCAGCGCCATGATCAGGAACGCGACGAACAGCAGCGCGAGCACCTCGCGCGAGCCGAAGCCGTGCGTGGGCTGGCCCCGGTTCGGTCCGGGCGGACGCTGATAGGTCCCCGCGAGGGCCCGGTCGATGGAGGCGAGGCCGGCGCCGATGCCCTCGGCGATGCGGCCCTCCCGGAAGCGCGGAGCCACGACGTCCCGCAGGATGGAGGAGGAGACCGCGTCGGTGAGGCTACCCTCGAGCCCGTAGCCGACCTCGATGCGCATCTTCCGATCGTCCAGGAAGACGAGGAAGATGACCCCGTTGTCGAGGCCCTTCTGGCCGATCCGCCATGCCTTGGCCAGCCGGATCGAGTAGTCCTCGAGGCTCTCGCCCTGGAGCGACCGGAAAACTGCGACCACCACCTGGTTCTGGCTGGCGGCCTCCCGGGCGATGAGCTGCTGCTCGAGCCCGTCCCGCTCGGCGGGGGACAGCGCACCCGCGTAGTCGTTGACCCGCCGGTCGGGCGGCGGGGGGATGGGAAGGGCCGCGGCGCCCGGCTCGGCCAGCAGCACCAGGAGCAGCGTGACGAGCGCCGCGCGGCGAAGCACCGGACCGCTCCCGCTCGAAGCGCCCGCTAGAACTTCACCTTGGGCGCTTCCTGGCTGCCCGGCGTCGCCTCGAAGTAGGCCTTCTCCTTGAACCCGCGCAGTGACGCGACCAGGCTGCCGGGGAACAGCCGCAGGCGCGTGTTGTAGTCGCGCACCGCCTCGCTGTAGCGCATGCGCTCTACCGTGATGCGGTTCTCGGTGCCCTCGAGCTGGCTCTGGAGCGTCAGGAAGTTCTGGTTGGACTTGAGGTCCGGATACCGCTCGACGGTGACCAGCAGCCGGGCGAGCGCGCCGCTCAGCTCCTGCTGGGCCGCCTGGAACTTGCGGAACGCCTCCGGATCGTTGACCAGCTCGGGAGTGGCCTTGATGCCCGCCACGCTGGCCCGCGCCTTGGTGACCTCCTCGAGCACGGTGCGCTCCTGCGCCGCATAGCCCCTGACGGTTTCCACCAGGTTCGGGATGAGGTCGGCGCGGCGCTGGTAGACGTTCTGCACCTGCGCCCATTTCTCGTTCACCGCCTGCTCCTGGCCCACCAGCTGGTTGTTGATGCCGATGGCCCAGCCGATGCCGCCGATCACGATGAGGACGATCACACCCAGAACGATCAGTCCAGTTTTCATGGTGCCAGTATACCCCCCGGTCAGAGGTCGTTGCCCGAGTACGATTGGTTGAACGACTTGTTGCACAGGGGGAAGTCTGGAACGATGTTCTTGAGCAGCGCGTACGAGAGCGGACGCCAGTTGAGGAAGGACGGGTCCATGATCTTCACCCGGTGCAGCCGCCCCTGGCCGTCCGCCATCACCCAGTGCACGACGGCACCCCGCCAGCCTTCCACGAGCCCGAAGGCGGGCTCCCAGGGCGGCAGCGGACCCACGGGCGTGGCCAGGGGGCCCGGAGGCAGGCGCGTCACCGCCTCACGGATGAGCCGGACCGATTCCCGCGCCTCCTCGACCCGCACCAGAGTCCGCGCCTTGACGTCGCCCGACTCGAAGACGGGCACCCGCACCTGGAGGTCTCCGTAGGCGGCGAACGGATGGTCCCGCCGGACGTCGGCGTCGATGCCGGAGGCGCGCGCGACGTAGCCCAGCACGCCGTGGTCCCGCGCGATCCGCGTGGTCAGCTGGCCGGTGCCTTCGAGGCGGTCCATCACGAGGGTGTTCTCGAGCGCGAGCCCGACGATCTCGTCGAAGTCCCGGAGGGCGGTCTCCAGCTCACCGGGCAGATCCAGGTCGGCCGGCAGGTCGTGGCCGACTCCGCCCGGGACGACGCCGCCCCGAAGCAGCCGGTTACCGGTGAGGCGCCGGTTGAGCCGCAGCAGCCGCTCCCGGATCCGGAAGCAGTGGGAGTGGGCCACCGCGTAGCCGGTGTCGTTGGCGATCATGCCGAAATCGGCCACGTGGTTGTAGAGTCGCTCCATCTCCAGCAGGATCACGCGCAGCCAGCGCGCGCGGTCCGGCACCGCCGCGCCAGCGGCGACCTCGAGCGCCTGGCAGAAGGCGAGCGAGTGGCCGATGGTGGTGTCCCCGGACACGCGCTCGGCCAGCTCGACGCCCGCGGCCGGCTCGCGGCCCTCGAAGAGCTTCTCGGTCCCCTTGTGGGTGAAGTACAGGCGCGACTTCATGTCGATGATCGTCTCGCCCACCACGCTGAAGCGGAAGTGGCCGGGCTCGATCACCCCGGCGTGCACCGGGCCCACCGGGATCTCGTACACCCCCTCTCCGCCCACCTCGGTGAACGGGAAGGCGCGGCCATCGTCGGTGAACTCGCGCGCCGTCGCGTCTTTCCGAAGCGGGAAATAGTCCTCGGGCCAGAAGGCGTGACGCACGAGCGGCCGGGGATCGGGGTGGCCCTCGGCCACGATCCCGAAGAGATCGTAGATCTCCCGCTCGAAGCGCGAGGCCGGGTAGTGGAAGGTGGCCAGCGAGGCGATCGCGGGAGCGGCGGCGGGAACCGCGGCGGTGGCATGGACGAGCCAGTTCTCCCGCTCCGGGGCGAACAGGTAGGCGACCTCGAAGACCCCGCGGTCGGCCCGGCGGTCGCCGGCGGCCATGAAGACCAGCTCCGCGCCGAAGCCCATGCGGAGGAGCGCGGCCAGTGCGGGGATCTCGGGCGGGGGAACTCTGCAGTGAAGCTCGTTGCCCCGCACCAGGCGGATGTCGGCCACTCGATCGGCGTGCTTCTCGGCGAGAACGCTCATGAGCTGGGACAGGCGGGTCATGGGCCGACGATCTCCACGATCTGGCGCAGCAGCGCCTGGAGCGGCGGAGGGAGCGTGATGCCGAGGACGAGGAGGGCGGTCACGCAGATGGCGAGCGGGACCAGCGGCCATCGGTTCCCCTCGCCCACCACCACGCCCGGGGTGGGCGCGCCGTAGAGCATCCGGTTGAGGTGGCCGATCATCGAGACGAACGCGACCGCGAGCAGGGCCAGGACCAGGCCCATCAGCCACGGCCGGCCCGCGGCGAAGCCGGCCCGGAAGAGCGCGAACTCCGAGATGAAGAGACCGAAGGGGGGCAGGCCGATCACGGCCAGGATCCCCACCGCGAACAGGCCGCCCGTCCACGGCATGACCTTGAGGAGACCGGAGACTCGGCCGATCTCGGTGGTGCCGTACCGGTGGAGCACCCGTCCGGCCAGGAAGAACATCATCGACTTCGCCAGCGTGTGGTTGAGCAGATGCAGCATCGCGGCGAAGGTCCCGAGCGGGCCCAGGGCCAGCCCCACGCAGATCAGCCCGGTGTGCTCGATGCTGGAGTACGCGAGCATGCGCTTGTAGTTGCGCTGGATCACCAGGCTGAACGACGCGATCGCGATCGACAGGACGCCGAGAGCGATGTAGAGGCCGTCCGTGAATCCGGACCCCACCGACGCGTTCACGACCGCCTCCCACCGGATCACCGCGTAGAGCGCGACCGCGAGCATCACGCCGGACATGACGGCGGAGAGGGCCGCCGGCGCCTCCGAATGGGCGTCCGGGAGCCACGTGTGCATGGGGGCGAGACCGGCCTTGGTGCCGTACCCGACGAGGATAAAGACGAAGGCGAGCTGGATGACCTCCGGGTGGAGGTGAGGCGCCGACGCCATCAGCACCGTCCAGTTCAGCGCCGCCTCCTGGCGGCCGGCCAGGCTCACGAAGTCGAAGTAGCCGAGGACCGTTCCCCCGAAGGCGAGGGCGATGCCGACCGAGCCGATCAGGATGTATTTCCACGACGCCTCGACCGAGGCCTTCGTCACGTGGAGCGGGATGAGCATGGCCGACGTGATCGTGGTCGCCTCGACCGCGATCCACATGAAGCCCACGTTGTTCGAGGTCACCGCGAACAGCATGGCGAAGGCGCACAGGTTGGCGAAGATGCGGAACCGCCGGGCCTCGGCGTCGGTGTAGCCGTCGTCCCGGCTCATCCCCGGCCCGAGCCAGGCGGCGAGCGCCGCCACCACGCTCACGCAGAACGCGAGGAGGGTCGAGAGCGCGTCGGCGCGCAAGAACTCCCCGGGCCCGGAGGTCAGCACCCGGCCTGCGAGCAGGTGGCTCCACAGGACCAGCGCCGCGCCGAGCGAAGAAAGCGACAGCAGCGCGTTCACCCAGCCGACGAAGCGCCGGTAGGGCCTCACCCCCAACGCGAGCAGCGCCCCGACGAGGGGCGGACCGAGCAGCATGACGAAGGTAGTCACGATCCCTCAGTGCCGGAGGCGGTTCAACTGTTCCACGTCGATGCTCTCGAAGGTCTCGTGGATCTGGTAGATGAAGATCTGCATGACGAGGAAGCCCATGAGGACGTCCAGGAACACCCCGAGCTCGACGATCAAGGGGATCCCGTAGGTCCCCAGGACCGCAAGCAGGGCGAGGCCGTTTTCCAGCATCAGGAAGCCCACGACCTGGGTCAGCGCCTTCTTCCGGCTGATCACCACGAACAGGCTCACGAGGACCAGCCCCATCGCGAGCGGCATGCCCGCCCGCGTCGGCAGCTGGCTCAGCGCCACCAGGGGCCGGGTGATGGCGTAGCCGAACAGCACGAGGAGGCCGGACACCACCAGCGACGTCGCGGTGTTCACGTACGGCTCCAGCTCTCGCTCGGCCGTGAACCGACGCGCCATCCTCCTCAGGAGCCGGGGGATCACCAGCCCCTTGAGCAAGAGCAGGCCGGCCGCGACCCAGTACAACTCGTAGTCGTTCCCGAAGTAGGCCACGACCACCGTCACCCCGGCCAGGACGATGGACTGCCAGGCGAAGGCGCCGATGTAAGCGGTGATGCCCCGCCGCCAGAGCAGGATGAGCCCGAAGAGCAGCACCAGGCTCGAGCCGAGAACAGAGAGCTGGGAGAAGACACCGTCCATGGCCTACCTCAGGAGGAACGAGGACGTGACCGCGAGCAGCGCGAGCACAAAGGAGACGCTCAGCAGCTCGGGCACCCGGAAGAGGCGGAGCTTCGCGATACGCGTCTCGAGCACCGCGACCACCCCCGCCAGCACCACGAGTTTGACGAGCAGGCTCACGACCGCCACCGCGAGGGTCGCCGGGGTCAGGACCACCGACACGCCCCAGGGGATGAAGAGGTTGCCGAGCAGCGAGAAGAAGACGAGCAGCTTCAGCGCCGCCGCCCACTCGATGAGAGCGAGGTACCGCCCGGAGTACTCGAGGATCATCGCCTCGTGGATCATCGTGAGCTCGAGGTGCGTCGCCGGGTTGTCGATCGGCAGCCGCCCGGTCTCGGCAAGCGTCACCACGAACAGGGCGCCGAACGCGAGCAAGTGGCCGGGGCTCACCGCGGCCGCGGGGTCGGCCATGGTCCGCGCCACGATCTGGCCGAGGTTGGTGGAGCCCGCGCTGAGGGCCAGGGCGAAGATGGCGAGGGCCACGGTGGGTTCGGCCAGGGCCGCCACCGTCATCTCGCGGCTGGCCCCCATCCCGCCGAACGGCGAGCCGGGATCGAGCCCGGCCAGCGAGAGGAAGAAGGTCCCGAGGAGGAGCAGGTAGACGACGACCAGCAGGTCGCCGATCCCGTCGAACGGCAGCGGCACCGCGAGGATCGGCACGAGGAAGGTGACCGCCACCGTGCTCGCGAAGACGACGAAGGGCGCGACCCGGAACAGCCAGGACGCGTTGCTCGAGACGACGACCTCCTTCTGGAAGAGCTTGGCCAGCTCCCAGTACGGCTGCCAGACGGAGGCGCCTCGACGATTCTGCAGGCGGGCCTTCAGCCAGCGAACCAGCCCGACCAGACCCGGCGCGAGCAGGAGGGCCAGCGCCGCCTGCGCGATTTCGAGCGCATAGCCGACCATCCCCACGCTCACCTCCACCACCGGGCCGCGGTCAGCAGGATCAGGAACGCCAGCGTCAAGTAGAAGAGGTAGAGGTGGAGCGACCCTCCCTGGAGCCGGCGGACCCATGACGCGGCGCCGTGAAGTCCCTGCAGCGGCCAGTCGTAGAGGAGGCGCTCGATCCACGGGTGGATCTCGCTCCGATACTCGATCGACTGCACGAAGTACTTCGAGTCCGGATGGAAGTCGATGGACAGGTCCCGGGTCGGCCGGTACAGCTCCGCGAAGACGCGCCGGAGCGGCTCCGCGAAGGCGGTCGCGGTGTACTCCATCCGGGGCGTCTGCCCGATGCGGCCGCAGCCCCACGTGTCACCCACCCGCAACCGTCGATCGGCACCCAGCATCCGGAGCACGAAGGGAACGAGGGCTACTCCCAGCACGAGCCCGAGAGCCAGGAGCGGGGGCGACATCTGACCCGACGTACCCGGTACCTGAAGCGACAGGGCCAGCGTGAACTCCATCGCGGCGGGGGCGACGCCTCCCAGCCCCGCGAGGCTCGCCCCGAGGAGGGGGACGACCGCGAAGGGCGCCAGCCCCAGCGCCACGCACGCCACCGCCAGCGTCGCCATGCCCGCCTGCATGGACCGCGGCGCCTCGTGCGCCTGCTCGGCGCGGGGGGAGCGCGGGATGGCGAGGAAGGTGATCCCGAAGGCCTTCACGAAGCACGCGGCGGCAAGGCCGCTGGTGAGCGCGAGCATGGCTACCGCGATCGGCATGACGACCGCGACCTCCGGCTGCGGGATCGCCGAGCCACCGAGCAGCGCCTGGAACACCAGCCATTCGGAGGCGAACCCGTTGAGCGGGGGCAGCGCCGAGATCGCGCACGAGCCCAGCAGGAAGAAGAACGCGGTGCGGGGCATTCGCTTGATCAGTCCGCCCATCTCCTCCATGTTGCGGGTGCCCACCGCGTGCAGCACCGAGCCCGCGCCGAGGAAGAGCAACCCCTTGAAGCAGGCGTGGTTGATCGTGTGGTACATCCCGGCCACGATCCCGAGCGTGGCCAGGGTCGGCAGCCCGAAGCTCTGGAACATCAGGCCTGCCCCGATCCCGATGAAGATGATCCCGATGTTCTCCACCGAGTGATAGGCGAGCAACCGCTTGAGGTCGTGCTCCATCAGCGCGTAGAGCACGCCGAGCAGCGCCGAGACGGTGCCCACGCCCAGGACAAGGCCGCCCCACCAAGGCGGTCCGCCCACCAGCAGGTCGATGGTGACGCGCAGGAGCCCGTACACTCCCATCTTGATCACGACCCCGGACATCAGGGCCGAGACGTGGCTCGGGGCGACCGGATGCGCCATGGGCAGCCACACGTGCAGCGGAGCGATGCCCGCCTTGGTGCCGAAGCCGAGGAGCGCCAGCGTGAACGCGGCGTCGCGGGTACCGGGGGTAAGGGACGCCGATCGCATTCCCGCGAAGGAGGTGCTCAGATCCCCGGCCGACAGCAGGAGAAACATCGCCAGGAGGGCGACGAAGCCGGCGTGCGTGACCGCGATGTACCAGTGCGCGGCCCGGACCGTACCCGGGCGGTCGTGCTCGGTCAGCACCATGGCGTAGGCCGAGAGCGACATGGCTTCCCAGGACATGAGAAAGGTCAAGGCGTTGTCGGCCATGACCTGGACGCTCAGCGACAGCAACAGGACGTTCAGCATTGCGCCCAGCAGCCGCAGGGAGTAGCGCCCCTCGTACGCGGCCGAGTAGCCGAAGCCGTACACGGTGACCGCGGCGCCAACCACCCCGACGAGGACGAGGAAGAACGCGCTCAGGCCGTCGACGCGGAGCGCGAACTCGGTCAGCGGCAGGAACGACGTGGCCACCGTCGGCACGATCCCGGTGCCCAGACAGACCGCGCCGAGTCCCACGCCGGCCAGGGCTCCCGCGAGGCCGAAGCCGGCCACGAGCCCGCGCCCGAGCGCGCCCCGGGCGACGAGCGCCGCCGCGACCCCGATCGGATAGGCGGCGAGGAGGATCATGACCAAGAAGTCGGCGAGCGTCATCTCACATCTGCCGCACGAGCAGCAGGGCCAGGAGCCCTACCAGGGCGACCACGAGGTAGGCCAGGTAGGCATGGGCCGAGCCGGACTGAATCGCCCGGGTCTGGATGCCCCACCGCCGGATCCGGGCGACGAGCGGCGCATAGAGGTAGCGCTCGAACCACGGGACGATCTCGCTCCGGTACTCAATCGACTGCACGAAGTACTTCGAATCGGGATGGAAGTCGATCGAGAGGTCCTGGGTCGGTCGGTACAGCTCGGCGAAGACGCGGCGCAAGGGCTCGGCAAAGGCGGTCGACGTGTACTCCATCCGGGGCGTCTGGACCACTCGCCCGCAGCCCCACGTCTCGCTGACCCGGAGCCGGCGGCGCGACGCGAGGACCCGGATCGCCAGCCAGGCCCCGCCAATGGTGAGCGCCAGGCCGACGGCCACCAGGATCGGGGACATGCGGGCGAACCCCCCCGGCATGAGGAGCGCGAGTGCGGAACCGAACGGCACCGGGGGCATCGGCAGCCTCGCGGGAGTCGCCAGGGCGGCGACCAGCGCCGGCAGGATCACGACGGCGGCCAGCCCGAAACCCGCGGACTCCCCGGCCAGGATTCCCATGCCGACCCGCATCGAGAGAGGGGCCTCGTGCGCGTGCTCGGCGGCCGGCGAGCGCGGGATCGCGAGAAACGTGATCCCGAAGGCCTTGACGAACCCCGCGGCGGCGAGCCCTCCGGTGAGCGCGAGGACCCCGACGGCCAGCGTCATGAGCGGAGCCACCAGGGGTACCGGACTCCCGATACCGGGAAGCAGCGATTGGAACAGGAGCCATTCGCTGACGAAGCCGTTCAGCGGGGGCAGTCCCGCGATGGCCAGGGAGCCCGTCAGGAAGCAGGCGGCCGTCCAGGGCATGCCGCGGATCAAGCCGCCGAGCCGGTTCATGTCGCGAGTGCGCGTGGCGTGGAGGACGGATCCGGCGCCGAGAAAAAGCAGGCCCTTGAACGCGGCGTGGTTCAGGGCATGGTAGAGCGCAGCCGCGAGCGCGAGAAGGGCCGCCGAGGCGACCCCGAGGCTCAAGAAGAGGAAACCGGTGCCGAGGCCGATGAAGATGAGGCCGATGTTCTCGACGCTCGAGTAGGCGAGGAGCCGCTTGAGGTCGTTCTCCATGAGCGCGTAGAGCACGCCGATCACCGCCGAGAGTGCCCCGAGACCGATCAGTAGTGCTCCCCACCACGCGGGGCCGCCACCCAGCAGGTCCAGGCCGACGCGGAGGAGGCCGTACACGCCGACCTTGATCATGACTCCCGACATCAGGGCAGAGACGTGGCTCGGCGCGGCCGGATGGGCGCGCGGAAGCCAGACGTGGAGCGGAATGATCCCCGCCTTGGAGCCGAACCCGAGGAGCGCGAGGAGGAACACCGCGTTGCGGGTCGCCGGCGACAGCGCGGACGCCGCCTCGCGCAGGTCGCCGAAGGCGGTCGTCGCCGCGCCGGTCCCGAGAAGCAGGAAGGCCGCGAGCACGAGAGCCAATCCGGCATGGGTCATGGCCAGGTACCACCCGCCAGCCTGGACGGTGTCGGGTTCGTCCGTCTCGGTCAGGACGAGGAAGTACGAAGTCAGGGACATGCCTTCCCACATCAGGAGGAACGTCAGCACGTTGCCCGCGCATGGGACCAGGCTCATAGTGAGGAGGAACAGATTGAGCATGGCGCCCAGAAGGCGCAGCGAGTAGCGATCTTCGTACGCCTCGGAGTACCCGACCCCGTAGATGGCGCACGGGATGGCGACGAGCCCGACGAGGCCGAGAAAGAAGGCGCCCAGTGCGTCGAGCCGGAACGCCAGACCGTCCACCATCGAAAGGAGCGCAGGCACCTCGAGGACGAACGGCGCCCCGCTGATGAAGACCTCGAGGGCGAGGCCGAGCCCTGCCCCGCCGCCCACCACTGCCCCCACCGCAACCAGGCAGCGCGCGACACCGCCACCGCGGGTCAGTACCGCGCCGGCGGCGCCGGACGCGTACCCGGCGAGCATGAGACCGAACAGACCGATCATCGGCGGCCGATGGCGATCAGAATTGCCTGCAGGATGGCAGTCGGCTCCGGAGGGCACCCATCAACGAAGGCGTCGACCGGAATGATCTGGTCGACACTTCCGGCGACGGCGTAGCTCCCCTTGAAGACCCCGCAGGTCCGGGCGCAGTCCCCCACCGCCACCACCAGCTTGGGCGCGGGGGTCGCCTCGTAGGTCTTCACGAGAGGCACCGCCATGTTGCGGGTCACCGGCCCCGTGACCAGGAGCAGGTCGGCGTGGCGGGGGGAGGCCACAAAGTGGATGCCGAACCGCTCGCTGTCGTAGACCGGGCTCATGAGTCCGGTGATCTCGATCTCGCAGCCGTTGCAGGAGCCCGCGTCCACCTCCCGGATCGCGAGGGCACGGCCGAAGAGGCGGCGGGCCCGGGCGTCGACCTCGTGCAGCAGGCGGACGACGTCGTCCCCGCCCGGAGGGAGGGGCTCGGTGGCGAGGCCGATCTGGAGGATCTTGGAGAAGAGGCGCACGTCAGCGGCGGCGGGACTCGCGGCGCAGCTCCCGGAGCATTGTCTGCGTCCCGATGAGGTGGTTGTCGAAGATCCGGCGGGTGACGTCCAGCAGATCACGGACCGAGGCGTCACGAACGGTGTAGCGCACGCCCGTGCCCTCCTTGCGGGCGTCCACGATGTTCTTGGCTCTCAGCACGGCGAGCTGCTGGGACACCGTCGGCTGGTCGACCCCGAGGGCCTCCTGGAGCTCGTGCACGCTCCGGCCGCCCCGGACGAGAATCTCAAGGATTCGAATGCGGACCGGGTGGGCGAGGGCCTTGAAGAACTCCGCCTTGAAGATCTGAAGCTGCCCGCCGCCCGCCGTTCTCTTCATGCAAAGCAATGAATATATACATATATGCTATTTTGTCAATCCGAGCCTCGGGGGGACCCCGATCGGCGACTACGGCGGTCCCTTCACCGCTTGGCCTTCGCTTCCTCGACGGCGAACACGATGTCGATACGCTCGCCCTCCGCCGCGGACGCCAGGAGCAGCGCATTCCCCAGCTGGCGCGCAACCGCGGCGGGCATCAAGAAGCGGCCCTCCCTCAGGCCACCCGGCTTCGCATTCTGAACGCTCAGCCGGATATCGCCTCCGGACCCGGTCACTCGACATTCATACTTGTTGATCTCGGTGTGAACCCCATAGGTCTGGTCCTTGATGGTCACGGTCCATCGCATCGGTCTCCCCCTTATCGGTTCTCGGCTTGCCCGATCCCACCGTCGACCCTCCCGATCCCTCAGGATCCCAGGTGCGCGACGACCGCCGCCGCGAACTCGGCGGTGCCGAGGGTGCCGCCGAGATCGCGCGTCTTCTGCCCCTGGGCGAGCGCCTGGTTGTAGGCGTCCTTGACCCGCTGCGCGCTCTCCGCGCACGCCGGGTCCTCGCGGGTCTCGGCCAGGTGGTTGAGCATCATCACCGCCGACATCAAGAGCGCGAGCGGATTGGCGAGGTTCCGGCCCGCGATGTCGGGCGCCGAGCCGTGCACCGCCTCGAAGACCGCGCACTGATCGCCGATGTTCGCGCCCGGCACCACCCCGAGCCCGCCCACCAGGCCCGCGCCCAGATCGCTCAGGACGTCGCCGTAGAGGTTCTCGAGCAGGAGCAGATCGAACCGGGTGGGGTCCTGTACCAGCCCCATGCAGCCCGCGTCGATGATCATCTCCTGGTAGCCGATCTCGGCGAACTCGGCGTCGTGCACCGCGCGGGCGCAGCGGATGAACATCCCGTCGGTGAGCTTCATGATGTTGGCCTTGTGGAAGACGGTGACCTTCTTGCGCCCGCGCTGGCGCGCGTAGCGGAAACCCCAGCGGGCGATGCGCGTGCACGCCTTCTCGGTGGCCACCTTGGTGGTGGTCACCACCCCGGGGGCCAGGGTGGCCTCGATGCCCGAGTAGAGCCCCTCGGTGTTCTCACGCACGATCACCAGATCCACCCCGCGGAAGCGGGTGGGCACCCCGTCGAGGTTGCGCACCGGCCGGACCGCCGCGTAGAGATCGAGCTCCTTGCGCAGCCGCACGTTGATCGAGGTGAAGCCCTCGCCGATCGGCGTGGTGCACGGCCCCTTGAGCGCGACCTGGTGGTGCGTGATCGCGTCCATCGTCTCCTTCGGCAGCACGTCCTGACCCTGCTCCAGGGCGGCCAGACCCGCGCGGCCTTCCACCCATTCCACCGGCGCGGCCGCCGCGCCCAGGATGCGCCGGACCGCGTCGGTCACCTCCGGCCCGATGCCGTCGCCGGGAATGAGGACGACCTGATGCGAGGCGGGATGTCGGCTCATGCCGACATTATCCCCCCCGGGAGGGATTAAATCTTCACCGGCACGAACTCGGTCGTGTAGTGCTGGTCGAGCGGCAGCCGCTGCTTGAGCACGCCCAGGTCCAGCAGCGTGTCCTGCATGACCTTCATCGCGTCGAGGTCCATGCGGCCGTCCACCGAGAGGAGCGGCCTGACCAGGTCGTAGGCGCGTCGCGCCGCCGGCTCGGGCCAGCCGATCCCCTTGGACGCGATCCGGATGGACTCGTCCGGGTTGTCACGGAAGAACTTGTGCCCCTGGAAGATGCCCCGCAGCGTGCGCTGCAGCGCGTCCCGCTTGGTCTTGATGAGGTCGTCGGTGGCGTAGGCCACCAGGCTGATCCACTTGGGCGTGACCTCGTCGAGGCGCATCAGGATGCGCCCGACCCCCTGGGCCTCCAGGACCGAGCCCGCGTCGCCGAAGATGCACGCCTGGGTCTCCCCGCGCCGCAGGGCCGCGGCCTGCGCGTCGAGGCCGCCCACGCCCACGATCTTGATGTCCTTCTCCGGGTCCCAGCCCATCTTCTTGGCCAGCATGCGTGCGAACACCCAGGTGGTGGAGCCGACCACGGTGACGCCGATGGAGCCGCCCTTGAGATCCTCGACCTTCTTGATCAGCGGCCCCACGGTCAGCGTGAAGTGGTTCTTCTCGAGGATGGTGGCGACCGCCCGGATCCCGGTGCCGCGCTCGCGGAACACCAGCGGGTCGGTGGCCCCGGTGAGCCCGATGTCGGCGGCGCCCGACAGCACGCCCTTGAGCAGATCCGGGCCGCCCTTGAACGGGACCATCTCGGCGTCGAGGTCGTTCTCCTTGAAGAAGCCCTTCTCGATGCCGATCATGGTCGGCGCGTTGATCCCGAGATCGCCCAGGACCACGCAGCCTACCTTCACCGCCGTCGCGGCCCGCGCCGGCCCCGGGCGCCAGGCCCCCCTGGTCGCCACCGCGGTGCCGCCCGCGATCGTCTTGAGGAAGCTCCGCCGCGTCGTCGCCATTGACCGGCCTCCTGTGTCAGCGCCAGCGAGAGAGGCGCTGGTTGAGATGTTCGAGAGACAGTACCACGACGATGGACAGGATCGACACGATGAGGGTGGCCGCGAACAGCTCGGAAGCCTTGAACGCCATCGCCATGCGCTGCATGAGGAAGCCCATGCCGCGGGTGCCCGCGAACATCTCGGCCAGCAGCACCCCCAGCATCGCGAACACGATCCCCACCCGCATGCCGGCGAGCACCGAGGGCAGCACCGCTGGTAACAGCACTTTGCGGCTCACCTGCCCGCGGGTGGCCCCCATGGACACCGCCGCGGTGACCAGCGTCGGGTCCACGTCGCGGACGCCCGCGGCCACCATGAGCAGGATGGGAAACACCGCGAACAGGGTCCCGGTGAGCACCGCGGTGCTGGTGCCGAGCCCGAGGGTCAGCGCGATCCACGGCAGGACCAGGATCTTGGGCACCCCGTACGCGGCCACCACGTACGGCATCGCGACCGCGTGCACGAGCCGGCGCGAGCCGAGCACGAGCCCGCCCGCCACGCCGAGCCCCACCGCGAGCGCGTAGCCGGCCAGCGTCTTCAGCAGGGTATCGCCGAGCCGCGGCAGCGCCTCGCGCGCGGTGCTCCAGAGCGCGGTCGCGACCGCGGCCGGGGCCGGCACGAAGAGCGGGTCGGCCACGCCGGTGCGCACCGCCACGTGCCAGGCGAGCACGACCGCGGCCAGCGAGGCGGCCTGGCAGGCGAGGACGCCTAGCCGGCCCATCGCTTCACCCGCACCTCGACGAGGGCGCCCGCGGTGTCGATGGCCAGGACCGCGGCCGCCGCGATCACCGCCAGCACCGCGTACTCGCGGGTCATCATGAGGCCGTACGCGTAGTTGATGACGTACCCGATGCCCGCCCGCGACCCGAGGATCTCGCCCACCAGCACGCCGACCACCGAGAGGGCCAGGCCGGCCCGCAGCCCGCCCACCATCGTGGAGGCCATCGCGGGCAGCATCACCTTGCGAAACACGGTGAACGGCCGCGCCCCCATGGACTGCGCCACCGTCACGAGCGTGGCCGGCACCTGGCGGATGCCGGCCAGCACCGACAGCACGATCGGGAAGAAGCCGAGGGCCACGCCGAACGCGATCTTCGACGCGGACCCGAGCCCGAAGAACAGCATCAGCGACGGATACCACACCACGCTCGGCACCGCGTAGAGCGCGGCGAGCAGCGGCTCGTAGATCCGGCCGACGGTGCGGCGCAGTCCGAGCAGGAAGCCGAGCCAGAGCCCGGCCGCCACCGCCAGCACGTAGGCGCCCGCGATCTCCTGGAGGGTCAGCCGGACGTGCTCGCCCAGCGGCGGCAGGTCCGGCACCCGCCACATCCCGAGCAGCGCCCCGGGCAGGACCGAGGGCCGGATATAGAAGAGGGGGTTGAGGGGGGCCGCCACCGCCTCCCACAACGCGAGGATCGCCACGAGAATGGCGAGCCGCCAGGCCAGGATCTTCACGGCCGCGTCCCCATCGCCTTCAGCGACTCCTCGCGCACCTGCTCCCAGAGCTTGGCCCGCAGGTCGGTGACCTCGGGGGCGTTGAGGTCGCGCGGGAACGGCAGCGTGACGTCCACCACGTCCTTGATCCGCCCCGGTCGCGCGGTCATCACCACGATGCGGTCGGAGAGCGCGATGGCCTCGTGCAGGCTGTGGGTGACGAAGACCACCGCCTTGCGCGCGCGCCGGCGGATGCCCACCAGCCACTCTCCCATCAGCAGGCGCGTCTGCTCGTCGAGCGCGCCGAAGGGCTCGTCCATCAGGAGGATCGGGGTGTCCAGGGCGAGCGCACGGGCGATCGCCACCCGCTGGCGCATCCCACCCGAGAGCTCGCGCGGGTACTTCCGCTCGAAGCCGCGCAGCCCCATCGGCTCGAGCAGCCCGAGCCCGATCTCCCGTCGCTTCGCCGCGGGCACCCCGCGCAGCTCGAGGCCGAACGTGACGTTGTCGAGCGCGGTGCGCCACGGGAAGAGGCCGCCGTCCTGGAAGACCAGCGCGACCTGCTCCGGATTGGGGCCCGCGCAGGGGACGCCGGCCACCAGCACGCGGCCCGCATCCGGGCGCACCAGGCCCGCGATCATCCCGAGCACGGTGGACTTGCCGCAGCCGCTCGGGCCCAGCAGGGTGACGAACTCCTCGGCGCGCACGGTGAGGCTGACCGACTCCACCGCCTGGACCGCTCCGCTCGCGGTCTCGTACCGTTTGCCGATCGCCTCGAGGACGATCGGAGCGGCCGTGTCCGTCGTGGGCCCGCCAGGCATGCGCGCATTATGCTACAGTGCGCTCGGAAAGGAGGGCTCATCCATGCCGGACGCGGTACATCTGGGTAGCGGCAAGGTCCGCGAGCTCTACGCCCTCGACGACGAGCGGCTCCTGCTCGTGGCCTCCGACCGCATCTCCACCTTCGACGTCGTGCTCCCGACCGCCATCCCGGACAAGGGCCGCGTGCTGACCGGGATGTCCGCCTTCTGGTTCGCGCGTACCGCCGACATCTGCGCCAATCACCTGCTCGCGCTCCGGCCCGACGGCCGCTCCACCGAATGCCGCCGGCTCGAGATGCTGCCGATCGAGTGCGTGGTGCGCGGCTACCTCTCCGGCTCCGGCTGGAAGGATTACCGCAGCACCGGCCAGGTGTCCGGCCACCGCTTGCCCGCGGGCCTGCGCGAGTCCGAGCAGCTCCCCGAGCCGATCTTCACGCCGGCCACCAAGGCCACCAGCGGCCACGACGAGAACATCACGCGCGCCCAGGCCGCCGAGGTGGTCGGGGCCGAGCGCTTCGCGGAGGCCGAGCGGCTCTCGATCGCGCTCTACCGCTTCGCGGCGGCCTACGCGCGCGAGCGCGGCATCATCATCGCCGACACCAAGTTCGAGTTCGGGGTGGACCGCACGGGCCGGCTCGTGCTGGGCGACGAGGCGCTGACCCCGGATTCCTCGCGCTTCTGGCCCGCCGACCAGTATGCGCCGGGCGGGACGCAGCCCTCCTACGACAAGCAGTACGTGCGCGACTACTGCGAGAAGATCGGCTGGGGCAAGACCTACCCGGGTCCCGAGCTGCCCGCCGACGTGGTGGCGGGCACGCGCGGGCGCTACGTCGAAGCCTTCGAGCTGGTCACCGGCCTGTCGTTCGACGCTTACCTGGCGAACCCTTCGATCGCCCTGAAGTAGCCTTCTTCCCCTTCCCTCCCTCTCCCCTCCGGGGCGAGGGCAGGGTGAGCGGGGCGATGTATCCGCGCTCGACATCCCGCTCCCGCAGCGCCCGCGCCCGCTGGCCCGCCGGCCCATACCCCCCGCCGCCCGGCGTGCTCACGAGCACGCGATCTCCCTGCTCCAGCACGTGCTGTCGCCGGTGATCCACCTTCTTGCCGTTGATCTGGACGTCGCCGAGCCCTCCCGGCCCGCCGCCCGCGAGCCCCGGCGCGGGGAACCGGGTGCGCTCGGCCATGAAGCTCAACACGATGGGCCGCTTCGACTGGCTCTCGATCAGCATGTCCTGCCCGAGCCCGCCACGCGTGCGGCCGCCGCCCCCCGACCCGGGCCGCATGCGCTTGTAGTGGAAGAAGAGCGGGCTGTTGCGCTCGGCCACCTCGACCGGCGTGCTCGAGATATTGCTGGGCCACGAGAGCACGTGCTCGCCGTCCTTCCCGGCGGTCGCGCCCATGCCCCCGTTGAAGAAGAGCACGGTGGTGTACGGACGCCCGTCGTCGCGCACGCCGGACTGAGCGACCGCCCAGAGCGGCGAGCCGGCCGCCGCCGCCACCCGATCGGGGATCACCCGGTGCAGCGCGCCCAGGATCAGGATCGGCACGTAGTGCCCGGTCTGCGCGCGGCTCACCACCGCGGCCGGGAACTTCGGGTTGAGCAGGCAGCCCTCGGGCGCCTCCACCTTCACCGGCCGGTACATGCCCTCGTTGTTGGGCAGCCCCGGTAGCAACGCGCAGCGGACCGCGTAGGCGGTCATCGCGTACGTGTAGGCCATCACGCAGTTGATGGCGCGCGGCTGCGCGGGCGAGGTGCCGGCGAAGTCGGCGACGATCTCGTCGCCCCGCACGGTGAGCGCGACGCGGAACCGGTAGGGCGCCTCGAAGCCGTCGGTCTCGATCCGGTAGCGATAGGTACCGTCGGGGACCGCACGGATGGCCTCGCGCATCGCGCGCTCGGAGCGAGCGAAGAGCTCGTCGGCCAGGCCCTCGAGCGAGTCGAGCGCGTACTCCTCCATGAGGCGGCGTACCCGGTTCTCCATCAGCTCGTTGGCGCTCACCTGCGCCCAGATGTCGCCCACCGTCTGGTCCGGCGTCCGCACGTTGGCCCGGAGCAGGCCGAGCAGCGTCTCGTCCACCTGCCCGGCGCGGATCAGGTGAGTGAGCGGGATGTGGAAGCCCTCCTCGAACAGCTCGCGCGCCTCGATGGCCCGGATGCGGCCGCCGATATCGGGCATGTGGGCCGTGGTCGCCGAGAAGGCGACCA
>Ga0134122_10000300_pt1 | contig 31558 bp, 24 predicted proteins | sample KB302_FD_96461 | JGI IMG/M metagenome (GOLD analysis project Ga0134122, IMG submission 96461) | Terrestrial soil microbial communities without Nitrogen fertilizer from Kellogg Biological Station, Michigan, USA - KB3-0-2 | ecosystem: Environmental > Terrestrial > Soil > Unclassified ...
TCGTTGGAAACTGGCTGCAGCGGGAGGAGTACTCGCGGCAGTCTCCTTCGGCTGGTTCACGTTCAGGAACGGACCCTCCGCCCATCCAACACCCGTGGCGGCGATCGAGCAAGCGACCGGCCGGCTTGAGGTCTCCATCGGGAAGGGCTACTGGCGGCAGGCCCTCGTCGGCGAGGGGGTGGCGAAGGGCCTTCTGCTGCGGACCGCCAAGGACTCGAACGCCATGCTGCGGTTGGCCGGGGGCGCCACGGTTCGAATCGACGGAGAGAGCCGCCTGCAATTCATCGCGATCGACGTCGTCCGCTTGGAGCAAGGTTCTCTCGACGTGGACGCCGGGGGCGCGCAGCCGGGCACCCCGCCTCTGGAAGTCCGGACGCCGTTCGGTTCGATCCACGATGCCGGTCCGCGGTTCGAGGTCCGCTGTTTCGACTCGGCCGTTCCTCCTCTTCGCGTGCGGGTGCGCGAGGGGTCTTTGATCTTCGACGGGGCCGGCCGGTCCTACCGCGTGGCGGCGGGCGAGGCGCTTTCGATGCGCCATGACGGCGCGGTGATGCGAACCCAAGGCGAGGGCACCGGCGGACTTAAGCCGTAACTTTGAAGGGATGTGAGCCGCCCATTCTTCGGGGGGCGCACCGAGTCTTTTCCGCCGGGGTGAGGGAATCGCCCCGCGACGATCGTTCCTCCTTCCGAACCCGAACGAGACCCGAAGACACGGGCCTCGAAAAAGCTAGGAGGACGCCATGTTCCCCAACTTCCTGTCCCGGACCCGAGCCCAAGTCTCCGCGGCGCTCATGCTGGCCGCCACGCTCGCCGCTCCCGCTCTCGCCGTCGGTCCCTGGGCTTCGAACCCGGTCGTTTTCGGTCAAGAGGTGGGCGGGGTGGTCGATGCCGACTACAGCGCGGCCTGGAACCATTGGAAGGACCTGGGCTACGCCCCGGTCAACCTGTCCGGCGTCGAGAAGTCGGGCGCCGCCACCCGCTACAGCGGCCTCTGGCATAAAGATCCGAGCATCGTCTCGTGGACCTCGAAGCGGGGTTTGACCGCCGCGGCCTACCAGACGCTCTGGGACCAGCTGATCGGCCAGGGCTACCGGGTGCTCGACCTCGACGCCCACGTCGTCTCGGGCCAGGCGCTCTACGACGCGATCTGGATCAAGGAGCAGGGCGGCTCGAAGGCGTTCAAGTCCCATCGCATTCTGACCCTCGCGCAGCTCGATACCAAGATGGCCGAGTACGCCGGGCAGCGCTTCCGCCCGATCCGGGTGAATGGCTATCGCGTCGGCAGCCAGACCCTCTACGCCGCGGTCTGGGTGCAGGACGGCTTGACCGATTTCGGCTACAAGCGCGATCTCACCTCGGCCGACTACTCTTCTTGGTGGACCTTCTATAAGAACGCCGGTTATCGCCCAGTCGACATCGCGGCCTATCCGACCGGCGCCGGGCTGCGCTACGCCGGACTCTGGGTGCGCGAGGGCGGCATCGACAGCTGGATCTCGCTCCGCGATCGGACCGCCACGCAAATGCAGGCCGAGATCATCGCGCAGAAAAAAGCGAACTACCTGGAGGTTGACCTCGACGCGTACTACGTCGGCTCGGAGCTTCGTTACTCCGGCATCTGGATTCGCCGCGCGGCGCGCAACGTCCTCTCGGGCAACGTGGTGCTGAGCGGCGCCCAAATCGACCTGCTCAAGGCCAAGCTCGCGGAGTACACGACGAACGGCACCGACGGCCGCAAAGGTTCGGTCGGCTTCTACATCGAGGATCTCACCACGGGACACTGGATCGCCTTCAATCCGAACGAGCCGTTCTATCTGGCCTCCGCGGCGAAGACCTTCATCGCGGCCAAAGAGGTTTCGATGCCGGAAATGTCGGCCGGCGACCTTTACCAGCTGCGCACCTCCGATTGGCGCGGCGAGGCGACCCGCGGTTTCACGAAGGCGGACATCGGCGACAACCAGACGCTCGCGACCTACCTGGACCACATGATCAACAACAGCGACAGCTGCTCGACCGACCGGCTGCACGGCCTAATCGAACACTTCGACGGCGCGCTCGCGGTGAACAAGTTCCTCGTTACCCAGGCCGACATGCAGAACGTCGGCGAGATCACCAGCATCTGCACGGTGGACAAGAGAGTCCAGGGCAACGCCCACTCCTGCGCCTTCTCGGTTCCCTGCAACAGCTTCGAAAGCTGGTTCCGCGCGGGCGACACGAGCTATTCCTCCGCGGCCGATAAGACCTGCTTCGCGAACATCAACAACTCGGCCGTCTCGAACGACAGCCGCTACGACCTCTACTACAACACCCTCGCCAACTCGGTCACTCCGGCCGAGGTGGGCCGCTTCTTCCGCTCCGTCGCCGACCACGACCTGCTGACCGCCTTCGACGAAGGCGACCTCGTCCGCGAGCTGGACAAGAACAACTCCTACGCCCCTCCGGCGGCAGGAGCGTTCCAGGCCTGGGGCGGCAAGGACGGCGGCAAATATAAAGTGAAGAGTTGGATCGGCCTCGCCTGGAACTGGGATTTCGGATCGGGCGACTACTCCTCCCTCACCCACCAGTTCAGCGTCGCGATGTTCACCGAAGATTGGACCACCGACGACACGACCGGCGATTCGAAGGCCGGAGCAATCATCGGCGATGCGATCAAGATCGCGATTCCCTACCTGGTGGGCAAGCGGTAAAGCTTCGAACAAAAGCGCAGGACGCGAACGGCGCGCCTCGGGACTGTCGGTCCGGGGCGCGCCGTTTGGCGTTCGATCCGTCGAAGAAATCGTTGCCACCGTCGCCTGCCGATCGAGCCATCCAGGAGGTGCAGGGCCTTCTCGGGAGAACCCAGCGCGGCGTGGGTACGGAAATAATAGCTGTTGGACTAGTGACAGATTTCCACCTCAACTCGTTCAGTTGTTGGCCGACCGTTCTGCCTTGATAAAGAATACACCGAGAACGGCTGCGACCAGGCCCTGGAGGGGACCGAGCCATAGGCTCGACATCCTAAAAAGATCTAGAGGGTTTCCTTTCACGAAGGGTTGAACGAGAACTGTAGAAATAACCGCAGTCAGGTAGGCAAAAGAAAATCCAAGGGCAAGGAAAAAGATAAAACGGTCACTCTTCCCTGTTTTAGGCTGAGGCATACCTGCGTTTGAGACAAGTACGCCAACCATGAGCGAGAGGGTCGGCATGATTGTTGGCAATAGCCATCCCCAAGCGTCTTGGACTCGAGCGCCATACTTTTGTCCGATAGATTGGATGATGAAGATCAGGAAAAGTGCTCCACTGCCGATCAGCCAAAGCATCACGAGACATTTCCTGGCGCTGTCTGATGAGATCTGAGCGCTCATTTTGCCAGTCCCCCCCATATGCCGGCCCTCATCAAGTGGTCGCGGCCTGTGATGGCACTAGGATTTGAGAGTTCGGGCGCTGTGACATCACTAGTTCTAGTAAACTCATATATGAGAGCAGTGCACTTTGGGTTGTCAAAGTGTCTTTGACCAACTTCCACAGGCAGTTGATCTACTCCCTCCCTCATCCAATCCGTTGCGTCACTGGACGTAACGGAGTCATCCGATTGCGAGAAAGGGTGTGGAGTGGCAATAAAAACAATGACGCGGTACCGACCCGGCGAAGCCTTAAAGAGCGCTGCAAGATAAGCAGACAGTTCAAATTTTTGAAGCGGCTGACGCTCAAGAATCCAGCGATGCGCCGCGTCCTCCGGTTCGCCGCTAGCTTTTATCTGCTCCATTCTTGTAGCGAGGGCAAAACCTCCAGGCACAGCAAAATAGCTTCTCTCTAGGTAACCAGTTGACTCGAGGGCACCAACCAGTCGTCGGTTCACATCGTCAAAGGTCGTGACGCTCTTAGGATTTGCTAGAGACTGCGCGGGGATCACTGCGCTGGCCGAAGCCTCTGGAGGAGGCCAAGGAAATTCTGGGAACTTCAAGAGCACTGGGGCCAGTTCCCTCCGATTCGTACATCCTTCGATTGCCATAACAAAACACGCGACAAGACAAGCAAGAAGAAGTTGGCCGTGCAGGTTTCTCATTTCTGCCCCCTCATTCCTTTGGTGAACTACCTCAGCTGAAAAGTGCGAGATCTAGTGGAACTGGCCTTGTTCGAAACAAGCCTATATGGCGATCTCTCTTTTGGTTGTGGGTCATTTGCTCAATACTACTATCCGCTTGTGCCAAAAATAAAGACTCAGGAATAACGGGAGGCAAAGCACGGCAACGCGCCCCGAGGAGGAGAGAGTGCTTCGATGGAGCTTGCAGGGCGACGCGCACCTACAACCTTCCTGGTAAATCATATGGGGCCGGAGCAAGGTCTGGGGGGAACTCGGCGGTGTCACACAAACGCCCTTCAGGGTGCTCCTACGCGTGGGGAGGAGCCCCCCAATCCTGGGTGATAAGGGCGGCAGTAATTGCAAGGCGACGAGAAGCTAGATCCGGGGCGCGCCGTTCAGTCGTTTGTTCTACCGTCCCTGGTCACCATTCGGCCCACCCCTGAGACCAGGTTCGACCCGAAGCTGCCGCCAATAAATGCCAGCATCACCGTGCCCATCATGCCCGAATCGGCGAAATGAGAACGCAACGCAACGACGGCCAGAATGCCTTCCAACGAGCCCCAGATCTTGCCACAGGCCTAGCAGTTAGGAGGCCAAGGAAAATCCGGATCGAATCCACCGCTGCCACCGCGAACCTACCCAGGAATCCCAATTGGGCCAATCCGTACCGAATCATTCAACGATTGCCGCCAGAACGTAATCCCCTTGTCAGTCCGTGCGCGAAGCGCGTTCTGCGAAGTGCCTTGCCTCGGTCTTTTCCGACGACCAGGGGTTTCTGACAGGACTAGAGGATAGACCCTACCTGATCAGCAGTCGGTAGGCGAGCTCGCCATCACTTCCTTGGCTTCCGGCTCCGCGGCTTCGCTCCTTCCGACCTCAGGATGAGCCTGCCCTGACCTTCGGAGGGCAAGGGAATCTCTGCCTGATCGATCGCGGCGTCGATCAGCGCCTTGATGTCCGGATGGGCCAAATCGCTCGCCGCTTCCACCGAGACGAAGCGGGCCTGCTTTCCCGCGCCCTGCAGCAGCTTCTTCGGGTCGGGCAACTGCGGCCCCGGATTGAGGTATAGACGCACACCGTCGGGTCGCGCGGCGATCGACACGACGCCATCGATCCCTCGATCCGTCGGCGAGTAGGAGAGGACGACGAAGGTTTTGTAGTCGTACGCCAGCTCGTTGGCCGCCGGAAGCCTCTTCCGTATCGCAGCCCGTACCGATCGAGCCAGCTTCTGAATCTTCGGATCCAGCCGGTCGATGTAGGACTGGAGTACGGCCTCCGGCGGATCTTGCTCGTTATCGGGCTTCGCCGTCATCGCATCCTCGCAGTCGTCGCAAGAGTTCCGCATCAGAACCGTCTGAATGATATTTCACAGACGCCGATGGAGCCTGGCGAGCCCAGGAAAACGCACAGCGGCGCCTCAATCTGTTGTGTTGCAACGCTTCTTTGTGTTGCAATGCACCCATGACGCAACGCGAGTATGAGCAGCAAAAACGCCTGTTGGACGAGCAGCTCCAGGCGGGGATCACGCTCTTGGAGGCGGCTCACCGCCAGCAACGACGCGCGTTGGATCTCGTTTGGATGACCATGGCGGAGGGGGACGTCGCGCCGGGGTTCGCGGTTCCGGCTCTTCTGGCCGCCGCGCCGGCTCGGGATCGGGAGGCTCCCCGGCCGCCCGAGAAGCGCGAGCGTCGGCCCCCGGGGCAGCTCCAAGCGGAGGTCGAGGCTGCCCTGGAGAGGCTTCCGGAGGAGTTCGACCGGAACGATCTGCTGGCGCTGCTCGATGGGGAGCCGGATCGCAGCTCGCTGTTCCGGGTGCTTCAGGAGATGACAGATGCCGGACGCTTGCGGGTCGAGCTGCGCGGAGAGGGGCGCTCTCCCACGCGCTACCGAAATCCCCAGGCGCCGGCCGCGGCACCGCCGGACTGAGCCGCTCGACGACGACTTGCTCCGCGGGCACTCTTCTTGAGGCGCGGGAAACCGCTGCAACGGAGCGGGTGACGGGCGATGCGACACGATGCACCGGTGCAATCACGCGAAGCACCGCTGTTGCGACACACGGGAGAGGTTCTCAGGAGCGCGTCACCCGGGATGCAACGCAACGGACGCCGGATGCGACGCCAGGAACCGGTGATGCGCACCCGAGCACCTCATTCTTGAGGGCGGGAACGTCTGGCGAGAGGCGGGATAGCGCTCCCGTCCTCCGGTGCAACACGATCTTGTTGCTCTGCACCGGTCTTGTGTGTTGCGGGTCCGGTGCATTGTGTCTCAGCACCGGTGCGCCGTGTCTCGCAACCGGTGCGGCGTGTCTCACCACCTGTTTTTCTTGTCGCGTCGCTTGTTCCGTGTGCCGCAGCAGGGGAGCTCCGTATCGCGAGAGCGGTGCTTCGTCGCGCACCACCGGTGCCGCGTGTCGCTGCGCTGGTTCTTCCTGCCGCTTACCCCGTTGCTCGGGTTGCAGTGGGGGAGCTCGGCGCCGCGGGAGCGGTGCGCCGTCGCGTGTCACCGGTGCGCCGCGTGGCGGTCCTTCATCTCCGGAGCTTTTCGGCGCTTTCCAGGATCTCATCCGCTTTCCCGGGGGCGAGAGCGGAATGGCGCGACCGGGGACTCGAAGGCCGGAACGATCATCGGCGACGCGATCAAGGTCGCGATTCTCTACCTGGTGAGCAAGCGGTAGGGCTCGAAGGAAAACGCGGCGTGCGAACGGCGCGCCTCGGACTTTTCGGTCCGGGGCTCGCCGCTTGTCGTTTGGTCTACTTGCTCCTGGTGACCATGCGACCCAAGCCGGAAACCAGACTCGACCCAAAGCTGCCACCGAAGAAGGACAGAGTCACCGTGGCCAGCAGACCTTCGTTGGCGAAATGAGAGCCCAGAGCGGCGACGGTCAAAATGGCCGCTAGTGAGCCCCAGAGCTTGCCGCAGGCCCAGCAGTTGGGCGGCCAAGGAAAATCCGGATCGAATCCACCGGTGCCGCCGCCGATGTGCGGAAACCGAATAGGCCAGCCCGTACCGCACCACCCTACGATTGCTGCCAACACGTAGTCCATAGAAATCTCCTTCTCAGTCCGTGCGCGAAGCGCGTTCGGCGAAGTGCCTTAACTTGGTCTTTGCCTACGGGCACGGGTTTCTGACAGGAGGGTGCGAGAAGGTCTACTCGAAATAATCTCCATCCACCCGGGGAAGGCGAATCGTTCGATAGAGCGTGACCCCGACTCCGTATTCGATCATGAGCGAAGTGAGCCGGGCGCCGTCGATGAGCACGATGTTTTCGGAAACCTGCTGACCGAAATCCCGGGCATCCTTGGTAAACGAGGCTGTCGTGATGAAGACGCCTTTCTTCGCTCGGCGTCCGGCGAGCGCGCCGAAGAAACCTTGGATTTCGGGGCGCCCGACGGAGCCTTGCCATCTTTTCGCCTGGATGCAGACTTTCTCGAAACCGAGTTTGTCCAGCGAAATGACGCCATCGATGCCGGCGTCTCCCGAGCCGCCAAGATGCTGTAGATCGGCCTCGCTCTTCCCATATCCGAGTGCGTGCAGCAAATCGAGCACCAGCTGTTCGAAGAACTGGGGCGGAGCTTGGGAAATCCGCTCCAAAAGCTCCCGGGCGACGGCTTCTTCGATCTCTTTTACCGCCGAGTCAATCCGCTCCACCGGCGCCTGCTGACTGGCGGACAAGATGGGTTCTAGAGAGGCATCCTCGATCGAATCGCCCCGAACCGCTGCTCGCGACGCTCGGTTAATTTCACGAATCGTGGCCTCGCTGAATTTGAGAGGCTGAGCGAGGATTCTTTCCTGGCCTCCGGAAGTAATTTGCCAGACCCCGGGAGAAGGAGACTCAACGTATCCGGCCGCCTTCAACATGTTCAAGCTCCAGCCGATGCGATGCTGGTATCGAAGGCTCCTGCCACTCGGAAGTCGCTCTGCACGTTGTGAGAATGTCAGTTGGACCCTGTCCGCGACAGGTTCAAAGATATCTCTGCGGCGTAGGCCGTCGGGGTTTTGGGCAATGACGCTGAGGATCGCATGAAAAAAGCCCGAAGGCGGTGGCATCGTAGAAGGGCTCACTTACGTCTCCTCTGATTTCTTGCGAGGCGAACGAACCTGATGAGGTAGCTGCACAGCGATTCGTCGGGGTCGCCAATCGGGTGCCCTTGGAGGAGCCTCCGGTCAATAGTTTTTTGCATCCGAATTTCGGCGAGCGTAAGCCGTGGCGTCTTGTGCGTCAACTGCGACGGCGTGGCTTGTAGCTCCCGGCTCAGCTAGTATCCGCCGGCCATGCCCGCCTCCCCCGACGACTCCAAGTTCCTCCGCCAAGCCCGCTCGCGGTTCCTCATGCGGCTGTTCTTCCTGGGCAAGCTGCCGCTCGCCCTGTTTGCCGGGCTGCGGATCGACGAGATCACCGCGGAGCGGTGCGTGGTCTCGCTGCCCTACGGTTGGCGGACGACCAACCCGTTTCGCTCGATCTACTTCGCGGCGCAGGCGATGGCGGCGGAGCTTTCGACCGGGGCTCTTGCGATGGCGGCGATCGAGGCCTCGAAAGCTCCGGTGGCGCTTTTGATCGTCGGGCTCGAAGCGACGTTCGAGAAAAAGGCGGGTGCGAGGGTGTCGTTCACCTGTGAGGCCGGCCCGGCGATTTCGGCGGCGGTCGCCCGCGCGATCGAGACGGGCGAGCCGCAGACGGTGCGGGCCGAGACGATCGGCCGGCTGCCGGACGGCGCGGTCGCCGCCCGTTTCGCTTTCACTTGGTCGTTCAAGAAGCGGTCGGGGAAGTAGAAGGCATCTAAGAAATTGGCGGGTAGGGCGTAGGGGCGGAGCTTGCCTCCGCCCGCGGTTGCTGTAGATCTCGGGCGGAGGCAAGCTCCGCCCCTACGGTTAGGATGTGGGCTCGACCTGTCCCTCGTTCTCCCACTCTTCGAAGTCCTTACCCAGTGACTGGTCGGCGTTGGCATAAGCACGCTTGTTCAGGGCAAGGCGCCTGGCCCCCTTTTCCTCCATTCCCCGCCTCTCCCCGCGCCACGGATTTTGTGGCTAAAGGAGAGAGCGATGCGTACACGATCGAGTTGGAGCCGGCTTGCTTCTGCCGGTCTGGGGATTCTCGGCGGTCTTCTTGCCGCCGTGGCGCCGGCCTCGGCGCAGGGTACTTGGGATCAGGCGTACGGGAATCTTGCGAACACGGGATTCGTGAATGCCACGACGCACATTCCCATTTCGCCGCGGTGGATTTTCCAGTTGGACGGCTCGGTGAGCGCGGGCGGTCCTTCGGTGAGCGGCAAGGACGGCACGATCTGGGTCGGCACGGCGAACGGGACGCTTTGGGGGTTCTTGTCGAACGGCAGCGTCCGCTGTTCTTTGAACTTCAAGGAATCGACGATCACCTCCACTCCGGCGTTCTTCCCGAACGGGGACGTCGCGATTCTGGTCAGTCAGGCGGTCGCCGGCACCGCCTCGAAACAGACGTCGATCGCGCGGCTCACTCCCGCTTGCACGATCGTCTGGAAAGTCCAGCTACCGCAGGGCCGGACCTATCCGAGCACCGCCACGGGCTCGGTCAAGATCTGGACCCGGAACGGGGTTCCGTTCCTGTTCGTCCACGGGCGCCAGACGATCAATATCGACTTGACGACCGCAGATCCTGAGAGCTTTCACGAGCTGCTCGTCTACGACCAGAACGGGCAAATCTTCGCCCGGCGCCAGTCGGGGAACTGGTGCATCAAGGTCGGAGGGGGAGTGACCCCCAGGCACTTCAACCCCACGGCCTACGGCGACATCTGGAATTTCCTCACCAGCTTCTGGCCGCCGATCGACGTAGCGTCCCCGCTTTACGAGTCGTTCGGCTGGCCGGATTCGACCCCCGCGATCATGGATTCGACGATCCGCGGCTACTCGACACCTTCGGCCCCGCTCGTCGCGGTCACCGATCACAATTGCGCCGTGAGCCTGGACGTCTTCCAGTTCGATCCCGCGGCTACGCCGGACCGGCGCCTGCTCAAGACGTGGGGCACCCAGGTCGAATCCGACGGCACCCTCCTGTCGAGCCCCGCCGTGACGCCCGAAGGGCTGGTCGTGTTCGGCACCAGCGGCCACCGGGTGCGGGTGTACGACCTGCCGTCCCGGTCGCTCCGCTGGTCGTACGACACGACCTACCCGGTGATGCATCCGCCAGCTCTCGCCGCCGATGCCTGGATCGTCCCGTCCGACCGCTTGGTCCATCTGCTCAAGCCGACGACCGGCGGATTGCTCGGCACCGCGCGGCCCCAGCCGTTTCCGATCCTCGGCTCGCTCGCCGGGTTGGCCGCGAGCGGAAACGAAGTGGTGGTGCCGAATTTCGACGAGCTGGGGATCTGGAGCCACGATCTCGTGAATCTCACCCACGCCCGGACGAACGACGTGTTCCGCACTTCGACCCCGGCGCTCACGGCGGAAGGGCGGCTGTACGTCGTGGGGCAGACGATCGAAAAGTCGTGGCTGATGGCGTTCGGCCCGCCCTGATTCGCTGAATCGACTTTGGCCCCCTTTTCTTGGACTTCCCGCCTCTCCTTGGCATCACCCTTCGGAGAGCCAAGGAGAGAGAACCATGCGTACCTATTGGGGAGGGACCCGGCGGGTCTCGGTCGGTCTGGGAATGGTGGGGGGCCTACTTTATGGCTTGCTGGGCCTCGCGGCGCCCCTTGGCGCCGCGGGAGGTTGGGATCAGGCGTACGGCAACCTGGCGAACACCGGCTTCGTCAATGCCACGACTCACGTTCCCGTGGTGGCGAATTGGTCGTATCCGCTGGATGCGGAGGTGGGCACGAGCGGGCCGGTGGTCGATTCGGCGAGCGGCACGATCTATCTTGGAACGGCGAACGGTACGTTCTGGGCGTTCTTTCCGGATGGCAGCCTCCACTGCCAACGGATCTTCAAGGGAACGAAGATCTCGTCGGTTCCCGCGATCTTTCCCAACGGCGACATCGCGATCCTCGTCACCCGGCCCGCGGGTACGAAGAACCAGACGGCCTTGGCGCGGCTGACGCCCGATTGCGGCGTCGTGTGGCAGGTCGATCTGCCCACCATGTTCGGAAACCCCAGCTTTACTTCCGGATCGGCGAAGATCTGGACGCTCGACGGCGAATCGTTTCTCTTCGTCCACGTGCTGTTTTCCAATTGGGATTTCTCCCTTCCGCCGTATTCCTTTCATGAGCTGGTCGTCTTCGACGGGCAGGGTCAGATCTTCGCCCGGCATCCCGTCGGGGAGACGTGCATCGAGCTTCGCGGGGGCGGCCGATTCACTGCGGGTGCCCATCCTGGGAAGGAATCGGCCGAGCCGCCGGCCGAGTTGGCTCCGCAGGTTTCCGTAACCGACGCGTGGCCCGATTCGACTCCGGCGATCCTGGATACGGCCCTGCACGGGCTTTCGACGCCGAGGAGTCCGCTGGTCGCGGTCACCGATCACAATTGCCATCCGCGGCTGGAGGTCCTTCAGTTCGATCCCGCGGCGGTCACGGTGCCGGGGCGATTGGTCAAGCGCTGGGGCGCCGACACCGAGGAAGAGGGAGTGAAGATGTCGAGCCCCGCCGTCACTCCCGAGGGGCTGATCGTGTTCGGCACCAGCTGCTACCAGGTGCGGATCTACGATCTCAACACCCTGTCGCGCAGGTGCTCGTTCGACGCGACCTATGCGGTGATGCATCCGCCGGCTCTCGCGCCCGACGCCTGGATCGTGCCGTCCGAATACGCGGTCCATTTCCTCAAGCCGGGAACCGACACCCCGATCGACACGGCACGCCCGCAACCCCATTACACCTTGGGCTCGGCGACCGGATTGGCCGCAAGCTCGAACGAAGTGGTGGTCCCGAACCTTCAGGAGCTGGGGATCTGGACCCACGATCTGCGGAGCCTCACGCATGCCCTGACCGCCGAAGAATTTCGCACCTCGCCACCGGCCCTCACCCCCGAGGGGCGCCTCTACGTCGTGGCGCAGACGCACGAGAAGTCGGTGCTGTACGCCTTCGGCCCGCGCTGATCACCCGCGCGGGGCGCGGAGGATTTCGCCGGCCTGCCGGGCGATCTTGCCGAAGCGCCCCGCTTTTGCGTCCCGCTCCAGCTCCTCGGCGAGCGTTCGGACCCGCTCGGGGTGATCGCCCCGGGCGCGCGCCAGCCGGGTTTGGAGGAGCCGGGTCTCCATCAGCAGCGTGGCTTGGGAGTTGGTTCGGCATTCGGCTTCGGCGGCGGCGAGAAGGCGCTCCGCCTCGGTCCAACGGCGATCGCCCAGGGCGACGGCTGCCGCCGCGAGGCGCCACTGCACGCGGGTCTCCAGCCTTTGCGAGGTGGCCGCGGCGCGGGAAAGCTCGACCCAGCGGGCCGCTGGGCCGGCCGATCCGGCTTCGCTCCAGCAGCGGGCGATCAGGATGCGGTTCAACTCGGCGGCGGGATGGTGAGACTCTTCGAGCGGGCGCAGCGCGTTCTCCTGACCGCGGCAGACCGCATCGGAGGGCCGGGGCACCTGCCGGCGCGAGGCGAGCAAAACCGGCAGATCGCTCGCCCGGCCGGCCTGGGGAAACAGCGCCGCGGCGCGATCGAACCACGCGAGGGCTTGGGCCTCGTCGCCCAGGACGGCGGCCCATTCCGCCCGCAGCCAGAAGAGCGTGGCGAGATCGCGCGGCGCGCCGGCCTGCCGGTCCACGGCCTCGATCTCGACCAGCAGCGACTCGGCTTCGGTCAACTCGCCGCGCTGCTGAAGGATCGTCGCGAGCACCGCGCGGACGCGATTGGTGCCCAGGACGTTTCCCGCTTCGCGGTAGAGATCGAGCGCCTTGCGGGCGTTCGTTTCGGCCTCGCCCAAGTGGCCGAGATCGACGTCCAGGTTCGCCAGGTTGAACCGGAAGCGCGCCTCCTCGGCGGGATCTCCGACGGCGTTGCGGGTCGCTACTCCTAAGGCTTCCGCGATCGTCGCGCGGGCCTCGATCACCAGGCCGCGATGGCGCTTCAGAATCCCGAGATTGTTGAGCACCCGCATGATCCCCGCCGGGTTGCCCAACTGCCGCCGCAGCCGCAGGCTCTCCTCGCAGGCGCGCTCGGCCTCGTCGTTTTTGGAGTCGCGGATCAGCGAAGTGCAGCGCAGCTGGAGAGCCCGGGCGACCCCTCCGATCTCGCCGCGGGCGCGAAAAAGGCGCTCGGCCCGGAGCGCCGCGGCCCGCGCTTCCTCGTTCGCGCCGAGGGCGTCTTGGGCTCCTCCCAAGCTGAGCAGCGCCTTGGCTGAAAGGACGGGAAAACCCTGCGCGGAGGCGTCGTCTGCGAGCTTCGCGGCGCGCTCCCGGACGTCGCTCGCGCGGCCCAATTGAAACTGGGCTTCCAGCTCGATCTGACCCAAACGCAGCCGCTGCGGGACCGACGAAACCACGGGCCCCAGCTTGGCGACGATCTCCAACGCCTCGGCGGGCCGGCCGCCGGCCGCGAGGCTTTCGGCGAACCGCAGGCCGACCTCCGCGCGGTCCGGCCGGAGCAGCCAGAGCGAGCGCAGCAACTCCGCTTCCTTGGCGCGCTGGCCGGAAGTGCGCAGAGCGATCGAGGCGACCAGCAACTGGCTTTCGCGCGGCAGGTCCGCGCTCTCCGTCAGAGCCTTCTGCCCCTCGCGGTGCGCTTCCTGGTCACGGTCCGCGAGAGCCAGGGCGTCGGCCAGTGCGGCGTGAATTAGAGGGTGATCGGGGTCGGTGGAGACCGCGGCGCGCAGGCTCCGGAGCGCCGCGGCCGTTTCGTAGCGCGCCGCCTCGTCGAGCCCTCGGGCATAGCTCGCTTGGGCGGTGGCGGCGACCGGCATCGCGAGCCAGGGCGAACGGTCGGAATCGGCGGAATCGACCGAAACTGGGCGGCGGTCGCGCAGAGCGCCCGAGATCCAGAGTGCCCCGACGGCCAGCAGAACGCCCGCGAGCGTCACGTTGAGCCACAGCCCGCGCCTTCGGCGCAGACCCTTCCCCAGGGAATAGAGCAGTGAGCCGCGTCGGGCGAGCACGGTCCGCCCTTCGAGGTAACGCTTGAGATCCACGGCGAAATCGGCGGCCGAGGCATAGCGCCCGCCGGGTTCCTTGCGTAGCGCCTGGGCGAGGATCGCGTCCAGGTCTCCGCCCAGGCCGGTGGGCTCCGGCTCCTGCTCGCGGATCGCGCGGTCGAGCGCTTCAGGACCGGCGTGATCGAGCTTGTAAGGCCTTCGCCCGGCGAGCAGCTCGTAGAGGACGACGCCGAGCGAGTAGAGATCCGAGGCGCGTTCGACGGGTTCGCCGCGCAACTGCTCGGGGCTCGCGTAGGCGGGTGTCATCGCGCGGTGCTGGGTCTCCGTGGCATCGACCGGGGCGCCTTCGGCGAGCAGCCGCGCGATGCCGAAGTCGAGCAGTTTCGGCTCGCCCCGTTCCGAGACCAAAATGTTGCCGGGTTTGAGATCGCGATGCACGACCGACGAGGCGTGCGCGTGCTCGACCGCTTCGAGGATTTCCAAGAACAGCTCGATCCGCTCGCGGGTCGTGGCCCCGATCCGTTCGCAGTGCTCGATCAACGTCACGCCGCGCACCAGCTCGATCGCCAGATAGGGCTGCCCGGAGGGGGTAATTCCGGCGTCGTAGAGGCGGGCGATGCCGGGGTGTTCGAGCGCGGCGAGAATGCTCTGCTCGGCGCGAAACCGGCGCAGCCTTGAGGTGTCCACCCAGCGCCCGAGCACCTTGAGCGCCACCTGGCGGGTAAACCCCTCGCCGAGCTGTTCGGCGAGATAGACCGTGGCGCTCCCCCCGCGGCCGATGGGCTGGAGGATCTCGTAGCCGGGAATCGGCTCGGGGGACTCGGGGGAAGCCCCGGGCTCGCGGAGCGGCGGCCGGTCGAGCGGCGTGGTCGAGCGTTCGGCGGCGGCGAGCAGGGCGCGCAGCTCGGTTTCGAATCCTGGATCGTTGCCGCTTAAAGTCCGGATCGCCTCGTCCCGTTCGGGCGCGGCGAGATCCTGTACCTGGTCGAACGCCGCGCGGAGCCGGCCGAACCGGGTCTCTCGGGTCATGGCTCCAAAGGCCCGATCCTCGTCCCGCTCCCTGGGGCGCGCAGAATCTCCTCAGTCTGCCGGGCGATCCGGCCGAAGCGCCCCGCTTTTGCGTCCCGCTCCAGCTCTTCGGCGAGCGTTCGGACCCGCTCGGGGTGATCGCCCCGGGCGCGCGCCAGCTGGGTCTGGAGGAGCCGGGTCTCCATCAGCAGCGTGCCCAGGGACCCCTCGCGGCAGTGGGCGGCGGCCGTCGCGAGCGCCCGTTCCGCCTGGGGCCAACGACGCCGGCCGAGTTCCACGGCGCCTCGGGCGAGCTCCAGCTCTACGCGATTCTCGGGCATTTGCCCCGTGGCGGCTTTTGCCGCGCGGTCGAGCCAGCGCTGCGCTCGGGGGATGGAGCCGGCCGCGCTCCAACAGCGGGAGATCTCCACGGCGATCTCCGTGCCGACCCAGTCGCCGAGCCGGGCGAGCTTTTTCTCGGACGACTCCAGACCGCTGCAGACTCGGGGCGAGGGTTCCGCGAGCCGCCCGCGGTCCGCCTCGAAATGGGCGACGAGGCCCGCTTCGGGCACCTGGTCGAGCTGGCCCGCCGCCTGGTCGAAGAGCCGCCGGGCGCGCTCGGAGTCTCCTTGATCGCGCGCGAGATTGCCGCCCTGCCAGAGCAGATTTCCCAGCTCGCGGGGCGAGCCCACCCGGCGCGCGAGGTTCGTGCCTTCGGCCAGAGCGGTCTCGGCTTCGCCGAGCGCGCCGCGCTTGGTCAAGACGATCGCGAGAGCGCTCAAGGAACGCATCAAGCTCAGCTCGTTGCCCCCCTCGCGCAGGATCTCGATCGCCCGGCGGTAGCCGTCTTCGGCCTCGGGCAGGCGCCCCAGCTCCGAATCGAGATTCGCCAGGTTGTGCAGGTAGCGCGCTTGGATCATGCGGTCGCCCTGCGGGCTGCGGCTTTCGAGCGCCAGCGCCTGGGCGTACGCCGCCCGGGCCTCGCGGATCAGGCCGCGGCGCTGGCGCGACATCCCGATCGCGGCGATCGCGCGGGCCGTGCCGCTCCAACTGCCCACTCGCCGATGGCGGCGGGCGCATTCGGCGCATAGCCTTTCGGCTTCCTCGTGGCGCGACTCGCGGGCCGCGGCGATGCAAAGGTAGTTGAACGCCCGGGCGGCACCCCACGGCTCGCCTTGCCGTTCGAACAGTTTCCGGGCCTGCTCCGCCAAGGCACGGGTGGCGGCGGGCTGCCCCAGTCCGTCCTCCGCCAGGCTCTCCTGGAGCAGCGCCCGCGCCGCGAGCGAATCCAGGCGATGCGCCCCAGCCCGCGTGACGATTCCCCGCGCCTGGAGGGCCGCCTCCTGCGGCCGGCCCAGCGCGTTCAGCGCTTCGAGCTCGACCAGGCCGAGACGGAGATCGGCGGCCGCCGGCCGCTTGGCCTCGGGCAGGACGCGAAGCTTCGCGACGACGGCGAGAGATTCTCCCGGCTCGCCGCTCTCGACGAGGCTTTCCGCCAGCTCGAAGCCCACCTCGAAGTTGCCCGGGGCGAGCAGCCAGGAGGTGCGCCGGAGCTTCGCCTCTTCGGTCTTCTGGCCCGCGGTGTCCAGGGCCGCGGCTTCCACCCACAGGCGGCTCTCGCGCGGCGCCGTCGCGGCGAGCAGGAGAGCCCGTCGTCCCTCGGTTCTGGCGAGGGCGTCGTGGCCCGCCCGGGAATGGGCGGTCGCGAGAGCCGCGCGGACCAGCGGTTGCTCGGGATCTCGGGCCACGGCGGCGGCGAGGTTCTCGATCGCCTTCGTCGTGTCGTAGCGCGACAGCGCGTCGAGGCCGCGGGCGTAGCTCGGTTCGGCCGCCGCCGCGACCGGCAGGGCGAGCCAGGGCGAGAGATAAGGATCGACGGGAGGCGGAGCCGCGCCGCGCGAGAAGCCCGCCAGCCAGAGCGCGAGACTGGCGAGGAGCAGAGCCGCGAGGGCCGCGTTGACCCAGTGGCCGCTCTTCCGGCGCACGCCCTTGCCAATCCGGTAGAGCAGGGAACCGCGCCGCGCGAGGACCGATCGCCCGTCGAGATAGCGCCTCAGATCGGCGGCGAAATCGGAGGCCGAGGCGTAGCGCTCGGCGGGCTCTTTGCGCAGCGCTTGGGAGAGGATCGCGTCCAGGTCGGCGCCCAGGCCGGCGGGCTCCGGATCGCTTTCGCGGATCGCCCGCTCCAGCGCTTCGAGGCTGGTGTTTCCGACCGGGTAAGGCCGCCGCCCGGTCAACAGCTCGTAGAGGACGACGCCGAGCGAGTAGAGGTCCGAGGCGCGTTCGACCGCCGCGCCGCGCACCTGCTCGGGGCTCGCGTAGGCGGGGGTCATCGCGCGATGTTGGGTCTCCGTCGCCTCGGCATCGCGCTCGACCAGCCGCGCGATGCCGAAGTCGAGCAGCTTCGGTTCGCCCCGCTCGGAGACCAGAATGTTGCCGGGTTTCAAATCGCGATGCACCACCGACGAGGCATGCGCGTGCTCGACCGCTCGGAGGATCTCCAGAAACAGACCGAGCCGGTCGCGGAGGCTCGCCCCGGTTCGTTCGCAATGCTCGATCAGCGAGACGCCGCGCACCAGCTCCATGGCGAGATAGGGCTGCCGGGAGGGACCCAGTCCCGCGTCGTACAGGCGGGCGATGCCGGGATGCTCCAGCGCGGCGAGGATGCTCTGCTCGGCGCGAAACCGGCGCAGCCGCGAGGCGTCCACCCAGCGGCCGAGCACCTTGAGCGCGACCTGCCGCGTGAAGCCCTCGCCGAGCTGTTCGGCGAGGTAGACCGTGGCGCTCCCGCCGCGGCCGATGGATTGGAGAATCCTGTAGCCGGGGATCGGCTCGGGAGACTCCGGGGAGCCACCTACCTCGCGCAGCGGCGGCGTATCGAGCGGCGTGGTCGAGCGTTCGGCGGCGGCGAGCAGGGCGCGCAGCTCGGCCTCGAATTCGGAATCGTCGCCGCTCCAGTTGCGGATCGCCTCGTCCCGCTCGGTCGAAGCGAGGTCCTGCACCCGGTCGAACGCCGAGCGGAGCCGGCCGAACCGGGGCTCTTTCGTCATCCGCGGCCGTTCCGGTCCGGCCTCACCCGTGGGCGAGACGCGGGGCCTTGAGGATCTCTTCCGCTTCGCGGGCGATCTTGCCGAAGCGCCCGGCGAGCGCGTCGCGTTGCAGTTCTTCGGCGAGCGTGCGGACCCGCACGGGGTGATCGCCCCGGCCGAGCGCCAGCCGGGCTTCGAGCAGCCGGGTCTCCATCAGATGGTAGCCGAGCGAAACGCGGCGGCATTCCGCGGCGGCGCCCTGGAGCACCTCGTCCGCCTCCGACCAGCGGCGCTCGGAAAGCGCCACCGCCGCCTTGGCGAGCTGGAATTCGACCCGGATCGAAGGGAGCTGCGACGCGGTCGCCTGCGCGCCGGAGCGGTCGAGCCACCGCTTGGCGTCGCGCGGAAACCCCGCGTCGCTCCAGCAGCGCGAGATGCCGACCGCCAGCTCGACGGAGGTCCGATCGCCGAGCCGGGCGAGCTCCTGCTCCGACGATTCGAGCTCGCGGCAGACCTGTCGGGAGGGCTCCTCCAGCTGCTTTTTCGACGCCTTGAATCGGGCGACCATCTCTCCCGCGCTGACGTTTCCGATCGCTCCCGCGGCCTGGTCGTACCAACGCCGGGCCTCGTCCATTTTTCCTTCGAGCTTCGCGAGGTCGCCGCGCTGCCAAAGGGTGTTGCCGAGGTCGCTGGGCGAGCCGGCTTTCCGCGCGATCGGTTCGGCCTCGTCGAGGACCGCCTCGGCCTCGGCGAGCGATCCGCGATACATCAGCACCACGGTGAGCGAGCCGAGCGTCCGGATCAGGCTGGCCTGGTTGCTCGCTTCGCGCAGGATGACGATCGCCTGGCGGAACCCGCTTTCCGCCTCGGCGAGATGGCCCAGGTCCATGTCGAGGTTCGCCAGGTTGTGCAGGTATTTTCCCTGGGCGACGCGGTCGCCGAGAACGCTCTGGCGCTCGATCTGGAGCGCCCGGGAAAACGCCTCCCGCGCCGAGAGGATCAGGCCCCGGCGGCGGCGGGAAATCCCCAGGTTGGAGAGGGCGCGGGCGACGCCGCTGGAGTTGCCCAACCTTTCGGCCCGGCGAGAGCATTCGCCGCACAATTTTTCCGCTTCGTCGTGAAGCGACTTGCGGACCGCTCCGAGGCATTGCAGGTTCAGGGCCCGCACGACTCCGCCGCCCTCGCCCTGGGGCTCGAACAGGAGCCGGGCCTCCTCCGCGAGCGGCACCGACCGATCGCGCTCGCCCATGGCGTCCCGGGCTTGGGCTTCCTGCAGCAGCGCCTGCGCCGCGACGATCGGCAGGTGGCGCGTTTTCGCCCGGGCGACGGTCGCCTGCGCAATTCGGGCGGCGTCGATCGGGCGACCCAGAACGTTCAGCGCCTCGCTCTCGACCAGGCCGAGGCGCAGATCGGCCCGGGCGGGTTGGCTGCCGGCCGGCAGAGCGCGGAGCTTTGCCGTCACCTGGAGCGCCTCTTCCGGCGCGCCCCCGTCGATGAGGCTCTTGGCGAGCAGATGCCCGACTTCGAAATTGCCCGGGGCGAGCAGCCAGAGCGAGCGGCGCCGCTCCACCTCATCGGCCTTCCGCCCCGAGGTCTGGAGCGCCACCGCTTCGATCAGCAGCCGGCTCTCGCGCGGCGCCCGGCCGGCCCATTGAAGCGCCTGCTGCCCCTCGGATCGGGCGAGCAGGTCGTGGCCCGCCCGGGCATGAGCGGTCGCCAGAGCGGCATGGACGAGAGGCTGATCGGGATCCTGCGTCTCCGCGGCGCGCAGCTTGGCGATCGCCACGGTGGTTTCGGAGCGCGTCAACGCGTCGAGCCCCTGGGCGTAACTCGCCGCGGCGGATGCACGGACGGGCATCGCGAGCCAGGGCGAGGCGTTGGGATCGACGGCGCCCGCCGCGCCCGAGAACCCTCCGGCGAGCCAAACCGCCAGGCCGGCGAAGAGAAGCGCCGCAAGCGCCGCGTTGAGCCAGAGCCCGCGCCGCCGCCGCGCCTCCTTGCCGATCCGATAGACCAGCGAGCCGCGCCGCGCGAGCACGGACCGGCCGTCCAGATAACGCTTCAGATCGGCGGCGAACTCGGTGGCCGAGGCGTAGCGTTCGGCGGGCTCTTTGCGCAGCGCCTTGCCCACGATCGCGTCCAGATCGCCGCCCAGGCCCGGCGGGTCGGGATCCTGATCGCGGATCGCCCGCTCCAAGGCTTCGAGGCTGGTGTCGCCGACCTTGTAGGGCCGGCGGCCGGTCAGCAGCTCATAGAGGACCACGCCGAGCGAATAGATGTCCGAGGCGCGGTCGACCGGCTCGCCGCGCACCTGCTCCGGGCTCGCGTAGGCCGGGGTCATCGCGCGGTGGCGGGTCTCGGTGACGTCGAGATTCCCTTCGGTCTCCGGCGCGTGCAGCCGCGCGATGCCGAAATCGAGCAGCTTCGGCTCGCCCCGCTCGGACACCAGGATGTTGCCCGGCTTCAAGTCGCGATGGACGATCGACGAGGCGTGCGCATGCTCGACCGCTTCGAGCACCGACAGGAACAGCGCGATCCGATCGCGCAGCGGCGCGTCGATCCGCTTGCAATGCTCGACCAGCGAGACGCCGCGCACCAGCTCCATCGCGAGATAAGGCCGGCCCGAAGCGGTGATCCCCGCGTCGTAGAGCCGGGCGATGCCCGGATGTTCGAGCGCGGCGAGAATCCGCTGTTCGGCGCGAAACCCGCGCAGCAGCGAAGCGTCCACCCAACGGCCGAGAACCTTGAGCGCCACCGGGCGGGTGAACCCCTCTCCCTGCTGCTCGGCGAGGTAGACGGTCGCGCTGCCGCCGCGGCCGATCGGCTCCAGCAGGCGGTAGCCGGGGATGTTTTCAACCGCCCCGGCGCTCGGCGCCACGTCCTCCGACGAAGAGCCCTTCGACTCGCGCAAGGCGCGCAGGGGCGGCGTGTCGAGCGGCGTGGTCGAGCGCTCGGCGTTGGCGAGCAGGGCGCGCAGCTCGGCCTCGAACGCGAGGTCCGAACCGCTCAGGCGCCGGATCGCCGCGTCGCGCTCGGGCGTCGGGAGATCGTGGACGTCGTCGAACGCCGCGCGCAGGCGGCCGAAACGCTCCTCGCCAATCATCGGGGGGCCATCTCCGTTCCGAGCGCGCCGAGGTCCTTGAGCAGCCAGGCGCGGGCGAACGCCCAGTCGCGCTTCACCGTGCGCGGCGAGCATTCGAGCACCTCCGCCGCCTCTTCGACCGTGAGACCGCCGAAGAAGCGCACCTCGACCAGCCGGGCCAGGCGCGGCTCTTCGGACGACAGCCGATCGAGCGAGCGATCGAGATCGATCAGCTCGGCGGCCGAGAGGGTCGATTCGACACCCCCGGCATCGCCATCCAGCAGCGAGACGTGGGGGCTCTCGGCGCCGCGCTTCGCCGCCATTTTGCCCCGTGCGTGGTCCACCAGGATTCTGCGCATGATCCGTGAGGAGAAGGCGAAGAAATGGGTCCGATCGTGCCACTGGATGTCGCGCAGGCCGCGCAGCTTCAGAAACGCCTCATGCACCAGGGCGGTCGGCTGCAGGGTATGCCCCGCGCGTTCGCCCTGAAGCTGCCGGTCGGCGAGCCGGCGCAGCTCCAGATAGACGGCGGGAACCAGCCGTTCGAGCGCCTGGTCGTCGCCGCTGCGCCAGACCGCCAGCAGCTCGGTGATCTCGCGCGGGTCGGGGGGCGCGCCGAAAGGGCCGGTCGAGCGTTCGCTCAAGAGGTGCTCCGCATTTGAGATGCCTACGAATCTGGCGTCGATCGTATCCAAAACGTTCCATGAGGGAGTGGCCCCATTTCGCGCCCCTCGCCGCCTCTAGGGCAGGCAGGTCCAACCCGCGGTTCTCGAAACGGAGAAGCTCATGCTCGGAAAACGTCAGTTCATGGCGGGTCTCGTCGTCGCCCTTTGTGCGGTCCCTCTAAGCGCCGCCAACTACAAAGTGGCCCATCTCCTCGATAGTTGGGACACCGGCGACGGTTGTTCCCTGCGCGAGGCGATCTTCGCGCACAACTCGTCGGGTCAAAAAGGCGCCAACGAATGCGGCGCGTTCGATCCCGGCGCCGATACGATCGAGTTCGCCTCGGGGGTCACCGGGACCTTGCGGCTCAATCCCGCGTTGGGCGATCTTCTCCTCACCGAGCCCGAGCTGACGATTCAGGGACCGGGGGCGAGCCAGCTCTCGATCTCCGGCAGCAAGGTGATGTCGGTCTTCGTGCTCGACCTGATCCGGCCGCCCGTTTTCACCCTGCGGGGCGCGACGATCCGCAACGGTCTTGGTGTCGCTCCTCCGGGCGGCTGGAACGCCCAAGGGGGCGGCATCCGCATGGACCTCGGAGGCTCGCCGACTCCCGCCAATCCAACGACGATCCTGGTCGAAGACTGCGACTTCTTCGCCAACACCGCCCCGATGGGCGTCACGTCGCGCGGCGCGGCGATCATGTCGTACGGCACGCTGACCGTTCGCCGCACCAAGTTCCGCTTCAACCAGTCCGACACGGGGGCGCTCTGGCATTTCGGCGAGGCGCTGATCGAGGACAGCGAATTCAGCGACAACTTCGGCGAGTACCTGAGCTCCGCGGCCGTTCTCTTCGCTCCGGGCCCTTGGACGGTGCGGCGCACCCTGTTCCAGAAAAACTCGATTCACCTGAACGGCGGCATCCTCATGTTCTACGCCAACGAGGGGAAGGGTCTGATCGAAAACAGTACGTTCTCGGGCAACTCCACTTTGACCGGAGAAGCCATCTACAGCAGCGCGGCCTCGATCACGGTGCGCAACTCGACGTTCGTCGATACCGCCCAGGTCGGAGCGATCGGCGGCAGCGGGGCGGTGGTTTCGGTCGGCGCCGCCTCCCTCGTGCTGCGCTCGAACCTGTTCGCCCGGAACGACCGGTCCGACGCGACGGCGGTTTCGGTCACCGCCGAATACAACCTGTTCGACACGGCGGCCGCGAATCTGCCCGCGGGAACCGTTTGCGCTACCACGACCCTGGGCGGAGCGAACCTCTGCGGTGTCACCACCGCGGGGATTGGCCCCTTGAGCAGCAACGGCGGGCCGACGCAGACGTTTCCGTTGCTCACGGGAAGCCCGGCGATCAACACGGGCTTCGCCCCGTGGACGCTCCTCACCGATCAACGCGGCCCAGGCTTCGCGCGTACCGTAGGCTTGGGCACCGACATCGGGGCGTTCGAGGTCCAGCCGTAGAAATTACGAGAGCCCGGGCCGCGCGAGCAGGTAACAGCGGCGGCTCGGGTACTCGGCCCCCTCGTACGGCTCGCGCTCGGTGGACTCCGTGACGACGAAGCCCGCCGCGTGGAGCGCCGCGACGATCTCGCTCGGAACGAGAAACCGAAAATCGAGCGAGACCGCCCGGCCCCAAAGCTCGTCGAGGTGGAGCGTCTTCTCGCCGATGTGGAAGGAGAGGAGAAGCACGCCGTCCGAGGCCAAGACCCGCCGCATCTGACCGAACGCAAGGTCGAGCTGCGCCGGCTCGAAGTGGATCACCGAATAGAAAGCGACGATTCCCGCGAGCGACGCATCGGGCAGATCGAGCGCGAGCAGATCGCCGACCCGGAACTCCACACCCGGAGTGAGCCGCGCAGCCTGGCGGATCATCTCCGGCGAAACGTCGATCCCGAGGACGCGCACGCCCTGCTCCTGGAGATACCGCGCCACATGCCCCGGCCCGCAACCGAAATCCCCCACCAGGCCGCGCCCGCGCACCTCCTCGGCGAACCGGTTGAGCAGGTGCCGATCGAGGGGCTTGCCTTCCAGCTCGGCGAAGAGGTGCTCCACGTACTCCGACGCGACGGCGTCGTAGCTGTCTCGGAGGGGGTTGGGGTCCGGCGGGTCGGTCGGCATGGTGATATCCATCCTACCTGGGGCCCGGGAGTAAAATCGCAAGCCGCGCACGTCTAGGGTAAGAAACGGAGGAGGAGAGAACATGAGCCCCCGATTCCTGCTGTCCCCGATCCTCGGTCTCTTGATCGCAGGCTCCCTACGCGCGCAGGAGCCCGCCGCGACGGACGTTCGCTATCCCGGAACCTGCGAGCCTTCGGGCGCCGTAATGCTTGAGCCCGGGCAATTCATCATCGGGGACGACGATCAGAAAGACTTGCGGATCTACCGGAAAGACACACCCGGCGACCCCGAGATCGTTAAGATCTCCGACCTGCCCGGCCTCAAGAAGAAGGCGGACCTCGAAGGCGCGGCGCGCCTCGGCACCGACATCTACTGGATCGGCTCGCACAGCCGGAAGAACAACGGCGAAGAGGATCTCGACCGGCACCGCCTGTTCGCCGTCAAGATCAAAACCGGAAGCCACGCGGCGGAAGCCGTAGGCGCACCCTACGAAGATTTGATCGAAGACCTGCAGAAGAACAAGCACTACGCGCCCTTCCACCTGGATGATGCCGCGAAGCTCCCCCCGGGAGCGCCGGGAGGGTTGAACATCGAAGGGCTCGCCGCCACGCCGAAGGGCAGACTGCTAATCGGCTTCCGCAATCCCATCCCGAAGAAGAAGGCCCTGATCGCGACCTTGAAGAATCCGCACGAGGTTCTGACCGGCAAGAAGCCGAAATTCAGCGCCCCGATTCAGCTCGATCTCGGGGGCCTGGGAGTTCGCAGCCTGGAATACTGGCCGGCCGCCAAGGCCTACATACTTATCGCCGGCTCGGCCGCAGACGGAGGTACCTTCCAAGCCTACCGCTGGTCCGGAAAGGCGAGCGGCAAACCGAAGCCGATAACCAACGCCGACCTCGGCACGCTGGTTCCCGAAGCGGTCTTCTTCGACCCCGCCGTGCCCAACGAGTTGGTCGTCCTGAGCGATGACGGAGACTTCTGCCCGACGCCACCGGCGTTCCGGAGCCGGCGGTTCACGCTGGGGGTCGAGTAGGCGGGCCGACCGGGTCCCAAGTTTATTTTGGGTGGCTTCCGAGAAGTCTGTTCCACCAATCGAAATGCGGTGCCCCACGGCGCGGGACGAAGCTTGCCCGATCGCGGATTGCGCGGAGCATTCGGCGGGCTTCCAATTCGCTCCAGCGGCTGGCCGCGAAGGCCTCGAAAAAGATCTCCGGTGTTTGGACGGTCGGTACCTCTGGCGTCATGCGGGCGAGCAAGGCGAGAGCCTTCTTGTCGTCCGTCGCCACGCCGCCGTGACGTCCGACGGCCAACGCGCACGCATTGGCTTCGCCTTCATCGAGAAGCTCACCAAGTCGGAGGAGCTCTGCGCTCTCAGCCGGCGATTCGATGTCGAGGATCTCAACGCCGATTTCAGCACGGATTTCCGCCAAGGAGATAGGGCGCTGCTCGCCACCCGTACTTTTCCGGCTGAAACGTAGGACTTCCTTCTCGGCGACGAAGCGCGGAACGGCGCAACGGTAGGACAAAGTCTCCAGAATTTCTCCGGCATGCTCGGTCGCAAGAAGGTTGATCAGGCAGCAGGCATCGAGCAGGAACAGTCGTCCTTCGCGCATCGCTCGGGGCACGTGTTAGGTAGCCTCAGCGGCTGGCGACACGCCAGAGGGGGGCGCTCCAATCGACCAGGTCAGCCGTTGCCCCTTCCTCGGTCGAGAGCCTCTGTTCTTGCTCGATGATCTCGCGAGCGCCAACGCGATCCGTGCGAAGCATCTGGGCCAACTGGCCTTCGGACAGTTCAGCCCGCTGCCAGGCCTCGACCGCAAGCGACACGTATCGCGGAGGAAGAGCCTCCTCGGGTCTGATCTGATGCGGAGGTCCGGCCGTCTCTCGGATCTCGAATCCCTCTTGACGCAAGCGATCCCAAGTACCCGCCGGAATCAGCCGCTCACTGGTCAGCCGTCGAGCCATCGCCTCGACGGACACGAAATAGAAGCTTGCCAAGCGGTGCAGATCGCCCCGGGTCACCGCTCCTTTTCGCTCCCGCTGAAGCTCCAGGTACCTTTTGCGAAGGCCCTCGGAGGGCATCAAGAAGGAGCGGGCGAAGGCGTCCGTAAAGCGCTGTGCGCGAGTTCGCCGTTCGCCTCCTTCGAGGGTGAGGATCTCTGGAAGGAACCGATCGATGAGAAAGTGTCCATACTCTTGCGCCAACGAGATAGCCCGCCGTTCAGAGGGATGGTTGCGGTTGACGGCGATGCAGGCTCCCAGGTCCTCGGTACAGGCGAACATCCCGGCGACCCGCAACGGCAACTCCGGTTGGAAGATGCGAATTCCGACGTCGTTCTCCAAAATGTCCCGTAGGGTTGGAAGCGGGCCATCGCCCAGCCCTAGGCGGTTGCGCTCGGAGCAGGCCACGTCCTCACCCGCCAACTCAGGATCGAGCCCTTCGAACTCGTACTGCGGCGGGTAACGACGGCGCAAAGGCGCCTGACAAATCTCCTCCAGACGGACGTAATCTTCGGCAAGGCGCTCGAAAACTTCAAAGGAGGAGATCAGGTTCGCATCGATGGAGCCCGAAGCCATCGAATTTCGAAGCTGGACTGCGAATCCCTCCGGCGGCGCCCCCCTCTGCAACAGCTCCCAAAGCTGTCGTTCGTAGAGAGCTCCCAGGCGCATCAACTCCTCAGGGCGAATCCGCCGTTCACCCTTCTCGATCGCCACGAGAGTCGTGCGCGCTACCCCCAACTCGTCCGCGACCCGTTGCTGCGTCCAGTCACGAGCCTCCCGCGCCTGGCGCAGGCGAGCGCCAAGGAAACGCGGATCGATCTCCGCCAGGGGGTCACTGCGCATCGTGTTTGCGCTTTCGTTAGTCTTGACCGCCGAGGTCGGCTTTGTAATCGGCATGTTGGCTCGCTCGGTGTCCGGAGAAAGACTGCGCCCGAGTGCCGACAATGTCAAGTCATTGGCGACTGAGGCGGGTAGTTTGTCAGGTCTTGAGCAGGCGTCCCTGAGAGGAGAAGCCCGGCGTATACTCCAAACATGGCTGAGCCCCTTCGCTCCCTGCCGTTCACGTACGACGACTATCTCCTCCTGCCGGAGGACAGCCCGCGCTGCGAGCTGCTCGAGGGGGAGCTGCTGATGACGCCTGCGCCCACCGCGACGCACCAGACGCTCCTCGGACGGCTGTTCGCGACGATTTTCAATTTCCTCTCTACCTCGCCGATCGGGACAGTGCTCTTCGCCCCTACGGATGTCGTGCTCTCGGAGACGACCGTCGTTCAGCCCGACCTCCTGTTTGTCGCCAGGGAGCACCAGGATCGCATCGCCGAGGACGGCGTTCACGGTCCCTCCCGATTTGGTGATCGAGATCCTCTCTACGAACTCCCGGCATCGCGACGAGGTGATCAAGCCGCGGCTGTACGCGCAGTTCGGCATCCCCGAGTATTGGATCGTCGATCCGTTCCGAGAGGCCGTGCGCGTCTATCGCATAGAAGGTGGGCGCTACCGGAAGGCCGCGGAGATTTCGGCTGCAGCCGACGATCATTTGATCTCGGCGCTTCTGCCCGGGCTTACGATCGAGCTTGCTGGGCTGTTCGGGCACGCTTGATCCGGTGCTCCTGTGGGCTGGGGGTTTTGGAGTGCGGCGACATGTCACCGCCCTCCAATCTCGGCTCGGCTCATCCCCTGAACCGCTCCTAAGCGGCACTTCAAATCGACCATAGAACCACTTGACACGAATGCTGGACCGGTACATGCTTCCTGTACGGAGGTGTTGCCTTGGATACGACCTACACTCAGGCGCGAGCAAACTTCGCATCTCTCTGTGACCACGCTGTTTCCACGTTGGAACCGGTAGTCATTCATCGCCGGGGTGCCGAGGACGTGGCTCTCGTTTCGGCCGCAGAGTTACGAAGCCTGGAGCTGACCCTTCACGAGTTGCGCTCGCCGCGCAATGCTGCCCGCCTCCTATCCGCCCTTGAAAGAGCCCTGTCGCGAGAAACTGAACCGCAATCGGTGGAGTCTCTGCGCGAGGAATTCGGTCTGGAAAAGGCGAAGTAGTCTGTGAGTCGATCGCGGATTTCCGTCTTCGAGATGGAATTTCGGGAGGATCTTCGGTACTGGATCGAGACGGAGCGACGGGTGGCCCTTCGTCTTCTGGACCTAATCGAATCCATCCTACGGGATCCCTTTCAAGGGATTGGTAAGCCTGAACCGCTCAAGCATCTCGGTCCGGGAATTTGGTCGCGGCGGCTTACCCAGGAACACCGTCTCACCTACCTGGTGAAACACGATACCATCTATTTTCTCAAGGCCCGCTACCACTATTAATTGGATCCCCTCGGGTTCCGGAGTCCTTGCGTTGCTCTAAGATCTTTGAGATTGAAACTTAAGGGAAGCGAGCGCGCCAACTCATGATCAGCCACATTCCTCTCAAAGATATCACCAAGAGCGACCTCGACACTCTCGCGGAGATTAAAGAGGGTAGGCATATTGAATACAAACAGGCACTGCCGTCCGACAAGAGCGAGAAGAGAGATTTCCTGGCTGATGTTTCGGCGTTTGCCAACGCAGACGGTGGAGACATCCTTTTTGGTGTTCACGACAAACGTGCAAACGGGCAGAGCACTGGACAACCAGATTTCGTAGGCCTTTCCGGGCTTAATGTGGACCAAGAGATTCTGAAGCTGCAGAACTCAATCCGTGACGGGCTGGAGCCTCCGCTTCGGGTGGAAATCCGCGAGGTTCCTGGATTCGACAAGGGGCCTATTCTGGTGGTCCGGGTACCCCAGAGCTGGAACTCTCCGCACATGATCAAATCCACCCCTTCCTTTTACGTGCGGAACAACAACGGGAACAATCCGCTCGGCGTCCAGGAGATCCGAGAAGTATTCTTGCGTTCCGAGACGATCGAGAAGCGGATGCGCGAGTTTCGGGACGAACGGCTCGGACGGATTTTATCGGGTGATGTGAATTTTGGCGCTTGAAGAAGGTCCAAAGGCGGTTCTTCACGTTCTTCCATTCGTCAGCTTCTCGCAGCGCCAAAGGTTCACTCCCGTTCAACTGCGCGAGCGCATCGGAATGTCAGGACGCCCGTTCCTTGAGGGAATTGTTTCGACTCCACAGAATGGCAGGTCAATTTGGTGCCTGTCCGTTTTCACGAACGGCGCGGTTGAAGCGGTGTTCGGTACAATTGTTCCTTTTGGCGCACCTGGTCGTATTCATTCTAAACGGTACGAGCAAGATGCTATCGAACATTTTTCGGAGATGACCGCCACTCTTGTTAAACTTGAACTGGCACATCCGTACCTCGGGTCGCTATCGCTGGTCGGTGTGAAGGGATATTCGGTTTGGGTTAATCAGGAGATACTCCTTGGTAGTTCACCTCGATCCATAGACCAAGACGTTCTGATCGCTCCAGAGATTCTGCTGGAAGACCTGAATGTCGTCCCGTGGGAAATTCTCAGGTCGTTATTCGACAGCTTCTGGCACGCTGCGGGCTACTTTGAATGGCCGAATGGCTGAGTGGCTAGAGCCTGACTGGATTCGCCCTCCACCGCGAAGGAACTCAAGGCCGCCCGCCCCAGGTCCCTCGCTCTCGCTCGGGACGACGGGTTGGGACGGGAGTGAATTCGGCCAGATCTTGCGACGCGGGGCCGAAGGGGGCCGAAGGCGGTTGCCCTCACAGACCCACCCCCGAACCAGATAGAATCCCCGACCGACGCCGATCCGGATGCCGCGGGTCCCGTCCTGACTACGTTCCCCCAAATAGCCCGAGGAGCACCCCATGGGTCTGACCGATTTCTTGAAGGGCCAGTTCATCGATGTCATCGAGTGGACCGACGACTCGCGCGACACTTTGTCGTTCCGGTATCCGGACGAGGACAAGGAAATCAAGAACGGCGCGCAGTTGATCGTGCGGGAGTCGCAGGTGGTGCAGTTCGTCTACCTGGGCGAGTTCGGCGACCTGTTCGGGCCGGGCAAGCACACTCTGACGACCGACAACATCCCGATTTTGACCAGCTTGAAGTCTTGGAAGTACGCGTTCCAGTCGCCGTTCAAGGCGGACGTGTACTACGTCACGACACGACTTTTCACCGGCAACAAGTGGGGTACCTCTAACCCGATCATGATGCGCGACGCCGATTTCGGCATTGTGCGGGTGCGGGCGTTCGGCACCTACGACTTCCGGATCGTCGATCCGAAGTTGTTCTTGAAAGAGGTCGCGGGCTCGGACCAGAACTTCCGTCTGGAGGAGTTCGCCGACGTCATGCGCTCGCGCCTGGTGAGCGTGTTCTCGGACGCCTTGGCGACCGCGAAGATCCCCGTGCTCGACCTTGCGACCCGGTACCAGGATTTGGGCGATGCGCTCCTGCCGCTGATCAACCCGCTGCTCTCGGCCAAGTACGGCATCGAGATGGCGACCTTCGTGCTCGAAAACGCGTCCGTGCCGCCGGAAGTCGAAGCGGCGATCGACAAGCGTTCCAGCATGGGCGCGGTCGGCAACCTGAACGACTACGTGAAGTTCCAGATGGCGCAGGGGATGGCGCAGGGCGGCAGCTCGGGCGGTGCGGCGACCGAGTTGGCCGTGGGGCTCGCGATGGCGCAGCAGATCATGCAGCAGCAGGGGGGAGCGCTCGGTGGCGCTCCGGTGGCCGGTGCTGCGGCGCCCGGTGCTGCGGCGCCCGGTGCTGCGGCGCCCGGCGGGGCGGCTTCCGGTATGCCCGAGCTGTTGACCCCGGCGGATGCGGCGAAGGCGCTCGGCGTCACCGAGGCCGACGTGATCGCGACCATCGAGTCGGGCGACTTGAAGGCGAAGAAGATCGGCACCGCCTATCGCATCACGCGCGCCGCGCTCGACGCGTTTTTGAACGCCTGACCGGTTGATCCAATTGACCCCGATAAAGGGGCCGGAGTCGCATCATGTCTGAAAATTCCGTGACTCCGGCCCCGCCGGAACCGCTGGAAATCTCCGCGCTCGATAAACACGCCTGCCCGGCGTGCGGCGCGGAGGCCGCTTGGAATCCTGCCAAGCAGGCGCTCGTCTGCCCGTATTGCGGGGCGGTCTCTCCGGCGAAATTGGCCTCCGACGGCAGCGTGATCCAAGAGCACGATTTGGCGACTGCCCTGCGCAACCTGCCGGCCGATCGCAAGGGGTGGGACGCCGGGCGCACGGCCGTGCAGTGCCAGGCCTGCAAGGCGATCTCGCTGTTCGATTCGACGCGCGTGGCGCAAAACTGCGAATTCTGCGGCTCGCCCCAGGTCGTGCCGCAGACCGCCACCCGTTCGCCCATCGTTCCCGAGAGCCTCCTGCCGTTCAAAGTGGCCGAATCGACCGTGCGCGAAAGCGTGCGCCGCTGGTACGGCGGCCTCTGGTTCGCGCCAAGCAAGTTGAAGAAGGCGGCGCTCACCGACCGGGTCCACGGGCTCTACATTCCCTACTGGACCTTCGATGCCCAAGTGTCCGCCACCTGGACCGCCGAGGCCGGCCACTACTACTACGAGAACGAGACCCGCAACGGCAAGACCGAGCGGGTGCAGAAAGTCCGCTGGTTGCCCGCCTCGGGTACCCTCAATCATTTCTTCGACAACGTTCCGGTGCCCGCGACGAAGGGCGTGCA
>Ga0134122_10000301_pt1 | contig 31477 bp, 34 predicted proteins | sample KB302_FD_96461 | JGI IMG/M metagenome (GOLD analysis project Ga0134122, IMG submission 96461) | Terrestrial soil microbial communities without Nitrogen fertilizer from Kellogg Biological Station, Michigan, USA - KB3-0-2 | ecosystem: Environmental > Terrestrial > Soil > Unclassified ...
CAGGAGCGTTCTGAAGGCGCTAAAGGAAAAGCGCGCAAAACTCGGCGCCGGCAAACTGGCCGAGACGGCCGCACAACGATGAGTGGGATGAGTGGTCAGCGGACTAGTATTCCGCAATCGCGCAGGTAGGACTTTGCCTGCTGTATCGTGAACTCGCGGAAATGAAAAATGGAAGCGGCAAGCACGGCACTGGCAGCGCCTTCGGAGAGTCCTTCGCGAAGATGTTCGAGCGTTCCGGCACCTCCGGAAGCAATCACCGGAATCTGAACGGACGTTGCAACCTGACCGGTCAATTTCAAATCGTATCCGTTCTTTGTGCCATCGGCATCCATGCTCGTGAGCAGGATTTCACCGGCTCCCAATTCGGCCACGCGCTTTGCCCACCGAACTGTCTCCAGATCCGTTCGGGTTCGGCCGCCATGCGTGTAAACATGCGGGCCGTCCTTATCGTTGCGGGAATCGATCGCCACAACAATGCACTGACTGCCAAATCGTTCCGCCGCGTGACGAATGAGTTCCGGATCTTCGACCGCAGCGGTATTCAACGATACCTTATCCGCGCCGGCACGCAGGATCAATTGGATGTCGTCCAATGACCGCAGGCCGCCCCCGACCGTAAACGGAATATTGATCGCATCCGCCACGCCAGCCACCATCTCCGCGACGATATCCCGCCGGTCGGAGGATGCCGTGATATCGAGAAATACCAGTTCGTCCGCGCCTTCCTCGGAATAGCGGAGACCACATTCAATCGGATTTCCCGCATCGCGCAACCCGACAAAATTAATTCCTTTTACAACCCGGCCTTCCTTCACATCCAGGCAGGGAATGATGCGTTTGGCTAGCACCGCGATACTTCCAAAGCTTCTTCCAGAGTCAGCAGTTTTTCGTACAGCGCTTTTCCGATGATGACGCCGTCCAGTCTGGCATGGCGGATGGCCGCCAGCGTGTGAACATCCGCGAGGTTTGAAACGCCGCCGGAAGCAATGACGTTGAGACCCGTGCCGTCGATCATTTGAATCAGCGAGTCCGTATTCGGGCCCACCAGCACACCATCGCGCGAGATATCCGTATAGATGACGAGCCTGGCGCCGTGCTCTTCGAGCCTTCGTGCGAGATCGACGGCGCCGATCTGCGAATCCTCGGTCCAACCCGAAATTTTGGCGATCCCGTCTCGCGCGTCGATTCCAATGGCGATTCGTTCGCCGTAACACTTTAACGCGTCCCTTGTGAACGCCGGATCGTTCACCGCGCTCGTTCCGAGAACCGCGCGATGCACACCGGAGGCGAAGAGATTTTCAATCGCCGCCATGTTGCGGATTCCGCCGCCCACCTGGACCTTGAGCTTCGGCAATGTCCGGGCAATCTGCGCGATGACGCCGTGGTTCGTTGGCGTTCCCTCAAACGCGCCGTCAAGATCCACAACGTGCAGCCATTCTGCGCCGGCATTGAACCATCGCTCCGCCATCTCGAGGGGTTGGCCATAAATGGTGACGTCATCGGCGCGACCCTGCTTCAAGCGGACGGCTTTTCCCTTAAAAATGTCGACTGCAGGGTAGATGTTCATATGCGCGCAAAGTTATCGAGCAGCTGCTCGCCGACCTTCTGGCTCTTCTCCGGATGAAACTGCGTCGCCCAGATCTTGTCCTGATGCACGATGGCGGCGAAGGGGATCCCGTGGTCGACCGAAGCCAGTGTGATCTGCTCCGATGCCGGTTCGGCATAATAGGAGTGCACGAAATAGACAAAACTGCCCGGTTCGATGCCTTCAAGCAGACGGTCGGAATGCTTCAGCTGCAGCTGGTTCCAGCCCATATGCGGGACGTGAACTCCTTCCGGGATTCGCCGGACCCGCCCCGGGACCAGATCCAGGCCGCGATGAAGTCCGAATTCTTCGCTTTCAGTAAACAGCAGATGCATGCCCAGACAAATGCCCAGGGTTGGCGTCCCGCTTCGAACCTTGCTTACAAACGGCTCGATCAAACCAAGTTCCGCGAGGTTCGCCATCGCATCGCGAAAGGCGCCGACACCCGGAAGAATGAGCTTTGTGGCTTCGCGCACCTTGTCCGGTCGCGAAGTTACCTCCACGTCGTGACCCAGACGCCGCAGCGTGTTCTCGATGCTGCGCAGGTTGTTCAGTTTGTAATCAACGACGGTAATCATAATTCTTTTCTGCTGTAGGCGCGGTCTGTGACCGCGCACAATCTTGATCGTAGAGTAACGCAGAATTATAGAGCGCGCGCGTTCCGCCCGCGCCTACAGTACTCCCTTCGTTGAAGGAATGTCCGTGATATCCTCCGATACGCGTGTCGCTGCATGCAGCGCGCGGGCGGTCGCCTTGAATATTGTTTCCGCAATGTGATGTTGATTGCGGCCGTACAAGTTATCAATATGCAGGTTGAACTTGCCTTCCTGCACGAGCGCCTTCATGAATTCTTCGATCAATTCCGCTTGCAGGTCGCCAATCCGGGCGACGCGGAAATCGGCCTTGAACACCAGATAGGGCCGTCCGGATAGATCAATGACGACGCGCGTCAGCGCTTCATCAAGTGGCACGTAGGCATATCCAAATCGCGCAATGCCTCTTCGGTCTCCCAGAGCTTCATACAGAGCCTGACCGAGCACCCAGCCGACATCTTCTACAGTGTGGTGCCCGTCGATGTGAAGATCGCCTTTGGCTTTGATGTCCAGATCCATCCGCCCATGGCGTGCGAGTTGCGCGAGCATGTGATCGAAGAACGGAATGCCGGTCTCTATCTTGAACTCGCCGGTTCCATCCAGGTTCAATTGAACCTGGATATCGGTTTCATTCGTCTTGCGGGATTTGGATACAACGCGGGCTTTTTTCATTTTTTCACTTCTTTCGGCAGTGCGTTATCCAGAGCAGCCAGGAATTTGTTGTTCTGTTCGGGCGTGCCCACAGTGACTCGCAGCACGCGCTCCAGCATGGGGTATGTACTGACGTCGCGCACCAGAACGCCTTGCGCGTAGAGTTCCTCGAAAAGGTCGTGTCCGATTTTTGCCGTCCGGATCAAAATGAAATTGGCGGCCGAATCGAAGGTTCGCACGCCCATTCGTTTCCGAACTTCAGCAATCAGCCGCTGGCGTTCGGAGATCAAGGTCTGGATCGACGCGGCCATCAAGCCGTCTCGTTCGATGGCCAGCTGCGCCGCAGTTAACGTGAAAATATTCACGTTGTAGGGAAGTTTAGCCTTGTGAATTTCACGCGCGATGTCCGGGTGGGCGAGCATGTATCCGAACCGCATACCGGCCATCGAAAGCGCTTTCGAAAACGTTCGAGTGATCACGAGGTTGGGGTTGGCGGCCAGCAATCCGTATGCACTCTGGCCGCTGAACTCGTGATACGCCTCGTCGAGAAGAACGATCCCCTTCGCCTTGTCGAGCACGTGCTGAAGGTCCGCTGACGCCAACAACGAGCCCGTCGGGTTGTTCGGCGAACAGATTACGGTGACATCCGCCGACTCCGCTGCCTTGGTCAGGGCGTCGACATCATAGGAAAGATCGGCAGGCTTCAGCGGTACAGTAACGATATTGGCCTGCAGTATTGACGATTGCAGCTTGTACAGCGTAAATGTGGGCTGTGGGATCGCGACCGTGCGTCCCGGACCGAGCGTGACCAGCAGCGCGGCCTGAAGCAATTCGTTGGATCCATTACCTACGAGAATTCCGTCTTCAGTCCAGCCCGTATGTTTGGCGAGAGCCTGCGTCATGGCGGCCGGAACAAACTCCGGGTATCGTCCCCAGGACCGTGCGACAACGCGTTTCGCGACTTCGTCCTTAAACTCCTGCGGGAGTTCGAAGGGGTTTTCGTTTTGATCCAGCTTGACGTCCGCGGCGACGTGTTTCAGCGTGTATGCCGAAGCGGCGCGAACCTCAGGCTTGATGACGTCGGATGGCGATCGACCTTGCATGTGCCGTTAATCCTTCCTGAATTGCGAATCGTTCAATCATGCTCCCAAATTGTTCCATAGCGCGGCCGGAATACCGGATCAGGCTGGTGCGCTTCATAAAATCAGGCACGCCGAGCGGCGAAAAGAATCGTGCGGTGCGTCCGGTTGGCAGTACATGGCTCGGTCCGGCGAAGTAATCGCCGACGACGGTCGGAGCATACCGTCCGACGAACAGAGCGCCCGCATTGCGAATCCCGTCGGCGACGTGATCCGGCTCGGCCATCAGCACCTCGACATGCTCGGATGCGAGAATATTGGCCAACTCGATGGCCGCATCCTGATCTGCGACGATGAACGCGACGCTATGGTTATCGATTGCGGCCCGGGCGATCTCACTGCGATCGAGTTCCTGTAATTGAACCTGAACCTCGTCAAACACGGCAGCGGCAACTTCGGCCGACCAGCAGACCAGCCATACCCGCGCCATCTCGTCGTGTTCGGCCTGAGCGAGAAGGTCCGCGGCGATCCACGCCGGATCGCAGGTTTCATCTGCAACGATCGCCACTTCGCTTGGGCCGGCGATCATGTCGATATCGACGACACCGTAGACCATGCGCTTCGCGGCCTGGACGTATTGATTTCCCGGGCCGACGATCTTGTCGACACACGGCACTGTTTCGGTGCCGTATGCAAGCGCGGCGACGGCTTGCGCGCCTCCAATGCGATAGACTTCGTCGAGTTGCAGAATATCCAGCGCCGCCGCGATCAGGGGGTTCTCCTGCAAGACCTTCGGCGGCGTGACCACAACGATTCGGCGAACCCGCGCAACCTGAGCGGGAATCGCATTCATCAGCACGGACGAGGGGTATGCCGCCTTCCCTCCGGGAATATACAACCCGACATTATCAATAGCCGTGTTGCGAACGCCGAGCCGGACACCATTGCCGGCCGAAAATTCCCAGGATTCTTCCACCTGGTGCAGGTGGAACTCGCGGATATTCCGAATTGCGGCGCGCAGCACTTCGATCATTTCCGGATCGGCAGATTCGGCGAACTTCCGGATATCGGCAGCAGGCACCCGCATCGATGCCGGCGTGAGCGGAAAATCATCGAACTTCAGCGAAAAGTCGCAAAGCGCCGCGTCTCCGCGTTTCCGCACGTCGTCGACGATGGCCGCGACGGCCAACTCCACGCGCGGTTCCTGGCCGGATTCACCGACCAGGGCGTCGATTTGTTTGGCATTCAGCCCGGATCTGAAATCAACAATTCTCATAGGCTGAAGGCTCCTCTCATATGCTGAGGGCCCCGATGAATTCCAGCACTTCGACGCGTTTGATCTGGTAGGCCGCGCGATTGACAATGAGACGGGCGGAGCTCTCTCCGATAACTTCAACGATTTCGAGTCCGTTTTCCTTCAGCGTCTGTCCCGATTCGACCAGATCCACGATGCGATCCGCCAGCCCCAGCAGAGGGGCGAGTTCAATCGATCCGTTCAACGGAATAATTTCCACCGGTATGCCGCGGGAATTAAAGAAATCCATGGTGATGTTCGGATACTTCGTGGCGACACGAACCGTCGGGAGGTCCGAGCCACCTAAGGTCTTCACGCCCTTCTGTGCCGCGACCGCAATTTTGCAGTAGCCAAATCTCAATCCAAGAGGCTGCACAACATCGGCGCCGGATTCCATCAGAACATCCAGGCCGGCAATGCCGGCGTCGGCCGCGCCGTACTCCACGTAAGTAGGAACATCGGACGGTTTCACCAGCACGATGCGATGCTTTCCATCCTTCGAATCGAAGATCAGTTTTCGAGACGTGAGCACATTGTCGCCAAAGTGAATTTCAGCTTTGGCGAGAAGTTCGAGCGAAAGTTCGAGAAGACGTCCCTTGGCGATGGCGACTACAAACACAGTTTTACCGCTTTTCCTGTCAGGCGAAGCTCTAACGCCTTCTCGAACCCGGCAGCATCTCCGCTGATTTCCGTCGGCCGCGATTCGGAAACATCCAGCTGTGGAGTTGCGATCTGTTCGAGCCGGTCGAGACTGAAGGAAAACCCTACGGCTGTCAGATCCTCTCCAAACGTTGCCGGGAGGCCGTCGTAGCGTCCGCCGCTGGCGACCTCAAATCCAAGTTGCGGAATGTAGGCGCGAAATAGAATTCCAGTGTAATAGTCGAAGCCACGTACTTCGCCAAGATCGATCGTCAGGTGACGCGCGAGTCCGAGCTTGTCGAAGATCGAATGAATCTCTTCCAGGTGATCCAGCGATTCGACCGATCGCGCATTGCGAATCAGGCCGCGCGCTTCTTTCAAGACTTCACGGCCTCCGGTCAGGTGAGGGATCGCGCGCAGAACGTTCCGGCGTTGTTCGGCCAGCGGCAGTGCCTTCAACAGAGCTTCGAGCCCCGACTGGTCTTTAAGGTTGAGTACGGCTTTGAGTTTTGCAATCTGATCTTCCGGCAGTTCGATTCGGTCCATGATGCCACCGAAAAAATCCACGCTGCCGAGATTGATTTGAAAATCGGAAATACCGAGGCGTTGCAGCGCTTCGACCGCGATCAGCAGAATTTCGACGTCGGCCTGTTTCCCTCCGCCAAAATTCTCGACGCCGATTTGTGCGAATTCCCGCTGGCGTCCGCCCTTGGGTTTTTCAAAACGCAATACTTCTCCGGAGTAGTAGAGCCGAATCGGCTTTGGCGACGACGCCAGACGCGTGACCGCGGTTTTTGCTACCAGTGACGTGAATTCCGGACGGAGCGCCAGAATGTTTCCTTCGCGGTCGATGAATCGATAGACCTGTTCCTCGAGGCCGCGCCCCATACCTTTGATGAACACGTCGTAGTAATCGAAGATCGGCGGAACAATTTCCTCATACGACCACCCTTCGAATACGGAACAGAGCAAGCGTTCGAGAACGCGGCGGCGCCGTGCCGCGCGGCCGATGAGGATCTGAGTCCCCGGCGGAATCTGGGTGTACGCCTTCATGACTGATCGATGAGCCTTCCTGACGTGTCAATGTCGAGCAAATGTGCAGCTGCCTCCACTCCATGCTTTGCAAAGATTGCGGTCAGTCTATTGCCGACCTCGGCGGAGCGTTTTGGGTCGACGAAGGCAAACACGGTTGGACCGGCTCCGCTGAGCGCAACGCCGAGGAGTCCCTTGAGGTCGAGTGCAAGAATTTCTTCCAGACCTGGAATCAGCTTCGCCCGGTATGGTTGATGGATTCGGTCCCGCATACCTTCGCGGATCAGCGACCAGTTTCCCGTCGTCAATGCGGCGATCGTGAGAGCGGCTCGCTGGATATTGTAGACGGCATCCTCCCGGGAATACGTGGGAGGCAAAACGGAACGTGCCTTTTCCGTTGAGAGCTCGAATGACGGGATCACGACGACGGTGCCGATCTTTCCCGCAATCGTCAGCTTGGACACCAAAACTGTTCCGTCGTCGGCGACAGCAGCGGAAATCAGGTTGCCGTACAATGCCGCGGAGAGATTGTCCGGATGAGACTCGAATTCAAATGCACAGCGAAAGAGTTCCTGTTCGCTGAGCCAGTCGCCTGCCAACGCTTCGTAACACGTGATGCCCGCAATAATTGCGGCGGCGCTGCTTCCCATGCCGCGCGCGAGTGGAATCTCATTTTCAATTTTCAAATGATACGGCGGCAGAGTTCGGTTTCTTCGCTCCGCAGTGGCGGCGGCGACGCGGCAGATGAGGTTGTCTCCGGTGGTTGGAATCAGCCCCGCATCCACGCCATTGGCCTCGATCTGCAGCTCATCGGCGGGCTGGATGGAGATCCGCAGGTAACGGCCAAGCGCCAGGCTCAGAGCATCAAACCCGGATCCAAGGTTTGCCGTGCTTGCCGGAATGCGAAACGACACATGGCGGCTCATGACACACTCCAGTCCGCGCGATAAACCTCTGCTGGCGCGGGCTGTCCGGTCCAGATTTCGAACTGACGGGCGGCCTGGGCCGCAAGCATCGTCGTACCTTGAATGATAGCCTTGCCCTGGCTCAACGCATTCGTGAGCAGCTTCGTAACGGGCGGATTGTAGACCATGTCGAAAACAAAACCCGCCACGATCGGGCCTTCAACCGGCGATTCGTCGACGCGCGGAAACATCCCGACGGGTGTGGCATTGATCAGCAAGTCACATTCATGAAGATTCGAATTGGCAATTTCGCTGCGAGAGAGGGAACGCACTTCCTCAGCATCCCCGACTGCCGCTGCGGCGGCTTTCGCTCCTCCGCCTCGTCCCAAAATGATGACCTTCTTCCCGGATGAATGGAATCCTGCGGAGGCGAGAGCGGCGCGGACGCCATGAACATCGGTATTGTCGCCCACCCAGCCTGAAGCGGTTTCTGTCACTGTATTCACCGCTCCGATCCGGGAAGCCTCCGCTTCGATACGATCCAGAAAAGGAATTACGGCAAGCTTGTGTGGAATTGTGACGGAAAACCCGAAGATGCCGCACTGCCGTGCATTTTCAAAAAAGTCGTTCACGTCGTTTGCCGGAAACTTCATATAAGCGAAATCCACATTGGACGCCGCAAAAGCACGGTTATGCAGGATGTGCGACTGCGAATGTCCCACTGGCATGCCAAGAATACCGATGAGCTTCGTGGATTTCTGTATCCGGCGAAATTTGAAACCATTCAGCATTTCGGCGAGGCTCAACTGCCCGGGCGCCGATTCCGTGCCGGCCGAGGCATAACTTAGGAAGCTGCCGCGCGAAGGGCCCGCGATGCGCGTCATCTGACCGATGTCCCCCATCCCTGAAACGATGACTGGCTTTGGCCAGCTGCGGGACAAGGCCTCAAAGATTCGGCGATTATCCGCCCAGCGATTGACATGCGTCGCAACTTTTGCAATTTGTGCGCCTGTCGCGCAGGCCTGTTCGATGATGGATTCCAGATTCGGAGGCGTGTGGTCAAAATTGTGGTAAGACGCAATCACCTCCGCCGAACCAAAGGCTCGAACCTGCTGGTAATCGATATCGACGAACCGCGCTCCATTCCGGACTGCGGTTTCGAGAATCCTGCATTCTTCTTCGACGGAGCCCGGGAATCGCCCGCCCCGATCGACGCCGCGGCAGGTGGCGATGACAGGTACTGGAAACCGGTCCCAGCGGGTGTGATCGGCTTGCTGCGGTTCCTTCAGGAAGTCCAGACGGATTTCGACATAGTCTGCCCCATTGACGTCGGGTGAAAATACGTCATCCACTGATTCAGGAGTGAGGGAAACGCACAGGCCTCCGGAGCGCATTTCAAGAAAACAAATCCGTCGAAAGGTAGCGCTCACCGGTATCCGGAAGAATGGCGAGCGTGCGCTTGCCCCGGCCAAGATCCTGAGACACAGTGCTGGCCGCATGAAGTATCGCGCCGGACGACACGCCGCAGAGAATTCCTTCGAGCTCTGCGAGGCGTCGTGCCGCGGCACGCGCTTCCTCATAATGGACCGTGAGAATCCTGTCGACCACGTTGCGATTAAAGACCTGGGGAATGAAGCCCGCGCCGATTCCCTGAATGCGGTGAGGTGCGGGTTTGCCGCCGGAAAATACAGGAGATTCCGCAGGCTCCACGGCGTAGACCTTCAATCCTGGAATTTCCTTCTTGAGAACTTCGCCCGTGCCAGTGACTGTGCCGCCGGTACCGATGCCGACGACAATGGCGTCCAGGCGAGAGCCTACCACCGCAAGAATCTCCTTTGCCGTGGTTCTGCGATGCATATCGGGATTCGCCGGATTGCGAAACTGCTGCGGCATAAAGTAGTCCGGGTGTGCCGCGAGAATTTTTTCAGCGGCATTAATCGCTCCCTGCATGGCTTCGCCGCGCGGTGTCAGAATGATTTCAGCGCCGTAGGCTTTCAGCAGTGTCATGCGTTCCACACTCATGTCTTCCGGCATCGTGAGAATGACGCGATAGCCCTTTGCTGCTCCCACCATGGCCAGCCCGATCCCGGTATTGCCGCTTGTGGGTTCAACGATGGTGCCGCCGGGTTTCAGGCGGCCTTGCTCTTCGGCTGCTTCGATCATGCTGAGACCGATGCGGTCCTTGACGCTGCCTCCAGGATTGAACGACTCCAGTTTCACCAACATTTCGGCCCATCCGTCTTTCGGTATGCGGTGGAGACGCACCACTGGAGTGCGGCCAATGACCTGACAGATATTGTCGTAAATGCCGTCCTGCATAGGGTTTCCCGCCACGAATCGAAGCCATTAAGGATAGCACGGCGCTGGGAATCGGCTGTTATTTCCAATCTGCGAACCTGATAATCTACAACGGTGAAATTCAAGCCGCTGGCTCTTGTTGCCGCGACCGCCTCGATCATTGCTGTCTTTCTCATTTTTTTTGCGCAGTCACCCCGGTCCCGCTTGAACGTCATGCAGTTCAGCGGGCTTGCATTCGTTGCGATCGTGGCCGTAAGGACGCTGTCCGGATCGCGTGCTTCGCCGGAACCGGAACCGAAGAAGGCCTTCAAAATCCCATTTGCCGGTATCGCGATAGGATTTGCCGCGTGGATGCCGGCGCTCGCCTGCGGTTTCATCAGCGACGATTTCGGCGTGCTTCATGATGCCGGCCGGGGATCCATGCTGGTGCAGTTGTGGGACCACCTTCGATATGGCCATGTCGGCACATTTCTCCGGCCGCTCGGTTTTGCCAGCATCTATCTCGACTACGCGCTTTGGGGATTTTCCCCCGTGCCATACCATGCCACGAATCTGCTGTTGCACCTCGCTTCAGTTGCAGCGGTCTATTTTCTGGCGCGCAATCTTGGCGCTGCCCGTGATGTAGCGGCCGTCACTGCCGGGGTTTTTGCCGCAATGCCGAGTCAGGCCGAAGCGGTCGTTTGGGTGGGCGCGCGTTTCGATTTGTTGGCCACCGCGTTGACGTTATGGGCGGTCGTTTCGTATCTGTACTTCAAGAAATCCCGCAGCCCCGCAGCGTATTTCGCGGTACTTCTTCTGTATCTGCTTGCGATGCTTTCCAAGGAGAACGGATTCCTCCTTCCGCTCTTTCTTATCGCAATCGAAGTTATCACTTTCCGCGCTGTAAAAATTCGCGATCTCGTCCCACCGATTGGTCTCGGAATTCTTACTTTTGTGTATCGCTGGACCACGCTCTCCGGTATCGGGGGCTATTTGAAGTCCGGCAGTGCCGCATCATTGAACATTGGCCCAAAAACTCTGGAAGCATTGTTCGTTCGTGGTCCGTCTCAATTGATTCTCGGATTGAATTGGACCCAGCCCCCGGGTTTCTTCGCCATTGGAATCGCATCTCTTGCTGTCGCGTTCCTTGTGACTCTGGGAATGCTCTCCCGCCCTTCATGGAAAAGCTGTGCGCGGATCAAGCTCGGCATGGCGTGGGTGTTTCTTTCCATACTGCCGGCTCATTTTCTGCTGATGATTGATGCTGGGCTGACGAATTCGCGCGTCCTCTATATGGCCAGTGCCGGTGCCGCCCTTGTGCTGGGGCAACTCATCGGTGAGATACCGCAGCGCCGCTTCCGTCAGACCGTCGTAGTGGCGCTTTCGCTCCTGTTTAGTCTGGGCGTCTTTCATAATATCGGGGCGTGGCGATGGACTTCCCGTCTTTCTCAGCAGACATTGTCGGACATCCGGAATCTGGAGCCGGCGCCGCCGCCCCAGACTGAGTTCGTCATTGCGGGGCTTCCCGACACGGTTCGCGGCGTCTTTCTCTTTCACGCATCGCTGAACGAAAGCCTGCGCCTGGCCTACAATCGGGACGACATTTCCGCTCGCCGCGATTCCGATCGGGTTATGGATCATGAAGACCCTCAACGGCAGATTCATTTGCTTTGGCGGGAGTCGTCCGGTTCGTTGGTTGAAAGGCAGAACTGAATTCCAAGCCGATTACGGAATTCGCACGAGGATGATCGTGCACATCTGCCGGGGACCGCTGAAGCGTGCGAACAGATCGTGCCTTCAGATGGTTTTGGAGGACATTCTTGACCAGTAATCGATAGGTGTCCGGCGCGGGTTCAAAGGCAATGGCGCGTTCGAAGAATTCTTGCTGCAGGGCATACTCGCCGCACGCGACCTGGCAATGTCACGTCTTGAACCGCGGCGATCTCGGCAACAGTCCCGACGGCATGCCTGAAAATGTTATACAGCGTTCTCTGCAGATTCTGCCGCACGTGATTAGGTTCACCTTCCTTGTGGTAATCTGGCGACGTTCTTACACTTGACGACAACAAGGTCTGGCCGGCCCCATAGTGTTATTTGACCTAAACTGCGGGAATCGCTTAAACCATTCGGAAGGTGCATACAAGAGTTAGGCACACCCATGAGAACCGTTTGCCTCCAATTTCAGCCGGATCGAGCTGCCAAGGTTTCGGTAGAGCACCTGTCTGCCTTAATGCTTCGAATTGCCTTGGCTGAAAAAGGCATACGAGAATTTACGGTTCAGAGAAACCGTTCGGGAAAATACATCAACTACCTATTCGTCGGTCCGGCAGTTGGTGACATTTGGAGCGCTGTTCGCGGTCGTGCGTTGCGCCACAGGCTACTGGGTCCCTCTCTCCGTCGAGCCTGCATCACCACAGCAGATGGCTCGCAGGGGTGGCACAATTACCTTTTGCTGCACCATTTTGATCCGAAGCAAACGCTCGATAAACTGAGGGCGCCTAACACAACGTTGCAGCCGCCAAGCCGCGCGTGAGGGCAATTCAAATTCGCAGTAGTATGTTCGCACGGCTTGCGGCTGAATGTTGAGCCGTTAGGCGTCAGACGACAGTGGCTGCAACGACTGTTTCCACTTGAGGGAGGGATCAGATGAGATTACGGACTATCGTAAATGTCGGCCTCGCACTGACCGTGTGCGCGACTCTGCAGGCACAAGAAGTTCCGCCCGAGGTAATGGCCAAGATTCGGGCTCCAATCGAGGCCAGGTATCCAAACAGTTTTTCCATGCAGAAGACCCTCATCGACGACCAAATCGCGTCATACCGATTTCTCATCAAGTACGCTCCGGACGGCATCACAAAGGAGGGACTGCAGAGAATGAGGAGCCCCTTGGAGGCCCGCTATCCGGAGAGCTACTCGATGCAAAAGACGCTTCTCGAAGACCAGGTTGCCTCGTTTCGATTTCTGGGGGGCTATCAGCCCAAAGAGGTCCCCACGGACGAGTTCGCTGAGATCAAGCAGCGTGTTCAACAGCGATATCCCGACAACTTTTCGATGCAGAAGACATTGCTCGAAGATCAGGTTGGGGCGTACATGTTCCTCAAGGCATACGCGCCGAAGAGGGTTCCATCAGGCGTCCTTGCAGCTCTCAAAGAGCGGATCGGAGCCAGGTACCAGTGGGACTACTCGATGCAGAAGACGCTCATCGAGGACGAAGTCAAGTCGTATTTTGAGCTCAATCGGTAAGGGGTCGCCTAGGAAAACGATGCAGCCGCCAAGCCGCGCGCGACTGTGATCCAAGTCCTCAACCGTTTGCTCGCGCGGCTTGCGGCTGAACGTTAAGCCATTAGCCATTCTGGATTGCAGCACGAACAAAACGATATGCCCGTTCCAACCTACGACAAGTTCATCGAGCCCGTCCTGCGGTACTTGGCGGCCCATCCCGACGCCAAAGATCGATTCCGACTACTTCGAGGAATAGAAGCGCGATGTCTCACACCAATGCAGCGGCCAATCGGCGAGCCGCGGTTTCAGAGCTACGAAAGACAAGGCTTGAGCCGCTTGCCCCCGATCGTCGTGCCGTTAACCGGATGCAGCAAATCTTGAGAAGTCCAGAATGCCAGAGTTCGTTGAGCTAAGAGGCAGGACAATTCGCTTGACTGAAGAGCGTCTCGCGCACATCGAGACGGATCACCCAGAAATGACTGGCCAGATCGACCGAGTGCAGGAGACTCTCAAGCAACCTGAGCGAATCGTCCTGTCCAGCAGCGATGCAAATGCAGAGCTTTACTATCGGCTCTACGCAGAAACTCCGGTGACCACGAAATTCATGTGTGTGGTCGTGAAAGATTCAGAGGATAACGGTTTCGTGATCACGGCATACTATACGAATACGGAAAAGAAGGGCACTGTTGTATGGCAGAAGACGTGAAGATTTGGTACGACAAAGAGGCCGATTACCTCGAAGTCTTGTTCGAGCGCAAAGCCGGTTATTTTCGCGAGACCGAAAACGACGCTGTAATGGAAAAAGTGGATACCGATGGCAACGTTGTCGGTTTTTCCATCATGAAAATCAGCTCGCTCAGCAAGCAGGCCCCGCTTTCGTTTTCTCTCAAGAACCGGCTAACAAACCGCTGAACCCCCGGCGCCGCTACGCGGCACTGACGTCGCCCGGCGTACTGAAGTGGGTCGTGAACTTTTGTGGCTCCGGGCCGTCCCGCGGGCGTTCCAACATGAGCGTTTTTGGAGATATGGAGTCCCACAATCCCAAGCCAGGTCCATTCAAAGGGTAGTCATTATAGAGATGAACCTAATCACGGATTCCGTACGAGGATGATTGTGCACATCTGCCGGGGGCCGCTAAAACGTTCGAACAGGCCGGAAATTTCCGCGATGGGTCGCTTCTGTCCTGTCGTCATTTCGTAGAAGTGCGTGAAGAGATTCGTCACGACGTGGATGTAATCGGTATGGGACATGCCTGAACGTTCGATCGCGTACGGCCAGAATTCACTGACTATAGCCATTCCCTGATGCAATGATCGCCTTGCGCCCTCAAAGAATCGCCCTTCATGGCCCTGGATATCCATCCAGATGACCCGCACTTCTTCCCTGTTTATCTCCGGATGCTCCGCGAAAAAATCATCGAGTGTTTGTGTCGGAACCCGGATCGTCTTCCGCTGTTCTTCGCGATACGCGCCCGCTTTCGCGTTGTGCCGCATTCGGTGATCGCCGGAGTTACTATCGGACAATTCCATCTCAAACGTTCCGGAGGTGGAACTCAGCGCGGATGGAATGCAGGTGATACGTTCCTCCAGATGATTTTGGAGGACATTCTTGACGAGCAACCGATAGGTGTCCGGCGCGGGTTCAAAGGCGATGGCGCGTTCGAAGTAGTGTTGCTGAACGAGGGGAATGCAGATCATTCCCAGATTGGCCCCAACGTCAAGAATACAACCACCATCATTTGCGGCGAGGTAGCCGTTACGTTGCAGCAAATCCATCGTTGAGCGCATGGCTTCCATTTCGAAGCTGCGCCGCACATACAGATACTTGCCATGCAGCCAATCCCTGCTGCTGACGCTGAGCAAACCATTGTCGGTGTCGATGGTGATATCTCGCCGCGGTCCGCGATAGATCAGATGCCAGCGAAGCAGCCTGATGAATGAACTTACGCGGATGATGCCCCGCGCTTCATTTTGGATTTTTTACCGCTCTTACGGGGCGAAGGTGCGGATTCGTCTACTCGAATGGAAATACGGACTGTCATTTCCGGGAATCCCACCGCGCGAATCTGCGCACGGTAGGACTTTCCGGCATGAACATGATTCGTCAATTGCAGCGAGCACTGAACGACCTGTTCCGATTTGGGCGCCAATCGAAAGCTATCCGGGACAAATTTAGCTTTTGGAAGGAATGAGCTTGAACCGTCATCCGCAGTTGCTTCGGTCACCTCGAGCCGGATATCAACGGCTTCGCTTCGGCTATTGGATACAACAAACGCGTTACTTGGCCACTCTCCATGATTTCCGTGAAATAGCAGCGCAGCGGGCTGTTTGCTTTCCGCCCGGGCAGCTGCCGGCGCTGTCCCCGGTTGGATCATCTGATCGAGATAGCGGGATACCGATTCCATTCCGGTATTCATCAACGCCGAATAGTAATTCAGGCCGGCTTCGGCAACAGCGCCTGTGACCCTGGGCGCCTCGGTTCGCAGGAACTCGATATAGCGCTCCTGTGCTTTTCCGGCGTCGAACTTTTCGGGAGGCTGCTGCACCAGTCCGCCCACAAACTTCGCATAGCGGTCGAAATTTTTCGTGTAATCGGCAATGTATTGGGAACCCAGCTTCTCGAGGGATTTAATAAACTCACCCGTATCCATCAGGACCTCCATGAGAGCTTTTCAAGCGGACATTTGCGTACCGGCATTTTGCAACCGTGTGTGAGAGCAGCGGCGTTCACAATAGAAATGATCGTACCAGTGGTGGACATGATCCGCACAATCTCTCACTTCAATCTCATGACAGCAGGTATCTGAAGCAAGTTTGGAAACTTCGATGGTCCATCGCAAATAATGTTCGGTACAGCCGCGAACCCACAACAGGATTTCGAATTGTTGCCCGGCGGCCGCGTCCGCCGGTGCCGGAAATGACGCAATGAATTTCTTCCGTTCCATCGGGCCCAGAGAGGTAGCAGCCGGAGTAACGCTGCCTTGAGACTCGCCTGGCGCGAATGCAACCTGAATACTGCTTGTTTCATTCTGGCAGTTGGTCACGCGAACCTGAATGGTCGCCGATCCTCCGGCGCAAACAAAACTGCGCGCTTCTCCCAGCGAACGCGGCAACCAGCAGGGCGGAGGGATTTCGCAGGTACGGCGCATGGGGTTTGCAGAAACCGCCCGCTTCGCAAGTTCGCCGAACGACGCCCAGTATGATTCGGCCGCGGAGAGCGCGGCATTCGCGAATGTATTAAAGGATGTCATGTCCATCACCGGCTTTGTGCCTCCTGTTGTTACATGTCCAATGTCACGTTAATCGCCTGTCTGAAGAGCACCAGACTGCCTTTCCAACTTACCGACCGATCGATATCGCGTGGAATTTCCGCACCGATTTCTACGGATTGCTGATCCCCGGCTGCCAGTTCGTTCGAGTCGGCTTTGATATCGAATCGGACTTCGCGAATCGGTTCGGAAGATAGCTCTTCGCCGAGCACAATCATGCGTGAAATCAGATCACCGCTTGTATTCTTGAACGCTTTACGTACACCCCTGGAAATGGCATCCGCGTGTCGCATCAAGATTGTCTGTTGGGGTTCCAGTTGCTGTCGAATATTTCCGGCATTTGTCACCCGTACCGTGGTCGCAGGTCTGGACCCGGGAAGGCACGACAAAGACACGGAGCGCGGTTCCGTCACAATCCTGCTTAATTCCTCAACGACAATTGTCGCCGGATAGCTCTTGCCGCCAAAATGTACGGTTGCTTCGATAGTACCCGGGGAGGTGTCCGACGGAAGTTCGAGTCTTAACGACCTTGCCGGCTCATCGCTACCGGATTGAAGTAAACGAAGTGCGTGACGTTGATTCCCGAATTCCAATTCCGGAACCGGCACTCCTCCCTTCATCGGCAGTACGACCGCAGCTTCCGACTCGAGTTGATTCGGCGGACCCTTGAAGTAAAACCGCACGTTGCTATCTTCAGACATACCTGCCTTGACCCTGCCTTAACGGGCGTTGCCGGTACGCGCAGCGGTGCCGCAGACTTCACATGGATTCGGCTTGTATGGTTCTGTGATGATCTGACCTTCGCCGCATAGATTTACGGCCGCGATCTCCACACCAAAAAAAGAAAATGCCAGCGAGTAATTTGCCGGCAAATGCGCCCTTACGCTGGGAATTTCTTTGATTGAAATACTTGTTTCGACTGGAGTGATCGTCAGCGTGACTGGTTCGAATCGAACGCTTGAATCCAGCTTACCGACGCCGATCTCGATTTTCGGCAATTCTTTAATGCGAAATGTGTAGTCATTCGGAATTCCAGCGACGGTGACCGGACCCACCGAGCCGACCGAACCGCTGATGCTGGTTCCGACCGTACCACTCAGGTTGGAATCCACAGACAAATCTGCCATGAACATCCCTCCGCGATTGATAGAACCGGACCTAGTATAGATATCCCAAATCGCTGCGTCATTAGTAATAAAGTCGGCGTAGAATTGCGGATCGGACAGCAATGCCAAAGCGATCAATGAAGCGTCGTGGACCGAAGAAACCGTCAATGGAAAACGGATCTTCCGTCGTCATCGTCGAGAATTCCGCCCGTACTGCGGTCGAACTCCTGCGTGAAGCACTGGAACGTTCGGATTTTTGGGGCGTCATTGGCCGTTCCCTCGCTCAGTCACAGATGGATGTCCGTGAATTCCAGGTCCTGATCAAGCCGGACCTCGGCTCGTTTGACCCGAGTTCCCCAGTTGCGACAGAAACCAGACTCGTTGAAGCGTTAATCGACCAATTGCAGGATCAAGGCTACTCTCGCGTTGCCGTGTGCGCGGCGACAGATAGTTCCTTTCTTTGGGCGGAGAATCGAGAAGTTCCCGTACTTGCCGACTTGCTGGGTTACAAGTATGTGACGCCGGGCGGCCATGATTACGATGTGCTGGATCTCACCCAGAATCTGGTTGCCGCTGACTTTCCGGCCGGCAGTGTGCTGCAGGATAGCGAACTCGCCGAAGCCTGGCGCGACGCGCATTTTCGCATTTGTTTTGCAAAGAATAGAACTGACGAGTTCGACTGCTACGCGCTTTGTCTGGACAGCCTGCTCGGCGTGCTGCCTCTGGTGGACAAAGACTATTACTATCGTTGCCGCATACCCGCCGGCGAAGCTGTCGCCGACTTGCTACGAACCACACCGGTGCACTTTGCGTTCATCGATGCGGTGGTGAGCGCTCACGGCATGGGAGGCTCGCGTGCACCCATCGGCATTCAAACCAGTTGCGTTATCGCATCGGAGAGCATTCCGCTGATCGACTACATCGGCGCTCTGAAGATGGGCCTCGACCCATATCAGTCTCAGCTGGCAGGCAGGGTATTCCGCACCTTGGGATTACCTCCGAATTACAAGGTCGATGGCGACCTGTCTGTCTATGACGGTTGGATGAACGTACATCCGCTGATCATCGACTCTCATCGGCAGCGCGAAAGTTCGACCATGATGAGCCGATTGCTAAAACCCTGGCTGCAGATAACCAATGCCGAACTCTTTCCGCTGAAGAACCCCATAGACGCGAAAGTCAATTCGACGATCAGCGCGTTTTTCGAGAATGTGGGCAGGGATCCGCGTGCTTTCTGGCTATTGGTGACTGCAAATTATCTGATAGGCAGCGTGAATCAGGGCATCCATAGCTATCGCGTTCTCTATGACAAGGATTCGATCCGTCAGGTGCACGCACCGATTGGCCTGCAATTGGAAAACTATTCCGAGGCGGATTTCTTCGCGATCGTTCCGGAGCTTTCTCTTCTGGAGCCTCTGCTCCGGGGCACAGAGTCTTCGGCAGAGGGCCTGCGGTGGCGCTACCTCGATGGGGCAACGATTTTCGAATTCATGCGCGATTTGTCCATTCCTTTTGACGATTTCGTCCATCACGTTGATGTTGCGAAATCCATCCAGTACATGAACGACTACATTGGCGGGGTTGTCGTGCCAGTTCGGCGGGACGCCAGTGGCCGTGTCGTTCTGCAGGCCGAACGCAACCTTTATCTTCCGCAGCCGAACTATCTTGCCCTCTATCAGGGCAAATCCATCGATGTCAGCAAGATTGAAGTCTGCGAATATGGCGATACCTTCCATCGCATGTACTGGAAGACCATCAAGAGCGAAAACGATTCCGCGATCTGTGACGACGGCATCGTCACCTTCACTCGATTGGATCAATTGACACGCGTGCAGATCATCGGGCGTCAACACTTCGTGCTGCCGCCTTTCTGGCAGGTCATGGACCTGAGCCTCGCGCCCGACATCAAGGCGGCGCTCGTCACGCATGCCTATAAGACTTTCTTCGACCGCACGGTCGCAAACTTCGAAGCCCTTGTCGAAGGCCGGGACGTCCGCATTGGCTTCCCCTGGCACACGCCGCGCTCCTTCGACGACACCGAAGCTTTGCCGGTGGAAGCCATTCAGAATCTCCTGAAGCAATGTGGTGAGAAGATTCAAGGTTTCGCCCGCACCACGGATGTTCACAACACTTCTGGAAACGGTTTCGGGCAGGCGCCTGCATATGTCGACGAACAGGGCTTCAGACACTTTCGTTCGGTTCCCGAAACGCCAGCAGCCGGGGAGCCCAGTTCTCAAAATGCGAGCGGTATACCTGTTCAAGCCATGCTGGAAAAGGTCATGGAATTCTATTCCGGTCTGTTCGCCGCCTTTGCACGCGATGGGCTGCGCGGATTCCAGCCTCCGGCACGGATCGATTCATGAGGGCTCTCGTTACCGGGGCCAATGGTCTCATCGGCAATAACCTCGTGCGTGTTCTCCTTCGAGAGGGGGCAACGGTGCGCGCGATGGTACGGCCGACCAGCGATCTTACATATCTCAGGGATTTGCCCGTCGAGATCGTGTATGGCGACGTGACGAAGAAAGAAGACGTCGTTGGTGTTGCATCCAACATGGACTTCATTTTTCATACCGCAATGCATTTTGCGTACACGGGGAGAAGTGCCGAGGAAATGGAGTCGACTGCACGATCCGGAACGGAGAATATCCTGCGAGCCGCAGAACAAGCCGGGGTCAAGCGCACCGTCGTGACATCGTCATCCGTGATATTCGGATACAGCGAATCGCCGAAAATCCTCGATGAACAGTCCAGCCTGGCGGCTGGTATCTCGCAGGCGCCCTACGTCGCGGCCAAAATCCTGCAGGACGAGCATGCACTTTCCATCGGCAGCAAACTGGGTATCGACGTTGTCCTTGTCTGCCCGACCATATCCATCGGTGTGTACGGTCATACGCTCGGCCCGAGTAACGGGATGATCGTTGCTTACTTGAACGATCCATGGCGGTTCACTTATCCCGGCGGGTGCAATATCGTATCCGTTATCGACGTCGCTTACGGCCATTTGCTGGCGGCGCAGCGCGGAAAGGCCGGGGAGCACTACTTGCTGGGATCGGAGAATCTGGAGTGGCGCGGCGTTCACAGTCTGATCGGCGAACTCAGCGGAGTGAAAGGACCTCAGGCAGAACTCAATCACACGCTGTCGTATCTTGCGTCCACAGCAGACGAACTCATGGCCTGGGGGGGACGTCGTTCCCCGTTGAGCACCAGAGCGCAAGCCGCCATGGTTGGCCGCTACTACTGGTACAGCCATCAAAAAGCGGCCGCACTGGGTTACAGTCCAAGGCCGGCACGGCTGGCTCTGGCCGAGGCGATTTCCTGGCTTGCGGCGAGTTCACACGTCTCGCGCGAAGTGCGAACAACCCTTCGCCTGCATCCCGATGTTTATCTTGCAAGGCGCGGCGCCGTGCAGTCAGGACTTTCCCGATGAAGAACTTCAAGAGCGTTATCGTCGTCAAACATCCGCTGGCTCCCATATGGGAAACCGTGCGGGACCGGCTGCAGGAGATCGCTCCACTTGTCGACGATATCGAATCCGTCACGGTGATCGAGCGCGACGGATCGCAAAGCGGAAAGGTACGGCTGGTGAATCAATGGAAATCGCGGCAATCCGTGCCTGGGTTTCTACAGGGAGCACTTGGCGCCGGCGTCATATCGTGGCTCGATCGAAACGAATGGATCGAATCCACGCGAAGTTGTCATTGGAACATTGAACCGTCCATATTGCGGACATTCATTACGTGCCATGGAACAACCTTGTACGAGCCGGCGATGGCCGGACGCGGCACGCGGGTTACGATAGAGGGCGCATTCGACCTGACTCCGGGCGCACTGCGTGGCCTGGCGGGCCCCCTGGAGAAGCCCGTTTCCACGTTTGTGGAGTCCATTGTCTCCACGATGATTCCAAAGAATTTCAGGAAGGTGCTCGAAGCCGCAGCCGATTTTGTGGGAAGCCGCACGTCGTAGCGTTATCCAACAACGACGCTATGGTGAAAGCCCAATCGGGGATCGGCCGTGGGTTCAATGGATGGAACGAACTCCTGGATGTCGGGCATCTTCACACGCAGCCGCAATTCCGTCGAAGGGTAATTGTAGATCGTGATGTGATTCAGCCCGCGATTTGCCGTAAACAGCAGGCTCTCATCGGAACAAAGCTGACAGGCATAGATGGAATCGAGCAAGGTGAATCGACTGACACGAAGCGCTCCAAAGAAATGCCGTGTATTGGTGAAGAAATTCGCGCGTGCGAAGATATCGAAAAGCTGGGTCGCGATTTCGCGAGGATGTTCCATTTGCGTTTGCAGGTCCGGACGTTCGTCGATAACCCGGTAACGGGCGAAGGATTCCCGGTCCAGAAGCACGATCGACTGGCTGCCGCCATTACAAAAAATCAACTCGCTTCGTGAAATTGTTACGTCCGAGTTGAGATGGGCGGGAACCTCACGGCCGGCTGCCCAGTGACGAACCACTTTTTTTTGTTTGGCATCAATCTCAAAGACGTATTCCTTGAGAAATGCCATTGCCCATTCATGGTAGTCGACGGAATCCTGCGGCCATACGCGAAAGGTGACGCAATAAAAGATGTCCGACTTTTCGTGGACTGCCACGTGCCAGCAGGTTGCGGGCAATGGAATGACGGTCGCCTTTCCCGTGCGCATGTCCATCACGCCCACATGGCGCGCTTCACCTTCGGCGCCATGGGCCGGATTGTCCATGGATCCGTAGCAGAGGTACCGTCCGGATTTCGTCAGCTTCATCGCGTGAGGCAACATCACGCCGTGCGGGCCCAGCCGCTCGGGCTTGCTGAGATTGTCCAGCGAGAACCGATAGAAGTGAGCACCGATTGCCGTGATAAACACGGTATCGGAAAGCCACACCAGGTGCGTGCTGCCCTGCAGCGATGAACTCGCCGGTTCGAAGCGCAATGTCGAGATGCGATCGAGTTCCTCAAGAGTGGAGGCATCATAAAACAGAAGATGCTGGCCTGCGTTTCCAAGAAATCCGACGCTGCCGCTGGGATTCACCGATACCGCATGTCCAGCCGCAATGCCATCGTGATACTTCACCTTGTAGGCGTAGCTGTTGTCTTTGGGGTCAAACAGGAACAGACATACTCCCGCCATTCCTTCCAGGCCATTGATGCCGTTTCCATCCAGCGCGATGTGAAAAGCATGGGAGTATTCGTGGACCTGTTTGCTCATAATTTGTCTTTCCTGGAGCAATTTTCGCCAGCAAAATGGATTATCCTAGAGCAAAGCGGGCCGCTTTCGTAAATGAAATCCAAAGCATACCTGGAAAAGACGCGTGCCGAGTTTGACCGTCTTGCACGAATCGAAATAGCATTCGTCCGCCAGATGGCTTCACACGATGGCAGACCCTGGAGACGGGCCAGCGTGTTGGTTCTGAATCGGCTGGGTAATGGATGGCTGTACGGCGTGATTCTGGCAGCCCTGCTTTGGTTTCATCCGGAGAATGTCGCCTGGGTCATTGTTGCAGCGGCGCTCGCGGCGGGCTGCGCTCATTTCGCCTATCACTGGATCAAGCGCCTGACCGCGCGGCCAAGACCTTGCGATGTGGATCCCAGCCTGAAGCCTTTTCTGAACACTCTGGATAAATACTCATTTCCGAGTGGACATTGCATGACGGTCACGTGTGTTTCGATCCCTGTGGTTGCGGCATATCCGGAATTCGCTGCTTTCGCGGTCGTACTCTGGCTCCTGATTGCATGGTCGCGACTCGCCACAGGCCACCACTATCCCAGCGATCTGCTGGCCGGAACCGTGCTGGGAGCAGTCATTGCACTGACGATTACGAATCTGCTGATCTGAGGCACGGAAGATTGCGGCTCACCCAAGGGAAGAGCCGAATTCGATGTAGAATCGCTCACGGTGAAAAGACGAATTCTCTCATTTGCCTTTGGGCTCATTTTGTCTGGCGCGGTCGCGTATGCGCATCATTCGATTTCAGGGATCTATGATGTCAATCAACAGATCACGGTCGAGGGTATCGTCAAAGAGTTTCACTTTGTTAATCCGCATCCGTTCCTGATCGTGGAAGTCCGGAATGCCAAAGGGAGCGCCGAAAGGTGGCGGTTCGAGATGGACAACCTGTCGGAGCTTTCTGAAGCGGGAATGAAGAAGGAAACTTTCAAGCCCGGCGATCGAATCGTCGTCAGCGGTAATCCCGGCAGTGCGCAAAAACTGAGTCTCTATATTCGTAAGCTCGAACGTCCCTCAGATGGCTTCCGCTACGAACAAGTCGACGCCACTCCAAAGATCCGCTTTAAACCGAAATAGCGAAAGACGGCACCCCCCGTGGCCGGCGTGATGATGTCATGAAAACAACGATACTCCTTGCGACGCTCATTCTTCTTGCAGGCGTTTGTGTCGCCAACGCGCAAAATGTGCCGGGTACCCGCCGCGTCGCAGGCCGAGTGAATCCCGCGGAGAACCAGACGCTGGGGAGTCCGGTTCCCGGCATATCCGGAACAGCAATGGCCGCACGAGGAAACTCCGTCAGCATTAAGGGAAGATCAAGCTTCAACGCCCCGATCGACCGAACCGCAAGCATTGCGGCCGACGGCTCCTTCGAATTTGGCGACATTCCGCCGGGCATCTATCAGCTGTCGGTGATTCCAGGGGTATCGATTCCACCATTGAGTATCTCCGTCGGAGATACCGACGTGCTGGATCTCCAGTTTGGCGTTAAGAGAGTCCGCATGTCCGGAACCGTCATTCTTGAAGGTGGCCTTGAAGGTCGTCCGCAACCGCGCTTTCAACTGGAGTTCTCGAGTGTTGCGGATCCCGCGCGAAAGACAATTGTTACCGCCGGATCCACATTTACTTCCGACGTGGATTCCGGCCTGTACCGTGTGACCGCCTCCGGAATTCCAACCGGTTTTACGATCCGGTCGATGACTTCAGGGGCAGCGAATCTGGTGCAACAGCCATTTCTCGCAAACGAAGGTGCCGCCCCGATTGCCATTGCGCTGGGAGTTCCGGGCTCCCCGCCATGGGTCCGTGCCGCAGGCCGCATCACCGGTGGTCTGGCAGCATCCGCAAAGTCGGTCACCATGAGCGGGACATCAACGTCCGGAGTCTTATCCGCAGGTGTGAAGCCCGATCGTTCGTTTGAGTTTCCCGCAGTCCTGCCCGGGATCTATGACGCACGCGTCATTCTTTCAGGACCTTCCGTGGTTCCGATCGTGAGGAGAATTGTCGTCAGCGACTCGGGCACAACCAATGCGGACATCGACACACCCAATCCAAAGGATTTCGCCGGCGAATTTGTCAAGATCGAGCCCGGCGAGTTCATCATGGGCTGTTCTCCACCCAATTTTCCTTGCGATCCCAACGAAAGGCCGGCCCATCGCGTTGGCATTACCAGAGGTTTTCAGATCGGCAAATATGAAGTCACGCAGGCGCAGTGGGAAGCCGTGATGGGAAGCAATCCCAGCCAATTCCCTGGTCCCGACAGACCGGTCGAAAATGTAAATGAATGGGAGGATGCGCAGGAATTCATCAAACGCCTGAACAGTTTTCAGGACGGCTACCGCTATCGGCTGCCGACGGAAGCGGAATGGGAATATGCGGCGCGCGCCGGAAGCCAGGGTCCGTACAATGCCCCCGTCGATGCCATTGGTTGGCACAGCGGAAACTCGGGTGGAGTGACGCATCCTGTCGGGCAGAAAGCTCCCAATGCGTGGGGACTTTATGACACTCAAGGCAATGTCTGGGAGTGGGTCCAGGATTGGTACAGTCCCTATTACTCGGAGAGTCCGGTACTCGATCCCAGAGGTCCATCCGCCGGCCCCCTGCATGTTGTGCGAGGCGGATCGCGAACACAGACGGTGGAATTGCTGCGCATTACCATGCGTAACGGTAATCCACCTATTGGCAACGCCTACAGCTATGGCTTCCGTCTGGTTCGGGAAGTTGCACCGTAGCTCGCAATTCAAGCCGCACGTTTCCTTGGCATACCAGACGCGACGGGCCTAACATGTGACGCATGACTCCAAAAAGCTCGATCCACCTGCGTTTCGCGAGCGCCTGCTGCGCGTGTATTTTTTTGCTGATCGCTGTCATTCAAGTCCGCGCTATGTATATCGGACCAGATATCGAAACCGTGCCTGTGGATCGGCTGATCCGGAATCTCGAACAACTGGTTTCGACCAACCCGAAGAGCGTCGTTCTACATCACAATCTGGCGCGGGTTCACGCGATGGCGTTCGCACTAAAGATGGAACCCACTCAAGCAACGCAAATAACAAGGGGCAAGGATTATGAAGGAGTATGGTTTGGACACGAACACGACATTGTGCCGTTCCGTGCAGTCGCCACGAAGGATCCTGCCATTCTCGAAGCCGCGAAACAGCACCTGACAAAGGCGATCGAACTTTATAGCGAAACGGTCCTGCTGGATCCCGCGGATCTCACTATCCGACTCGGTTACGCGTGGTGTTTGGATCAATCCGGAAACCGGGGCCAGGCGATTACCGCGTATCGGTCCGTCATCGCAGACGGCTGGTCCAGGGAACAGTCGATTTTCCGGGAAAATGAAGCTTTCCGAAACGCAATTTCGGCAAATCAAGGTGTAGCTGGCGCCGTACCGCCTCCACGTCCTCCCTCAACAGGTCCTGGCTGGCGTTCGGTGACTGTAGAAGCTGCCGGATACCTCATCCCGCTTCTGGATCGGGAGAAGGACAAGGACGAGATCACGACGCTGACGGATCGCCTGCAGCAGTTCAGCAGAATGGGCCGTTCCATTACTCCGATTGTGATTCCACTGCGCGATGGCGTGACGGTCTCAGAACTCCTCGACAGAACCGCGCAGATTTCCTTCGATGCCGATGGCAGCGGGATACCGAAGAGGTGGACATGGATCACACCAAATGCCGGCTGGCTGGTGCATGCTCCGCGGAAGTCGCATCCCGTGACCTCCGCATTGCAGATGTTCGGGAATATCACGTTCTGGCTGTTTTGGGAGAATGGATATCAGGCCCTGAGCGCCCTCGACGACAATGGCGATGGCGCGCTGCAGGGCTCGGAACTTGATGGTTTGGCGGTTTGGAGAGACTCCAATCGGAATGGCAAAGATGAAGAAGGAGAAGTGAAAACCCTCGCAGAATGGGGCATCGTTTCCCTTTCGTGCGACCATGAAGTTCTGCCGGAGAATACAGACTACGTCGCGTTTTCAAGTGCCGGCGTCACCCTCGCGAATGGCCGGACCCGTCCCACTTACGACATCCTGCTTCATTCGAGCGAAGCTGCCATGCCAGCCCTGACAACGCGCTTGAATGAGGACAGGCATTTTGCGGGCCGCTAAAAATATGCGGGCAAGTACCAGCCTGGGAACCGTTGCTTTTCTTTTTCTCGCAGTGGCCATATGCGCTCACCAATCACCGCGACCGGTATCGCAAGGCGGCTCCATCACCGGACGGCTTCTCGGCAGGGATGGAACGCCTTCGGCTGGCGTGCGGGTGAGCGCGGTTCCGGTTGAAGTGGCGGCTCCAGCGGGATCGACGACGTTGATGACCATCACGCAAACGGATAGTGCGGGCCGTTACCGGCTGGAAAATGTTCCGCCGGGGCGATATTTCATCAGCGCAGGGCCCCTCGACTTGCCATCCTATTTTCCGGGAGTCAGCACCCAAACCGGGGCCACGGTCATTACAGTTGCAGCGCTTGCCGAAATCGCCGGAATCGATTTCCAGATGACCGTTCTTTCTTCCAGCGGCCTTCGGCTTGCAGGGCGCGTTATTATTCGGGACTCCTTGAATCCGTCCGCCTCCTTTGCGAACGTCAACGCGGGCACATTAGGGAACATGCCGAGTAATAGTCTTCTGGTTCCCGTTACGCTACGCCTGGCTGGAAATTCCGGCGGTACACGTACGAACCTTTCCGCGAATGTTGCCGCGGATGGCACTTTCGAATTCAGAAACGTCCCTCCTGGCTCCTTTCAATTAACGATGCCGCAATCCGTCGTTCAAATCTCGCCAATCACGATTACCCTTGCGGACAAGGACATCACGGATTTTCAGCTCGTGATGCCCTTGACCGTAAGTGTTTCGGCAACGGTGACCGTGGATGGCGACGGATTGGTGCCGCGAACTCAAGTGGTCTTCACCAACACCAATGCAAACGCCCCGGCGAGAACTGTAGGATCGGCGATCCTGCCCGGGCCAGCGGTGTTTCAGGTGACACTCGCCACGGGAGAGTACCGCGTCGAGGGTGCCGCCATTCCACCCGGGTACGCTCTCAAATCGATAACTGCCGGTTCTTCGGATCTCACAAAGGAATCTCTGCGGGTGACTGCGGCTGGTGTTGCCCCGATTCGCATTGTTCTGGCTGTTCCTGGACCGCCGCCCTGGGTTCGAATGAGCGGCCGAATTGTCGGCCGCGCCGTTCCCGGTAACGTGATGCTTAATGTTCAGAGCCCCGCAGTCGCGGACTTCCTGATTCCAATCCTTTATCTTGATGGATCCTTCGAAATCCCGCGCGTACTACCTGGGGACTATACCGTTCGCGCAATCGGTTTGGTTGGTTCCACTCTGAACGTTCTTACAACGTCGACGGTCCATGTTGACAGCACGGACATCAACGACCTTGTAATTCAAGTGCCGGCGTCTTCCGATCCATCGGAGGCTGCTCCTGCAGGGACAATCGAAACGTATTCGACCCGCGTTGACGGACACATTGAAGGCCGCGCCAGAGCTCCCGCCGGCGCAAGTGTCCAGCTTATGGCTGGGGATCCTGCGGAAGTCATTCAAACTTCAATCAAGCTGGATGGTTCGTTTGAGTTTCTGCATGTTCCTCCGGCCACCTACTCCGCGCGGGTGATACCGCCGATTTCCGGTGCAGTGCCAACGACGATTACCGTGGGCAGCGCCGATGTGACTGGAGTCCGGATCGTCGTGCCGTCTACAAAGGAAATCAATGGGCGGGCTGTGATCGAGGGAGACGGCGCCATGCCGCAGACGCTGGCATTCGCACTCGCATCCGGTGAAAAGATTGAGGCTGCTCTCCAGCCCGATGGCTCGTTTCGATTGACAGCGGCAGAACCCCTGAAGCTTGATGTTGCCGCAAACGCGCTCCCAACGGGCTATTCCGTTCAGTCTTTGACTTTCAGCGGAGCGGATCCGAATGATTTGCGGGTGATCTTGAAATCCGAGTCGACTCGCGTGAAGGTGAGCGGACGGGTAACGGGACTCTCTCCACGATTATCCGGCAGCCATGTGTGGCTGACCGGCTCGGCCGATTCCCGCGCCTTCGAAGCCAACATCAATTCCGATGGCACATTCGAATTTCCGAAAGTGGCGGCGGGTAATTACATCGCGCGACTGGCGGCGCCGGGAATTCCCGCATCGGTTGTAGCAGTCGCGGTTACCGTGGCCGGGAATTCCATTTCGGATATTGTGATTCCGGCGCCGCTCGAGGTTCGAGGGCGCGTGATGGTTGACGGCAACCGGGCGGCGCCGCGATTCTCGATTCCGCTCGCAAGGCCGAATGGCGACGCCTCCGACACGACCGCTACGATCGATCCTCAACCGGACGGCGCGTTCACTGTCGTGTTACCAATCGGAGAGCGGCGCGCGGGGTTGCCCGTCGGGCTTCCTGCCGGCTACGCCATCGAATCTCTGACATATGGTGGCGCAGATTTTCTTCGAGGTACGTTGAAAGTCTCGCCCGACGATGTATCGGAACTGGTCATTCGTCTGCGGTAGGATGTGATCCGATGAAGACACTGGTTTCATTTCTTGTATTAGCCACCTTCGTTGCTTCTGCGGCGATGGCGGGGAGGGCAAGCGGTCCACGCCTTCACCTTGCGGGAGACTCGACGATGGCGGACAAGCCGACCGATCCGCCAAACCCGGAACACGGATGGGGACAGCTCCTGCCGAAGTTTTTCAAAGACCCTTCAATGGTTATCAATTACGCGGCGAATGGGCGAAGCACGCGCAGTTTCATCAGTGAGGGCCGCTGGCAGAAGATTCTCGACGCTCTCGAACCCGGCGACTGGGTGATCATCCAGTTCGCTCACAACGACGAAAAAATATTTCCCAACGCGCGCGGGGAATTTCAGGACAACCTGCGGCGATTCGTGGCGGAAGTGCGGGCAAAACGGGCGAACCCGATTCTCGCGACGCCCTGTGCACGGCGCTCATGGGACGAGAACGGCAAGCTGGTGGATACGCATGGGGATTATCCCGATGCGGTTCGCGCCGTCGCGGCAGAAACGAAAGTTCCGCTGCTCGAAATGACACGGTTGACCTCAGTTCTCGAAGAAAGCCATGGCCCGGAGGGATCCAAGCGCCTTCATCTCTGGATTGGCGCAGGGATATACGCACGTCAACCGGAAGGGTATTCCGATAACACGCACTACTCCGATTACGGAGCCGAACGCGTCGCGGGTCTCGCGGTTCAGGAAATCATCCGCCTGCAGTTGCCGCTGGCCGATTGGCTCCGATGATTCACAGCTTCCATGACTGCGTCTCGATTGAATTCGATGGTGTTAAGGCCATGCGCGCATGATTCGATTTCACATTATTGTGGCGGTCCTGACGTTGGCGATTCAGAGTGCTTCTGCTGCGCCATCGGCACAAGCCGTGACCGTCGCCAGTATTGAAGGCATCGCCACAGACAAAACGACGGGCAACCCCATCGCAACCGCCCAGGTTTCCTTCACATCATCAGTAGACCCGCCCAATCCGTTCAATGGGCCAAATCCAATGCCGCGACGGATCGTGACGGGAGATTTCGACGGCGCTTTCACATGGAGCAGTGTTCCACCGGGAAACTACAAACTATTCAGTTGAGAAGCCCTCGATTCGTACGGCTACCTTGATCCCGAATTGATGAAGGAATTGGAACCATTCGGTCTCGACGTGCACGTCGAAGAATCCGTCGACCAGAAGGTTCAAGTGAAGCTGATTCCGGCCCGCAACTGACTCGCATTTTCATTCCCATGCAGGTGCCGCTGGTTGCCAGATCGTAGGCGATTCCATCGAGTGCATCGCGGACGCCGTTTCCGTGGGTGTCAGCAGACTTTTCATGTCGATCCATGCGCCGACAGGTATCACGCCAGCCGTCCGAGCGTTGAGAGCCACTCGCAGTTTCCTCAACTGCCAAGCGCGGTAAGTCTATTCCCCGATTGAGTGCAGAAACTGATCGAAGAGCGGCTGAGCAATTCGAAACCGCAACTCGCCCCTCAGTCGGTCGAGGAGTGGACGAACCTCATCGATAAGGCAGTCTCTCTTGGCACGTGCGAGTACACCGAGCACCCCGATGAACGGCACGCCGGCCGCCGCAGCGGCGGCTCGACCTTCTATCTCGTCGATAAGAAGCGTCGCACGCAGTTCGATTGCAAGGACGAGTGCCTCCGCTTCGCCTGCATCGAGAGTAATCATATATTCCCGCACGCGATGGTCGTCGTGTGGTTCTCGAATCTCGACGAATGCGATGTTCGACGCGTCAATGGGTTCGTATGGGGCCCGGGGCTGAGTCAATTCACCGGCAACCGCAGGGGGAATGACAACCGTCCCGAAGATCTGGTGAAGCAAATCAATTTGACCCAGAAAGTGGAGTGCACGTATTGGCGAGGTATCGCTAACGACAAGACTCATCCGCCGCCACTCATCTCCAATTCGTGTCTCAGGTATTCTTCGTCAATGCGGTAAACCGCAATTCCTCGGGCCATCAACTCGGATTCGAATTCACCGCGGCTTAGCATTGCTAGTTGCGCCGCCGGCCAAAGATTGAGCTTGCCGGCATCGAAAAATCGGCAAGCGATTTCGACCAAGGCCTGTTCCTCCGTCATACCAGCTTGTTTCA
>Ga0134122_10000302_pt1 | contig 31465 bp, 30 predicted proteins | sample KB302_FD_96461 | JGI IMG/M metagenome (GOLD analysis project Ga0134122, IMG submission 96461) | Terrestrial soil microbial communities without Nitrogen fertilizer from Kellogg Biological Station, Michigan, USA - KB3-0-2 | ecosystem: Environmental > Terrestrial > Soil > Unclassified ...
ATCTGCCGGCTGATGGCCGATTGTGTGAGCGCCAACTCCTCGGCCGCCTTCGTGAAGGAAAGGTTTCTGGCCGCAGCCTCGAAGCCCTGGATCAGGTCGAGGGGCGGCAGGTGAAAACGTCTAGCCATTCGCAAAACTCATGCATAAGGTGAGAAATGGTCGTTTGTCGCAGCGCACAAGTCCAGCTATTTCTACACCTTGGATACGCAAAAGAGCAACCTTAGATGCGCGTGGCGCATGCAACAGGAGGCGGCGATGCAACCAGTGATCGACGCGCGCGAGATCGCCCTTGGGACGCGCGGGGTGCACCGCATTGAGGATGGCGCCGGCACGCTGATCGAATGCCTGAGCGGGGTGCTTTGGATTACCCAAAACGGTGACCACCGCGACATTACGCTGGAAGGCGGCCAGCGCTTTTGGCTCGATCGCGATGGCCTCGCCATCGTCTACGGCCTGGAGGCGGCGCGCTTCCGGCTCGAACAAACCGGCGCCGCCCGCGCCGCCTGATTGGGGCCACAACGGCTGTGCGACGATGACCTACGAGATCCATCGCTATCCCGCCGACCTGATCGACGTCGTCAATCTCGGCGGCGAGCGGGTGGTGATCCGGCCCATTTTGCCTCAGGACGAAGACCTTACGAGCGCCTTTTTCGGGGCCCTGTCGGCGACGGCACGCCAGCAGCGGTTCTTATCGGCGATGCGCAACCTGCCACCCGGGCTCGTCAAACGCCTGACCCAGGTCGACTACACGGAGCACTTGGCTTTGGTGGCCGAGGTCTTTCGCGACGGGCGGGAGACCGTGATCGCGGAGGCGCGCTACGCCCGCGGCGCGGATCGGAGCGAAGCGGAGTTTGCCGTCTCTGTCGCCGAGCCCTGGCAGGGATTGGGCCTGGCGCGGCTGCTGCTTGGCAAGCTGATCGAACGCGCGGCCTTTTCGGGGGTTCGGCGCCTCGTCGGCGAGACGCTGGCCAGCAACGAGCGCATGCTCAAGTTGGCGCACGCGGCGGGGTTTGCCATCAGCCGCAGCTTGGAGGTGAGAGGGGTGATGCACCTGGAAAAGACGCTTGCACCTTGGCCCATGCACCGCCCGGCGGCGGCGACGCCCGCCGCGGCCTAGCGCACGACCAACCTCAAGCCGGGCCGCGGTCGTCGGAGCGGTCGCTGCGACGTTTGCCGAGCGCCCATTCGAGCGCACGCGCCAAGCCGATCATGGCCACGGCAAGGGCGCCCAGCCCGACCGTCAGCAAGCCGATAAAGACCAGCACGGGCGCGAAGGCCCAGACCAAAACGGCCGCCCCGAACAGCGCCGTGCCGATCAGCCACAGGCGCAGAAGCAAGATGCGCATTTGGCCGCTCATCGGCTTGCCGGCCAAAACCGATAGGCCAGCGCAGCCCAGGCCAGGCCAAACACGAATTCTGCCACGAATACGCCCGCCGTCGCTCGGCCGACGCCAACGACCCCGGGCATGCCGACGTAGACGGCCATAAAGACCAGCATGGAACCGACGAGCGCCGCGGCAAAGGCGGCGACCGGCAGCTTCTGCCACTGATCCGCCTGGCGGCCCATCCAGACGGCGACAATCGCCACGGCGGGATTGAACAGGGCGGTCAAAACAACCGCCGCGAGATTGACGGGTTCAACGGGTGGCATGCGGGACAGCCAGACCCTGGTTGCTTCAGCCGGACGGTTTGCTTTCAATCTGGTCGCGCAATTTTTCCTCTTCGTACTGGATGAACCAGCCGATCATCTGACGCCACAGGGCCTCGCACAGATCCGGCGGCACCCCCCTTTCGCTGGCGCGCGCGCGCACCTTGTCGATCACCTGTTGGTTGCGCCAGGGCACGTTGGCTTCCTGGCGTGACTGCAGCTTGAGTTGCCAGGCGCGCTCGACGTAGCCGAGGCGCTCGGCGATCCGATCGACCAGCGCAGTGTCGATGCGGTCGATCTCGACCCTGACCTCGGCCAGGTCCTGGCATTGCGCCGGTGGTCGCCCAGTCATGTCCTGCCTCCCGATTTCGCCCCCGTCCCGGCCGCGCCAGACGGCCTTGGACTGGCCAGGCGCGAATCCCACCACCGCGCCGGCACGGCGAAGCGGCCAGCGGCATCCTCGATCACCTGGGCGCTGCGGAACAGCGTCGCCTCGTCGAACGGCCTGCCGATCAGTTGCAGACCCAACGGTGTTTGCTCCGAAGAAAGTCCGGCCGGCACCGAGATGCCCGGCAGCCCCGCCATGTTCGCCGTGACCGTGAAGATATCGTTGAGGTACATCTGCACCGGATCGCCCGACACCTCGCCGATGCCGAAGGCCGGGCCGGGCGTGGTCGGCGTCAGCAGCACATCGACCGTTGCGAACACGTGCTCGAAATCGCGTTTGATCAGCGTGCGCACCTTCTGGGCTTTGAGGTAATAGGCATCGTAGTAGCCGGCGGAAAGCACGTAGGTGCCGATCAGCACACGCCGCCGAACCTCGGCGCCGAAACCGGCGGCGCGGGTCCTCTCGTAGGTATCGATCAGATCGTGGCCGGGCTGGCGCAGACCGTAACGCACGCTGTCGTAACGCGCCAAGTTGGAGGAGCACTCGGCCGGCGCCACGATGTAGTAGGCCGGCAAGGCATACTTGGTGTGCGGCAGCGACACCTCCTGCACCGTGGCCCCGGCCGCCTTCAACCAGTCGATGCCTTGCTGCCAAAGCTCCTCGATCTCCTTCGGCATGCCATCCATACGATACTCTTTCGGCACACCCACCTTGAGGCCCTTGATGGAGCGGCCGACGGCGGCCTCGTAATCGGGCACGGCAACGTCCACCGAGGTCGAGTCCTTGGCATCGACGCTGGCCATATGCCGCAATAAGATGGCGGCATCGCGCACGCACTTGGCGATCGGTCCGGCCTGGTCAAGGGAGGAGGCAAACGCCACGATACCCCAGCGCGAACAGCGCCCATAGGTCGGCTTGATGCCGACCGTGCCGGTAATCGCCGCCGGCTGGCGGATGGATCCGCCCGTATCGGTGGCGGTGGCGCCGAGACAAAGGTCGGCGGCAACCGCCGAAGACGAGCCACCCGAGGAGCCACCCGGCACCAACGCCACGTTGGAACCCTTGCGCCGCCAGGGGTTGACGACCGGGCCGAAGCAACTGGTCTCGTTCGAAGAACCCATGGCGAACTCATCGTTGTTGAGCTTGCCCAGCATCAGTGCGCCGGCGTCCCAGAGGTTCTGCGTGACGGTGGATTCGTAGGTGGGCGTAAAGCCGGCCAGAATGTTGGAACAGGCGGTCGTACGCACACCCTTGGTGCAATAGAGGTCCTTGATTCCAAGCGGCAGTCCTTCGAGCGGCCGTGCATCGCCCTTGGCATAGCGCGCGTCGCTGATCCTGGCGCAAGCCAAGGCCTGAGCCGGCGTCGGCAGCACGTAGGCATTGAGCGACTTGTTGCTGGCGGCAATGGCCTCGAGAAACGCCGTGGTCAATTCCGTGGCCGAGAAGCGCTTGGCGGCAAGACCATCGCGGGCTTCAACCAAGGTCAATCTGGTGAGGTCGCTCATGCTAGGTGGTCCCGACTTGGCCATCGGCTTGGCCGATCTCGTGGCCCATCGTTTTGGCGTAGAACACCGAGTAGGGGGACGGCGGGTAATCGAGCACCCGGGGGCAGCGGGCAAAGCCCGCGCGTTCGTAAAGGTGCCAGGCGGCGGGATGCCGGTGCCCCGTCTCCAGTACCAGGCGAACCAAGCCCTCGCCGCGCGCCAGGGCCTCGATTTCGCTCAGAATGCGAGCGCCGATGCCGCGGCCCTGATGGGCGGGCTCGGTGTACATGCGCTTGACTTCGCCGATTCTCCCCGCGTGCCGGCGCAAGGCGCCGCAGGCCACCGCGATGTCCTCGACGCGCGCCACCAAGACGGTGGTGTCGGGTCCCGCCATTTGTTCGACCGTCATGTGCGAGCAATACTCGGCCGGGGTCAGGGCCAACAGCGTTGCGTTCAGTTTCGCGATGAGGCGGCGCACGTCCTCGCTGAGCGGACTTTCGGCGGCCACCGTGATCGTCATGGCTACTCCACCACCTTGGGCACGAGGAAGAAATGGTCGTGTGCGGCCGGGGCATTTGCCACGACCTCATCGGCGATATCCCCATCCGTGACCTCGTCGGGCCGCTTCTTCAACGTCATGGCCACCACCCGGGTCATCGGCTCGACGGCGTGGGTGTCGACTTCGTCGAGTAGCTTGATCCACTCGAAGATGCCCGACAGCTCCTGCTCCAACGCCTTTGCCTCGGCATCGCTGACCTTGATGCGCGCCAGGCGCGCAATCCGCCGCACGGTGGCTTCATCGACATCCATTGCCGGTCCCGCCCTTCATTTTCGGCACCCTGATTGCGCTAACCTCATAACGGCGCTAAAGGCCGGCGGCAAGGAAGCCTCAGGACCCGGCGCGGAGGATACTCGAAATGGCCGACCTCAAGCCTGCTGCCCAGCGCGTGCAGGACGCGCTGCGCGACAAGGGGCTCGATGCGCAGGTCCGGCACATGCCCCAGGCCACCCGCAGCGCCGATGAGGCGGCCGCGGCCTGCGGCTGCAGCGTCGGCCAAATCGTCAAATCGCTGGTCTTCCGCGGCGCGGTTTCCGGCACGCCCTATCTCCTCTTGGTGTCGGGCGCCAATCGGGTCAATCAAGCCGACATCGCCCAGGTGATCGGCGAGGCCTTGCGCCGGCCCGACGCCAATGACGTGCGCGACATCACCGGCTTTGCCATCGGCGGCATCCCTCCGCTCGGCCACAACACACCGCTCGCCACCTACATGGATGCCGCGCTCCTGGACTACGCGCTGGTCTGGGCCGCCGCCGGCACGCCCGACGCCGTGTTCCCCATCGCTCCCCAACGCCTCGCCGCCGCGGCCGGCGCCAGCATCATCTCCGTCACCTAAAACGGCGCCACCTGCCTTGCGGCTCAGCCGCCCCGCTTTTTCATTTTACTGAGAAATGGACCCAGAATATCGGAGTAGTCATCGGTCCAGGGGCGCAAATCGCTCACATCGAAATCGCTGACCTCCTCCAGCTCGCGGAACGGTTCCAGCGCGGCCGCGGTCTTGGCGAACAGCGCCACCGTCGAGGTCGATTGCGCGTAACTGCCATCGGCGGAATCGTCGGTGACGATAAAACCCTGCGCCTCCGGCAGCACCTTGATGGTGGCGCCCAAAACCGCATCGAGGTCCAGGTAGCGGTTGGAGATGTGCAACAGCACGATGCCGCTCGGTTTGATCTTGTCGAGATAGAGTTTGATGGCCTCGGCCGTCATCAGGTGTACCGGCACGGCGTCCGATGAGAAGGCGTCGATCACCAACAGGTCGAAACTGTCGTTTGCTTCCTTGGCCATGGTCAGGCGTGCGTCGCCCAGCACGATGTCGGGCTTCGGCTGGCAGTGCGCCAGGAAGGTAAAGTATTTGGGATTGCTGGCGATGCCGATGATCACCGGATCAATCTCGAAAAACCGCCAGGCTTCGCCTTCCTGCGAATGACAGGCGAGCGATCCCGCGCCGAGGCCCGTGACCCCATAGCGCCCCTTCTTCTCGCCTAAGGTTTCCCTGACCTTGGCGACGGTGCGGGCAATGGGACTGTTCTCATAGTAGTAGGTGGCGGGACTTGGATCATCGATGAGATTGCCTTTCTCATCCCTGACGCGCTGCGCGCCGTGCAGCGTGGTGCCGTGGATCAGCGTATGGTAGTCGCCGTCGCTGGAGGTCTGCACCCGATAGACACCGAAATAACTGCGTTGGGCATCGCCCCGCTTCACGCCTGAGGGCAGCAGCACCAGCGCGCAAAAAATCATCAGAGCGGCCAGGAGCTGGCGCACGGGCCGGCGAAATTGGCTAAACAGGATGACGACGAGCAAGGCGACCACGACGGGCGTACTGCCCCACTCGTGGAGATCGAGATTGAGCCGCCCGATCGCCCATGGCACCCAGTAAATGGCGAGCAGGCCGCCGGCGATAATAAGCCAGCCGATCAGCATCTCCTGCTTGTCAGCCTCGGTGAGCCGCGACCCGCCTGCCACGGCGCCGCCCTTGCCCAGGCGCCCACCCCAGGCGCTCAGCGTGCCGCCCAAGCGCCGCAGGCCGGCCGGGGCGAAGACGCCGGGGCGGCAAGCCATCGAGAGCGCAAGCAGAAGGGGATACTCAAACACCTCGCTGAAGATCTTAGGCGCCACCAGCGCCGCCGCCAGCCCGCCAAGCGCCCCGCCGAACGACATCCAAAGGTAGAACTCGGTCAAATACCGGGCCGCGGGCCGGGCCTCGTACAGCGTGCGGTGGGCCACCATGGCGGAGGTGAAGAACACGGCAACGCCGGTCGCCGCCGCGATGAACCAGGTCTCGTGCTTGGTTTGGGAAATGGCGAGCAGCGCCACCGCCAGCGCAATCAGGTGGGCCGCCAACAGAATGGGCCGCGGCACCAGGGGCCGCTCGCGGAACACCAAGACGAACGTCAGCAGATAGAGCGAAAGCGGCAACACCCAGAGCAGCGGCGCGGAGGCGATATCGGTGGTGACGTGGGTGGTGAAGGCGGTGAGAAGCGCCGCCGGTACTAGCGCCAGGCCGATCCAGCCAAGCCGATCCGACCAGGTCGGCGGCGCGTCGGTGCCGAGATTGCCGGGGGCCGGCGCCAGGCGATTGGCCGCGGGCGCGCCGCGGCCCAGCATCAGCACAAAGGCCAAGGCGATGGCCGCCAGCAACAGCACGTAGCCGACCGCCCAAAACCGGCTCAGAGCCTTGAGGCCAAAGGCCGGCTCGAGGATGAACGGGTAGCTCAACAGGGCAATCAAGCTGCCGAGATTGCTCGCCGCGTAGAGAAAGTAGGGATCGCCGGCTTGGGCGTGCCCCGTGCGGGCGAACCACGCCTGCAGCAAGGGAGCGTTGGCGGCAACGGCCAAAAACGGCAAGCCGATCGCCACCGTGAAGAGGCCGATTTGCCACAGATAAGGCTCGCCCGCCGGCGGCTCGCTCCAACCGCTCGGTAACCCGATCGGCAAAGCCAAAAAGGCCACGCCGCATACGGCAAGATGGATGATGCCGGTGAGCCGGGGTGAGGCTTTGGCAATCAGCAGATGGGCATAGCAGTAACCGATGAGGAGCGCGGCCTGAAAGAAGAAGATCGCGACCGCCCACACCGAAGGCGAGCCGCCGAGCACCGGCAGCACCATCTTGGCGAACATCGGTTGCACCGAAAACAACAGGAGCGCCGAGAGAAAGGTGGTGGCGGTATAGGCCAACAGCACGAAGTTTGGACTTGGGTTGGCAAAGAAGAAACGGCCCAGCGCGGTCCCGGGCGTCTCCCCTTGGCGGCCGTCGCCGCTCGCGCTGCCGGGTTCTTTGACGCTGGCATCGGGCATGGGCGCTCTCCTGTCTCGGCGCCCGCGATGAAAGCGCCGCCGGCACTATATCTCCCGTCCCGCCGCCCTTCAAAACGGTCGCGGGTGCCTTTTGGTGCCCGAATTTCTGTGCCTTGCCCGGACCACGGGGGTAGGGGCCCCCCGCGCCTGACGCGAGCGCCGAATTGCCCGCCGGCCCCGGGCGCGATAAGAGGCCAGCAAAAAACCACACTCTTTTGCAAGGCGGGGCGCGCCTGTGATTGCCCAAGACCCAGATCGGCAAGCTCAAAGGTTGTCAGAGGACGCGGAGGGCTTCGCGCGCACCCTGCCAGCGGGTGCGCGCCTGCTCGGCATCGACGTCGGCAGCAAGACCTTGGGCCTTGCGCTTTCCGACGTCACGCGCACCATCGCCTCGGGTCTGACGACGCTGAAGCGGGACAAATTCGCACGCGACCTCGAGCGCCTGTCGGACCTGATCGCGGCCCATCAGGTCGGCGGCCTGGTCGTCGGGCTCCCGCAAAACCTGGACGGCGCAGACGGTCCGCGTGCGCAATCGACGCGCGCCTTCGCCCGCAACCTGGCGAAACGCATGCCGCTGCCGATCCTACTTTGGGATGAGCGTTTTTCCACCGCGGCGGCGGAACGTGTGCTGATCGAGGCCTCGACCTCTCGCCGCCGTCGCGCAGCTGTGATCGACAAGGTTGCAGCCACCCTGATCCTGCAAACCGCCCTCGACCGCATGAACGACGCCGCCCGACGCGAGCCGTGAGCCTAAGCCGCGCACCTTGGCGTGGCGAAGCCGCGCACCCCAATTCTGAGGAACGCGATTGTGATCGAACGGGCCCCGCCAGCGTGCGCTAAGCTTGATCGGTGCCGTTCGCACGCGGCCGGCGAACCCCGGCACAAGGGCGGCGTGCGTCTGGGCGTGCGCCGGCGGTGGCCCCCGTCGCCTTGGCCTTGCCCACCTCTCGGCGTCACCTGGGCCGCGCAGCTGGGCCGCGCACCTGGGCCACGCACCTGGGCCACGCACCTGGGCCACGGTCTGCAACCAGCCCCGCGAGCGGCGCGTGCCGTGCATAACATTGTGAATTGATACTGCTGCTGAGCATCGTCGCGGCGGGCGCTGCCGATGCGAGCGATCCAGCCACACCCAGCTCGATAGGCGAAGGCGCGCCGCGACTATTTCGCGCGTCCAAGTTGACTTCCGGCTGCCGATAAGTTTGCTAGGTAGATTGATTGAGCCGTCGTCGGTCGAATTTCGTTGGCCGACGGATAAAGCCGCTGGGGTCCGTCTGGATCATTGCGGTATCGCACACTACGTACAGAGCCAGGTCGGCGCGAGCGCCCAAGGCTGCTCTGGCTTTTCTCATCAATATTGAGTGAGGTGGATATCCAAGCCATGAAGAACAACCATCGTTCAGGCCCGCTTGAGGCGTCGGCCTTGCACCTCCTGCATCGTGCTGGTCAGCGCGCTGAGGAACTCTTCACCAACGAAACTGGTAAGGTGGATCTCACGCCCCGCCAGTATGCCGTTCTTGCCTGCGTTGCCCACAACCCCGACATCTCCCAGACCGGGTTGGTCGAGCAGACAGGGGTCGACCGCTCCACGCTCGCCGATATCGTGCGACGTCTGGTGAAGAAGGGCTTGTTGCACCGCAAGCGTACCCGCCGCGATGCGCGCATGTATGCGGTGCGGCTGACCGCCAAAGGCCAATCGGCCCTCGGTGCCGTCAAACCGGTGGCCTCCCGGGTCGACCAGCGCATCCTCGCCGCGCTGAAGACCGATCAGCGGGGGGATTTCATCGAGGCGCTGGGCGAGATCGTCAAGGCGCTGCACTCCTAGGGCCGGCTCAGCTCAAGGGTCCCGCTCAGCTCAAGCTCGGCGTTGGCGGTGGCGCTAGCCCGCCAGCGCACGATCGAGGATCGCACGCGGGTTGGCGGCCGCTAGGCCTTGGCCGTAGCTACGGCCGCCGGTCCCAGCAAAGCGCGTGCCGATGAAGGCGTCGGCAACAAAATTTGGTGCGTGCCGCCGCAACACCGCGCCGGCCGCCAGCAAAGCAAGCCCCTCGATCAGGTCGCGGCCGCGTCCGTCGAGCCGCACGGGGTCCTGCAACAGGACCCGCAAGCGCTCGAGGTGCGCCTGCAAATGCGCGTCCTTAGCGATGTCGGCGCCAAGGTCCTCCAGCACGCATTCAAAGGCTTCCGGTTCGCGCTGCAAAACGCGCAGCAGATCGAGCGCCATGACATTGCCGGAGCCTTCCCAGATGGCGTTCAGCGGCAGCTCGCGGTAAAGCCGCGCGGCCAGGCCTTCTTCCACGTAGCCGTTGCCGCCGAGACACTCCAGCGCCTCGTAGCCGAGCGCGGGCCCCATCTTGCACACCCAGTATTTGGTGACGGGCGTCATCAGCCGCCGCCAGGCCGCCGCCGTTGTATCCTCGGGGCGGTCGAAGGCGCCGGCCAGGCGAAAGCACAAGGCCGTGGCGGCCTCCACGTCGAGGGCCATGTCGGCCAGCACCTGCTGCATCAGCGGCTGATCAACCAAGCGTTTCTGGAACACGCGGCGGTGCCGACAGTGATGAACGGCATTGGCGAGCGCCAGCCGCATCAACCCCGCCGAGGCCACGGCGCAATCGAGCCGGGTGAGCGTCACCATTTCCATGATGCTGGGAATGCCGCGGCCTTCCTCGCCGATCATCCAGCCGTGCGCCGCCTGAAATTCCACCTCGCAGGAGGCGTTCGAGCGATTGCCGAGCTTGTCCTTGAGGCGCTGGAAGCGCAGCGCATTGATGCGGCCGTCGGGCAACACGCGCGGCAGCAGGAAGCAGCTCAGCCCGGCCGGCGCCTGCGCCAGCACCAGAAATGCATCGCACATCGGCGCCGACATGAACCATTTGTGGCCCGTGATCAGATACTGGCTGCCGGGACCGCCGGCAGCCACAGGTGCGGCCCGGGTGGTGTTGGCGCGCACGTCGGTGCCACCCTGCTTTTCGGTCATGCCCATGCCAATGGTGGCGCCGCGTTTCTCGGCCAGGCGCCGGAGCGACTTGTCGTAGCTCCGCGTCAGAATCTTGGGAATCCAGCGCCCGGCGAGATCGGGCTCAAGCAAAAGCGTTGGCACCGCCGCATTCGTCATTGTGATCGGGCACTGGTGTCCCGCTTCCATCTGGTTGGCGAGGTAACAGCCGGCCGAGCGCTCCACCGTGGCTCCCGGGCGCCGCTTCCCGTGCCCGCCCGCGAGATGATCCCAGGCCGAGCAGTGCAGGCCTTGGCCGATACTGATGGCCATCAGGGCGTGATAGGCCGGATGAAATTCCACCAGATCCAATCGTGCGCCTTTGCTATCGAAGCTCAACAGCCGCGGCGGATTGTCATTGGCGAGCCGGGCCTGCTCCAGGGCTTCGGCGCTGCCGCAGGTGTGCCCAAACTGCGCCAGCTGTTGGGTTGACCCGTTTGCGCCTTCCCTGCTGACCGCCTCCATCAGGGCCGCGTCGGTCGTGAACAGGTTCACGTCCTGGAACGGCGGGCTCTGGTTGAAAACCTCATGGGTCTGGAACGGCTCGAGCATGGGGGTTTGCACCTCTCGAGGAAAGCCTCAGCCTAGCAACTGCCGCCCGCGCGCGCAGCCCGCCCCCGACCTTCTCCACCACGACCGTCCTGGCGCGGCTTGCGAGCCTGCTGGAGTCGGCGTATAGGACCGCCTTTAATGACCAGCGCCATTCACCCCGCCTCCTTCGTCCGCCGCCATCTGCTAACTTGCGAAGGCCTTAAGGCCGGCGAAATCAACGCACTCTTGGATTTGGCCGACAAGGCCGCCGAAGGCAACCGGCAAGTCATCAAAAAACGCGACGTGCTGCGCGGTCGAACGCTGATCAATCTGTTTTTCGAGGCCTCGACCCGCACGCAGAGCTCCTTTGAGCTCGCCGGCAAGCGGCTGAGCGCCGACGTCATGAATATGAACATTTCCACCTCTTCGGTGGCCAAGGGCGAGACGCTGATCGACACGGCCATGACCCTCAACGCCATGCGGCCGGATATTCTGGTGGTGCGCCACCACGCCGCGGGGGCGGTCGAACTGCTGGCCCAGAAGGTCGATTGCTCGGTGATCAACGCCGGCGACGGCGCGCATCAGCATCCCACCCAGGCCCTGCTCGATGCCCTCACCATCCGCCGCGCCAAGGGCCGCATTGCCGGTCTGACGGTGGCCATCTGCGGCGACATTCTGCACTCGCGCGTCGCCCGCTCCAACATCAACGTCCTCAATACCATGGGGGCACGGGTGCGCGTCGTGGCGCCATCGACGTTGTTGCCCGCGCACGCCGATCGTCTTGGCGCCGAGGTCTTCACCGACATGACCGCCGGCCTGGAAGATGCCGACATCGTCATGATGCTGCGCCTGCAAAAAGAGCGCATGCAAGGCTCCTATGTGCCTTCTACGCGTGAATACTTCCACTTCTTCGGCCTCGATCACGAGAAACTCGCCCGCGCCAAGCCCGATGCCCTGATCATGCACCCGGGCCCGATGAATCGTGGCGTCGAGATTGCCTCCACCATCGCCGACCACTCCCGCAGCGTCATTCGCGAACAGGTCGAGATGGGCGTGGCCGTGCGCATGGCCGTGCTCGAGGCCATGGCGCGCCTGTTGCCCAACCATTGAGAAGTATTGAGCGTATGCGCAAATCCGATCCGCCGCCGCCACCGGACGCGACCGCCTTCCTCAACGCGCGCCTGATCGACCCTGCTTCGGGCAAGGACGAACCGGGCGGCCTGGTGGTGCGGGGCGGCGTAATCGCCGACCTCGGGCCCCACCTGCGGCGCAACGCCCCGGACGGGGCGGCCGTGATCGACTGCAAGGGACACGTCTTGTGTCCCGGCATTATCGACATGCAGGTGTTCACCGGAGAACCCGGCCAGGAGCACCGCGAGACATTGAAGACGGCGGGCCAAGCCGCCGCCGCCGGCGGCGTCACCACCATCGTGGTCATGCCCGACACCCAGCCCGTCATCGATCAGGTGGCGCTGGTCGATTTCATTCAGCGGCGCGCGCGCGACAATGCCGTGGTCAACGTGCACATCATGGCCGCCATGACGCGGGGCCTCAAAGGTCAGGATATGACCGAGATCGGGCTGTTGAAGCGGGCCGGGGCCATCGCCTTTACCAACGGTAAGTCCAGCGTGGCCAATACGCGCGTGATGCACAACGTGCTGCTTTATGCCAAAGACTTTGGCGCGCTGATCGCGCATCACACCGAAGATCCCGACCTGATCGATGGCGCCGTGATGAACGCCGGCGAGGTTGCGACCCGTCTCGGCCTACCCGGTGCGCACAAGGCCGCCGAAACCATTGTGCTCGAGCGCGACGTGCGCCTAGTCGAGATCACGGGTGGGCGCTACCATGCCTCCAATATCAGCTGCGCCGAAAGCCTGGCCGTCGTCCGCGCCGCCAAATCGCGCAAACTGCCGGTGACCTGCGGCATCTCCGTCAATCATCTCACGCTCAACGAAAACGACATCGGCCCTTATCGCACCTTTTTTCGATTGCGCCCGCCGCTGCGCTCGGAGGATGACCGCGCGGCGATGGTGCGCGGCATCGCGGCCGGCGACATCGACGTCATCGTCTCGAGCCATGATCCCCAAGATGCCGACGTCAAGCGGCATCCCTTCGCGGAGGCCGCCGACGGCGCCATCGGTCTCGAGACGCTGCTTGCCGCCGCGCTGCGCCTTCATCATAGCGGCGAGGTCGGTCTCATTCCCCTGCTCAAGGCCATGACCACCAATCCCGCCAAGCTGTTGGGACTGGCCTCGGGTCGACTGGCAAAGGGCGCGCCGGCCGACCTGATCGTCGTCGACCTCGGCTTGCCCTGGGTGGTCGACAAAGTGCAGCTCAAAGCGCGCTCGAAAAATTCCCCGTTTGATGAGAGTAGAATGCAAGGCCGCGTCCTCAACACCATGGTTGCCGGCAACCTCGCCTACCAATACGCTAACGGAGACCGCAGCTGAGGCGATTGTGAGCCCGAGCACTGGGGAATGGGCACGATCTTCACATTTTATGGCGTCTTGGCACTGCTCACGGGCTATCTGCTCGGCTCGCTCCCCTTCGGACTGCTGCTGACGCGCTGGGCTGGGCTCGGCGACGTGCGGGCCATCGGCTCGGGTAATATTGGCGCCACCAATGTCTTGCGCACCGGCCACAAGGGATTGGCCGCCGCCACCTTGCTGCTCGACCTGCTGAAAGGCACCATCGCCGTCCTCATCGTCTACGAAGTGGCCAAGCGTTTCGTGGCCTTCGACGCCTACCGGCTCGCCTACGTCGCCGGGCTCGGCGCCCTCCTGGGTCATCTCTTCCCGGTCTGGCTCGGCTTCCGTGGCGGCAAGGGCGTTGCCACCTTTATCGGTGTGCTGTTCGGTGCGCATTGGCCGGCCGCCGTCGTGTTCGCCCTGGTATGGATCACCGTGGCCGCGGTCTGGCGCTATTCATCGCTGGCCTCGCTCAGCGGCACCGCCGGCGTGATCGTCTACTACCTGATCTTCGGCCAGGCGGGCCTCCTGTTCATTGTGACCATGGCGGCGCTCCTCGTCTTCAAGCACCAGGCCAATATCCGGCGGCTCCTCGACGGGGCGGAAGCCCGCATCGGCGCCAAGACCTAAGGTCGCCCTGGCAGGGTTGGCTCCACCTATCGGCCCCAGGCCCGGCAAGACCGGCCCCGCGGCCGGCGACGGCAAAGCTGCGGGTGGGGGAAACCGAGGGGTCGTGCCCGACGCGGAGGGCGAGGCTGGCTCGTCCGGGGCTGCGGCCAAGCGTGCACCGCCTCGCCTGGGCGTGGCCTTGCACTCACGCCGGGTTTCCCGCCCTCCTACAAATCTGCGTGACAGCCCTCGGAAGTAAGCGCAGATATTCACACGTTATCGCGGCAATATGACGATTGAGAAGATTTTCGGCGGAAAATACCCGCGGCCGGGTGTTTGACACGCCCCATTGCATCCACCATGTTCTCGCCGCCGATCGGGCAAGGTACCAACAGCGCAGGATCGAGCCGGCCGCCCAGGGGCCTGGGCCGGCGCTGCGGCAGAGACCTTTCATGAACGTTGTCATTGTCGAATCGGTCGCCAAGGCCAAGGCGATCAATAAGTATCTCGGCTCCAGCTACAAGGTGCTCGCGTCCTACGGGCACGTGCGCGACTTGCCGTCCAAGGACGGCTCGGTGGAGCCCGACAAGGACTTTGCCATGCACTGGGACGTGGATGGCAGATCCAGCAAGGTCATGCGCGAGATCGCCGATGCCGTTAAAACCGCGGACAAGCTGATCTTGGCCACCGACCCCGACCGCGAAGGAGAGGCCATTTCCTGGCATATTCTGCGCATCCTGGAGGACAAGAAGGCCCTCAAAAAGGGCGTTCCCGTCGAACGCGTCACCTTCAATGCCGTGACCAAGCAGTCCGTGCTCGACGCCTTCAAGGCCCCGCGCGCCATCGATGCGCCCCTGGTTGAAGCCTACCTTGCCCGTCGAGCCCTCGACTATCTCGTCGGCTTTACCCTGTCCCCGGTGCTGTGGCGCAAACTGCCGGGGGCGCGCTCGGCGGGCCGCGTGCAATCGGTGGCGCTACGCCTGGTGTGCGACCGTGAGGCCGAAATCGAGGCCTTCAAGAGCGAAGAATATTGGACCATCGAGGCCCTGCTCGCGACGGCAAAGGCCGAAGACGTGCGCGCCCGCCTCACGGCCATCGCCGGCCGCAAGCTCGGTCGCCTCGACATCAAGGATGCCGCCAGCGCCAACGCCATCAAGGCCGCCGTCGAGGGCGCGCCCTTCCGCGTCGCCTCGGTGGAAAAAAAGGCGGTGCGGCGCAATCCTTATGCGCCGTTTACGACCTCGACCCTGCAGCAGGAGGCCTCCCGCAAGCTCGGCTTCTCGGCGAAACAAACCATGCAAGTGGCCCAGCGCCTGTACGAGGGCGTCGAGCTCGACGGCGAGACCACCGGCCTCATCACCTACATGCGAACCGACGGCGTCACCATCGTTCCGGAGGCCATCTCGGCCATTCGCCGATTGGTCGAGCAGGACTACTCGGCCCGCTACCTTCCGCCCTTCATCCGCGAATACAAGGCCAAAGCCAAAAATGCCCAGGAGGCGCACGAGGCCATTCGCCCGACCGACGTGCGACGCCGACCCGACGCCGTTGGGCGCCATCTGGAGCGCGATCAGGCGCGCCTTTACGAGCTCATCTGGAAGCGGGCGGTGGCCAGCCAAATGGCTTCTGCCGAGCTCGAACAGACGACCGCCGAAATCGACGTTGCTGGCAAGGACGGCACGGCCTACGGGTTCCGGGCCACGGGTTCCGTTGTGCTGTTTGAGGGCTTTCTCAAACTCTACGAGGAAGGCCGCGACGACCGCACCCGCAACGGCAAGGCCGAGGAGGCGGAGGACGATGACGGTCGCCGCCTGCCGCCGCTGGCCGCGGGCGACAGCCTGAAGCCGCGCGCCATCGAGGCCAAGCAGCACTTTACCGAGCCGCCACCGCGCTTCACCGAAGCAACGCTGGTCAAACGTATGGAAGAGCTCGGCATTGGTCGGCCCTCCACCTACGCCTCGACGCTGGCCGTGCTGCAGGAGCGCGATTATGTCCGCATCGACAAGAAGCGTCTGATCCCGGAAGACAAAGGCCGGCTTGTCACCGCTTTCCTGGAAGGCTTTTTCAAGCGCTACGTCGAATACGACTTCACCGCCGATCTGGAAGAGAAGCTCGATCTCATTTCCGACGGCAAGCTCGAGTGGAAGGATGTGCTGCGCGCCTTTTGGCGGGAATTCACCGGTGCGGTCGACGAGATCAAGGATTTGCGCGTCGGTGACGTGCTGGAGGCCTTGAACGAAATCTTGGGCCCCCACATTTTCCCGCCCAAACCCGAGGGCGGCGACCCGCGCCAGTGTCCCAACTGCGGCGCGGGGCGGCTCAGCCTCAAAGTCGGCAAGTTCGGGGCCTTCATCGGCTGCTCCAACTATCCCGATTGCCGCTTTACGCGCCAATTCTCCGATACCCAGAACGGCGCGCCGGAGGCCTCGACGCCGGAGGGCAAGCTGCTCGGCCAGGATCCCGACACCGGCCTGCCGGTGACGCTGCGCAGCGGACGCTTCGGCCCCTACGTGCAGCTCGGCGACGCCGACGGTGAGGAGAAGCCAAAGCGTGCCTCCGTGCCGCGCGGCATCGATGCCGCCAGCCTCGACCTCCAACGCGCGCTGCAGCTTTTGGCGCTGCCGCGCGAAATCGGTCTGCATCCGGAGACCGGCAAGCCGATCACGGCCGGCATTGGCCGCTATGGTCCCTTCATCCTGCACGACGGCACCTACGCAAACTTGCCGACCCTGGAGGAGGTGTTTGCGATCGGCATCAACCGGGCCGTCGTTCTGTTGGCGGAGAAAAAGGCCGGCGTCGGCAAGGGACGGTTCCAGCGCGCGGCTCCCACCGTCCTCAAGGAGCTCGGCGAGCATCCAAGCGAAGGCGGCAAGGTGCAGGTGCTGTCGGGTCGCTATGGCCCTTACGTCAAGCACGGCGAGGTCAATGCCACCCTACCCCGCGCCAAGGACCCCGCCACGCTCAGCCTGAACGAGGCGGTCGAGCTGATCGCCGAGCGCCTCGCCAAGGGGCCGAGCAAGGCCAAGGGCGGCCGCAAAACCGGCAAGGGCGGCAAGGCCGGCCAAGACGCCGCCGTCGACAAGCCAGCCAAGGGCGCCACGGGCAAGGTCAAGAAGACCGCCAAGACCGCCAAGGCCGCCAAGGGCAAGCCCAAGAAAGTGAGCGGCACGCGCGAGGCGGCGGAATAGGCAAGGACCGGCAAGACGGTGCCCCGCAAGCGCAAAGAACCCCGGCCTGCGGCGGCCCTGCCAAGCAAAGACGAGATCCTTCAATTTGTGCGCGGCGCCAGCGGCAAGGTCGGCAAGCGCGAGATTGCGCGTGCCTTCCGGGTCAAGGGTGGTGACCGTCCGGCCTTGAAAAAGATGCTCGCGGAAATGGCCGACGCGGGTCTCATCAGCGGCAATCGCAAGACCTTCAAGGAGCGCGGCCAGCTGCCGCCCGTGGCGGTCCTTGAAATTGTGGCGCGCGATCCCGATGGCGAACTGATAGCCGAGCCGGCGGTCTGGGACCGGACCGAGGGAGAAAAACCGCGCGCGCTGTTGCTGCTGCCCCCCCGCGTGCGCGGCGCGGCGGCGCCGGCGCTCGGACAGGGTGACCGCATCCTGGCGCGCCTGACGCGCCTCGAGACCCCAGACCCCACCGGCTGTCGTTACGAGGCCGAACTCATCAAGCGGCTGCCCACGGAAAAGCGGCGGCAACTGGGGATTTTCCGGCAGCACGCCAAAGGTGGCGGCGTCATTGATCCCATCGACCGCAAGGAGCTCAAGGAATGGCCGATCCAAGCGGGCGATGAGGGCGAGGCCAGGAACGGTGATCTTGTCCGCTTCGACTTGGTACGCTCGGGTCGCTATGGCGTGCCGCAAGCGCGCGTGCTGGAAAGCTTGGGCAATCCCCAGGAGGAGCGCAAGGTAAGCCTCATCGCCGTGCACGCGCACGGCCTTCCAGACGAGTTTCCCGCCAACGTCCTGGCCGACATTGCCAAGCTCGAGGCGCCGACCTTGTCCGGCCGCAGCGATCTGCGCGCCCTCAATCTCATCACCATCGATCCCGCCGATGCGCGCGACCACGACGATGCCGTGCATGCGGCCGCCGATGCCGACCCGAGCAACCCCGGCGGCTTTGTGCTGCACGTGGCCATCGCCGATGTCGCCCACTACGTACGCCCGGGCAGCCGGCTCGATCATGAAGCACGCCTGCGCGGCAACTCGGCCTACTTCCCCGATCGGGTCGTGCCGATGCTGCCGGAGAAGATTTCCAATGACCTGTGCTCCCTGCAGGAGCGCCAGGAACGTCCGTGTCTGGCGGTGCGCATCGTCGTCGATGCCCAAGGCAACAAACGCCGGCACAGCTTCCAACGCGCCCTCATGCGCTCGGCCGCCAAGCTCACCTACGAGGAAGCCCAGGCCGCCATCGACGGGCGACCGAACGCGACCTGCCGACCACTGCTCGACAGCGTGCTCAGACCGCTATGGGCGGCCTATGCTGCCCTGGCGCTTGCCCGCGACCGCCGCGAACCTCTGTCTCTCGATCTGCCGGAGCGCAAGGTGCAGCTCGACGGGCACGGCCGGGTTGCCCGCATCCTCGTTCCCGAGCGGCTCGAGGCGCACCGGCTGATCGAAGAGTTCATGATCCAGGCCAATGTTGCCGCGGCCGAGACGCTGGCCCTCAAGCATGCTGCCGTGATCTTTCGCGTGCACGAGGCGCCCTCGCGGGAAAAGCTCGTGGCCCTGCGCGAGTTCCTGGTAAGTCTCGAGCTCAAACTCCCGGGCTCGGCCACGCTGCGCGCTGGCGACTTCAACCGCGTGCTCGAACGCGCCAAGACCATGCCGGCGCGCGAGCTTGTCAACGAGGTCGTGTTGCGCTCCCAGTCTCAGGCCGCCTATGCGGCCATCAACGTCGGCCACTTCGGCCTCAACCTTGCCCGCTACACCCATTTTACCTCACCGATCCGGCGCTACGCCGACCTCTTGATCCACCGCTCGTTGATCAAGACGCTGGGTCTTGGCGCCGGCGGCATCGGCGAGGACGAGGCGGCACGGCTCGGCGAAATCTGCGCCGCCCTGTCCGATACGGAGCGACGCGCCATGGCGGCCGAGCGCGAGACCATGGACCGGCTGATCGCCCAGTACCTGAGCGAGCGCGTCGGCGCCGAGTTCGCCGCCCGCGTCTCCGGGGTGACGCGCGTTGGCTTGTTCGTGCGGCTGTCTGAGAGCGGCGCCGATGGCTTCGTGCCCGCCGCAACCATCGGCGAGGACTACTACCGGCACCGGGAAGAGGAGCATGCCCTGATCGGCGACCGCACCGGCACCGGCTATCGGCTGGGCGATGCCGTCCGGGTGCGCCTCATCGAGGCCGTTGCATCGGCCGGGGCGCTGCGTTTCGAAATGCTCTCGCCCGGAGCCCGGCTCGGCGCCGCCGCCGGGAGGGGCCGCCACCGTCGCGGGCTCGTGGCAGCGCGGCGTACGCGTCAGCGTTGACGGCGCCCGTCAGCGCGCGCGCAACCGTGCAAGCCGAGCCCCGCCGAACCAGCGTGGATACTTGACGCGCGGGGCAGAGCCGAGGGACGGTGTGCGCGCCGGGACACGGGATGGACATGACGGGCGAGGAGGCGAGGTCGGCGTCGGCTGCGGCGGCCAAAGCGCGGGCGCTGCGGCCGCGCGACGCAGCCACGCTCATCATTGTCGACACGACCTCGGGGGAGGCCCGCGTGCTGCTGGGGCGCCGGCGCCAGGATATGGTGTTCATGCCCGGCCGCTACGTGTTTCCCGGCGGCCGCGTCGATCGCGCCGACCGGCAGATTGCCGTTGAGCAGGATATCGGCGCCAGCGAGCTCAAAAAACTGATGGTTTGGATGAAAGGCACGCCGAGCCAAGCCCGTGCCCGCGCCCTGGCGCTGGCGGCCGTCCGGGAGACCTTCGAAGAGGCGGGGCTTTTGATTGGCAGGCCGCTCGCCGCGCCGATGCGCAACAAGGCGCCGGGCTGGCAGGCGTTCTATGCTGCCGGCTTTGCCCCGGCGCTCGCCCAGCTCCAATTTTTCGCGCGCGCCATCACACCCCCCGGCCGGCCGCGACGCTACGACACGCGCTTTTTCTGTGCGCCGGCGGAAGCGATCGTCCACCGCGTCGCCGTGGCCGACGGCGAGCTCTCCGATCTCGAATGGCATTCGATTGCGCAGGCGCGCGCGCTCGAATTGCCCAACATTACCCGCGTGGTCCTGGAAGACCTGGGAGAACGGGTTGCCGCAGGTGGACTGGCCGCAGGGGATTTCCCAGTGCCATTCTATCATCGCCGCAGCGGTAGCTACCGGCGGGATCTGATCACCGCCGAGGCAACGCTTGACTAACGGTCGCGGCCGAATACAGTGCCGGCGATCATCGCTGCGGAGACATCGCCATGGCCAAACCCGTCACCCAAAAGATCAAACTCCTGAGCACGGCGGGAACCGGCTTCTTCTACGTCACCAAGAAGAACCCGCGCACGGCCACCGAAAAGCTGTCCTTTAAAAAGTATGACCCGGTCGCTCGCAAGCACGTGGCGTTCAAGGAAACAAAAATCAAATAGCCGGTGAGGCGCTGCCTCGCCCTCGCCCTCGCCCTGGCCCTCGCCCTGGCGCAAGCGGGCCGAGCTGCCGGCTGAACCTGGGCCAAGGCATTGGTTCCTGCGCCCAGCGTCTCAAGCGGCTCCCGGAGTTTTTGCCGAGTTTCGCCAGACTTCGCCAGACCTACCTGGGAGCTAAGAAATTGGTGGCCGGGTCCGTGACTGACATCGGCAGCGGGGTAGAAGTCCGAGCAGCCACGAACACCGGCCTGCCAAGTCGTGGACCAAAGAGGGCGTTGGCCAGACCTGGCGTTCGATCGTCCGGGGGCGGCATAACAAGAGGAGGCCACTCCTAGCCGCTTAGGACGATCACACCTCACGGGCCTCAGGAGATGCGGCGGACCTGAAAATCCGTGAGGATTCGAATTGTATACTGATAGATGCGGCGCCGTTGCGGCGCGCTGCACCAAGATCCCGCTGATCCCCTCCTCCCGCAATTACCCCGGGCCAAGAAAGCAGATCGGCAGCCAAAAGGCAATCCTCCCAATAGCTTGGTGGCCAAGCTTAAATGAGCGCGTGGTAACCGTGGCTAACACCACGTCTACAAACCGCTTTGGCAACGGTCGCTTCGAACGAAAGAACGACTGATGTTCCAATTACTTAGGCGCTATGCGGGAGAGCGCACCGGCTATGCAGCATCGGCGACCACCCGGTTGCGGCCTTTCTTTTTGGCGGCGTAAAGCGCGCCATCGGCACGCGCCAAAAGCCGTTCCAAGGTGTCGTGCGGCCCTTCCAGGCTGGCGATCCCAACGCTGGCGGTGACGGGAATTTTGCTGTCGCGGTTAATGTGAAAAAGCTCCGATGCAATCGAGTGGCGCACGCGCTCGCCGATTTGACAGGCATCGGCCAGGCTTGTGGCGGGCATCAGGATCACGAACTCCTCACCGCCCAAACGGCAGGCCGTATCGATGCCGCGCGTGTTACGGCGAAAGCGCGCCGCCAGCTCACGCAGGATAGTGTCCCCCGCCGCGTGGCCGTAGGTGTCGTTAATCGACTTGAAGTTGTCGACGTCAACCAGCAATACCGACAGCGGCTGGCCCGCACTCAGCGCCGCGCCCTCCAGGGCCTTGAGGTGCGCTTCCATGTATCTGCGATTGTTGAGGCCGGTGAGGGCGTCGGTGACGGCGAGCTCGACGCTTTCCTCGAGCCGGTCGCGCAGGTAATCGCAATGGCGTTTGCGTTTGATTTGCGTGCGCACGCGCGCGGCAAGTTCGCTCTTGTCGATCGGACGCGTCAGGTAATCGTTAACGCCCATGTCGAGAGCGCGCAACAGCCGCGCTTCCTCGCTCGATTCAACCAAGACGATGATGGGCAGGTGCCGCGTGCGCTCGAGCGAGCGCACCTGCCCGCACAGGCGCAAGCCGTCGGCAGTGGCGAGACTTAAGCTGACGATGAGAAGATCGTATGGCTGCTCCGCCAGGCGCAGCATTGCCGCCTGCAGGTCGGGTTCGACGTCGATGTTATTGAGCGCTTCCAGCCAGGACAGGATGCGGCTCGCCACGCGGGGCTGATCTTCCACCAGCAGGATGCGACCGGCGACCTTTTCCGTCAGACCGGCGATCTCGCCGCTTTGCAGCTGTTTGAAATCGGCGCTGGTCGCCATGCGCAGCATCATCTCATCGCTGAGCGCCTTGAGGCGCGCGAGGTTCTTAACCCGTGTGATCAGCGCGATGTCATCGACCGGCTTAGTTAAAAAGTCGTCGGCGCCTGCCTCCAGCCCCCGCACCTTGTCGGATGCCTGATCCAGCGCGGTGACCATGATGATCGGCAGCTGCGCGGTTGCCGAGGCGCTCTTGATCTGACGACAAACCTCAAAGCCGTCCATGCCCGGCATCATGACGTCGAGCAACACCACATCGACCGGGCTCGAGTGCACGATGGCGAGGGCCTCTTCGCCGCTACGCGCGGTCAGCACTTCGAAGTACTCGGCGTTGAGCCGGGCCTCCAGAAGCTTGACGTTGGCGAGAATGTCGTCAACGACCAGAACGCGGGCAGTCATACGGATACCTTTACGCTACCAGACCCGAGGCTCTCATGCTTCACCGAGGTACCGCCGAACGGCCGCAAGAAAGGTCACGACCGAAATCGGCTTGGAGATATAGGCCTCGCAACCGCCCTGTCTGATGCGCGCCTCGTCACCCTTCATGGCGAACGCCGTCACCGCGATCACCGGGATCTCGCGCAGATCGTCATCGTCCTTTAACCACTTGGTGACTTCGAGACCAGAAACCTCCGGCAGCTGGATGTCCATCAGGATCAGGTCCGGCCGGTGCTCGCGCGCCAGCTTCAGAGCCTCCATGCCGGTTCTGGTCTGCAGGGTGCGATAACCGTGGGCGTCGAGCAGATCGTGGAAGAGCTTCATGTTGAGCTCGTTGTCTTCCACGATGAGCACGGTCTTAGGGAGCTGGCGCGCCTCAGGCTGCCGGCCGGCGATGGCCCTGATGCTTTCCTGATACGTCATGCGGCGGCCCGCTCTCCCGCTCCGCGTACTCCTGCACCGATTCTACGCGGCTCTGGCAGCCGACTCTGCTTCAGAACAGCTAACCAACTGTTTAAGATGCCCCCGGCAGCAGCCGACAAAGAGGCGTAAAAGGCAATATGCTTAAGTCCGGTCAAAGGCGGCATCCGGTCGACCGCGAAACGGCGGAAACAATTGCCGCGCAAGGGCTTGCGTTCCTGACGGCGGACGCCCAGCGGCTGCAACGCTTCCTGGCCTTGACGGGCTTGCAGCCGGCCGAGCTCAGGACCCGCCTCGGTTCGAGCGAGGTTCTGGCGGCGGCTTTGAGTTTTCTGGCCGCCGACGAATCACTGCTGTTGACCTTCGCGGCCAGCCATCATGTTGCCCCGGAAGCGATCGCTGCCGCCCTGGCGCGGTTGGACGGCGCCGATGGCCAATAACCCGCCGCCCGCGCCCTGTCGGATCGGCATCGACCTCGGCGGCTCCAAGATCGCCGGCGTCGCGCTTGGCGAGGCGGGCGCCATCCTCGCGTCCCGGCGCATCGCCGCACCGCAACACGATTACGCCGCCAGCATTCGGGCGATTGCCGAGATGGTGGGGGCGCTCGAGCAGTCGGCCGACCGGCCGGGCACGGTCGGCATCGGCATGCCCGGGTCGATCGCCCCTGGCGGTGGCGGCGTGCAGAATGCCAACTCCACCTGGCTCAACGGCAAGCCGTTCGCCGACGATCTCGAACAGTGTCTGGCAAAGCCTGTGCGCCTTGCCAACGATGCCAACTGCTTTGCCCTCTCGGAGGCCGTCGACGGCGCCGGCGCCGGCGCCCGCTCACTGTTCGGTGTCATCCTCGGCACCGGCTGCGGCGGCGGCCTGGTGTTTGAGGGCAAATTGATCGACGGGCCACGCGGGACCGGCGGCGAGTGGGGGCACAATCCGCTACCGTGGGCCGAACCCAGCGAACATCCGGGCCCGCCCTGTTGGTGCGGTCGCCGAGGTTGCATGGAAAAGTGGGTCTCCGGCCCGGGGCTGGAGAGCGATCACATGCAGCAAACGGGGGTCGCGCTTTCGGCAACGGCTATTGCCGCCAATGCCGGGGCCGGACAAGCGCAGGCGCGCGCCTCGCTGGAGCGCCACGCTAGTCGGCTCGCCCGCGGCCTCGCCCACGTGGTCAACATCTTCGATCCCGAACTTGTGGTTTTGGGCGGCGGGCTGTCACAGCTCGACCACCTCTACACCCGATTGCCCGGGTTGATGGCCCCCTACATTCTGGCGCGCGATACGCGCGTGATCGTCAAGCCGCCCCGCTGGGGCGATGCAAGCGGCGTGCGCGGCGCTGCCTGGCTGTGGCCCTAGACGCGTGACGGGGCGGGATCCTTTGCCTCGCCGTCCGGCACGGCGGGCCAAGCGCGCTCCCGCGGCGCGCCTACTTTGGCTGATCGCACTTGCTCGGTTCGTGAAAGGTGATCTGGGCGAGCTCGCCCTGAATCGCGAACTCGCCGTAGTCGATGAACAGCTTGCGACTGACGCCGTTCTCAAAGAACCAAAACGTCAGCTCGTAGACGGGCACCGCGTCGCTCTTATCGGAGTTCGGCTCGAAGTAGCCGATCGAAACCGGCCAAGCCGCGATCGTGTCGAGACGCTCGGCATTTTTCACCCGCACCAGCTTGCGGTTATCGCCGGCGGGAATCATGCGACCAATCACGGAGATGGTGTCGTAGACCTTCTCGCCCTTTTCGGAGCCATCGTAGAGGTCGGCACGGAAGGAGCGTTTGCCCATGTGCGCGGCATCGAGGAGCGCGATCGAGTGTTGGATGGGGAAGTAGACGCGCTGCGGCAGAGCCAGATGCTTCGTCACGGGCTTGGTCAGTTCGACCTTGGCCGCGTCGGCGGTGTTGGCACGCGCCGCATCACCGGCGGTCGCTTCCGTGGGCTTCTCGTCGCGGAACTGGCTCGAATTGAAGCGAAATCGTTTGCCGCTACCTTCCTCCCAGCTCGAGGAGCGCAAGTCCGTCACCGTCGCGGCTCCCTTCTGATTGGTCATCTGCGTGACGAACCGCATGTTCTGCGTGTAGCCCTCGCAGGCCGACCCCGTCAGTTCGTAGACCATGCGGCCCGAAACCGCAGTCACGCCGGCACCGCCGCGCGCCTCCGCCAGGGTCATCTCGTAGATGGCGCGATGCGGCGCCAGCACGACGTGCTGTGGGCCGGCCCAGGTCGGCGTCGACGCCAGGTGCAGGGCCGCGCCGGCAGCCAAGGCTGCGAACCTGGAAGTGGGGTGCATCATTGTGCCTTCTTTCCCAAACAGAAGGGCGGTACTAGGGCCTGCACGCTCCCGGTGGTGCGCTGCGGCAACCCCTCTCTAGCAGAGGGCGCCCGCTGTGCACAGAAGGGCGCACCGGAAATGATCGCACAAAACGGCACGCGATGGGGTAACGATGGCCAAAGCGCCGCCCGCTGCGAGGCCCGGCCGCCGGCCGGCAACGGAGAGCGTTGCCCTCGATCGGGGTATCTTTGTTCGCCCGATCGCACACCGTGGGCTGCACAATAGGAGCCGCGGGCTCATCGAGAACACCGAGCCCGCCTTCGTGGCCGCCATCGACAGTGACTACGGCATCGAGTGCGACCTGCAGCCGGCGCGCGACGGCACGCCAATGGTGTTTCACGATGCGACCCTCGACCGCCTGGTGCTGGCGCACGGGCGCATCGTCGCACACACGCCCGACGAGCTCAGCCGACTGCGCTACAAGGACCAGAACATCGGCATTCTTACCTTCCGGGATCTGCTCAAATTGGTCGATGGGCGGGTGCCCTTGCTGGTCGAGATCAAAAGCGACGGTCGCATGCCGAAACGCTTCCTGGCCGCCATCGCCGAGCAGGCCTTGGGTTATCGCGGGCCCATCGCGCTCATGTCCTTCGATCGTGCGGTCGTAGGCCAGCTCGCCAAGCTGGCGCCGCAGGTGCCACGCGGCATCGTCATCGGCAGCCACCAGCTCGCCAGCAATTGGTGGGCGGGGCCAAGCATGGCGGGACAGAATGCCGCCGTCGCCACCCTGCTCAAAAAAGCGCCGCCTGACATGAGTTTTTTTGCCATCGACGTGCGCATGCTCGAAGCCGCCAAGGCTTGGCTGGCGCAGCACGTCCCGGAGGCCCTGCTGTTCACCTGGACGGTCCGCACCGCCAAAGAGCGCGCCGCCGCGGCGCGCTGGGCCGATGCGCCGATCTTCGAAGCCAGCGAGCGGCCCGGCGCGGCAGCCATGTCTTGAGGGGAAGGCTGGAGGTCGCGCATCGGCCGTTGTGTCGGGGACCGCCTCGTGTGATCCTCTCCCGCGCGCTGCCCGCGCGTCAAAAGACGTTTTGACCGGCGAGGCCATGAGCAGACCGTGTGACGCCCGGGTCGAGGTGACACCCCGGATCGGCGATATCGCGCCGCAGGCCTGGGATGCCTGCGCCAACCCGGACCCCGCCACCTACAATCCTTTCCTCGCGCACGCCTTCCTCAAGGCGCTTGAGGATGCCGGCACGGTTGGTGGCCGCAGCGGCTGGCTGCCCCAGCACCTTGCGCTCAAAATCGGCGGCGAGGCGACGCTGGCGGCCTGCGCCCCCTGTTATGTGAAATCGCATAGTCAGGGCGAGTATGTGTTCGACCGCGGCTGGGCCGAGGCCTACGAGCGGGCGGGCGGCAGTTATTATCCCAAGCTGCAGATCGCGGTGCCGTTCACGCCGGTGCCGGGCCGGCGACTGCTGGCGCGGCCGGGACCCGATGCGGATGCCAATGCCATGCTGCTGGCGACCGCCGCCGTCGAACTCGTCGGGCGCAATGATCTATCGGGCCTGCACCTTACCTTCCTCACGCAGGCCGAGTGGTTGCGCCTGGGCGACAAGGGCTTCCTCAAGCGCACCGATCAACAGTTCCACTGGCACAACGCCGGCTACGCCACCTTTGATGAGTTTCTGGCCTCCCTTGCCTCGCGCAAGCGCAAGGCCGTGCGCAAGGAGCGCGAGCAGGCCTGCGGCAGCGGGCTCGAGATTACCCGGCTCGCGGGCGCCGACATCACCGAGGCCAGCTGGGACGCCTTGTTCACCTTCTACATGCAAACCGGCTCGCGCAAGTGGGGTCGCCCCTACCTCAACCGCAAGTTCTTCTCCCTGTTGGGCCAGGCCATGGGCGAGCGCTGTCTGATCGTCATGGTCAAGCGGGCGTCGCGGCCGATCGCCGGCGCCTTGCATCTGATCGGCGGTGACTGCCTCTATGGGCGCTATTGGGGTGCCATCGAGCACCATCCCTGCCTGCATTTCGAGGCCTGCTACTATCAGGCCATCGAATTCGCCATCGAACGGAAGCTGGCGCGCGTGGAGGCCGGCGCACAGGGCGAACACAAGCTTGCCCGCGGCTACCTGCCAACCAGCACCTATTCGGCGCACTTCATAGCCGATCCTGGCCTGCGCCGCGCCATCGCCGATTATCTCAAACGCGAACGCGCCTACGTCGATGCCGCCGGCAAAGAGCTCGCCGAGTACGCGCCCTTCCGCAAAGGCCCCCTATCGAACCGGACCTGAAGCGTGCGCGCTCGACATCAGATAGGTTCGCAGTACCCAAAGCCGCTCCAGCTCGGCGGCCCCCAGACCCTGCACCCAGCCGACAATCAGCAAGACTAGGACCGCCGCGGCGATCAGCGTATCACTCAATCGCTCGCCACCGACCGATGCGTCGTCCGTCATGGCACATTACCCGCCCTCAAAAGCGCCGCACTGTCGGCGAAGCCCAGACGCGGTCGTTTGCCAATTTGCGCTCGCACGCGAGCGATACCTTGCTATCGCAGCAAAGTATTGGTGCTTGCTAAAGGCGCGCAAGAGTTCTGGCCCCGAGGTTAGGTATCGATTAACAGCGGCCAGCGTCGGCACCACCCCGACCCGTCCGACCATGCCCGCCGCCGCCGCGCTAGAGGCAGCCGCTCGCGTGCTTGCGCTTGACGCGCAGCAAGCTGCCTGCGACAGATCGAAAAGGATCGGCCCTGTGCGGGAGCACTTCATGCGTAGCTATGATGCCAATAACATTTTCGCCAAAATTTTGCGCGGCGATTTGCCTGCACACAAAGTTTACGAAGACGACGAAACGCTTGCCTTCATGGACATCATGCCCCGCTGCGAGGGGCATACGCTGGTGGTGCCGAAGAGCCAGGCTCGCAACCTGTTCGATGCCAATGCGGCCCAGCTTGCGGCCTGCATGAAGACGGTGCAAAAGGTGTCGCTGGCGATCATCAAGGCCTTCAACGCCGACGGCATCACGCTGCAGCAGTTCAACGAAGCCGCGGGCGGCCAAGTTGTCTTCCACCTGCACTTCCATGTGCTGCCCCGGCGCGAGGGCGTGACGCTCGGCCCGCACACCTCCAAGATGGAAAAGCCCGAAGTCCTGACGGCGAACGCCGAGAAGATCAAAAGGGCGCTGGCGGCTCAATGAGCCGTTGGGCGAAGGATCCGGATGCGGCCGCAGACGCCCTGATTGGACGCAGCCTCGAGGCCCTCGACCTCTCCGGCCGGATCCTGATTGCCAATTCCTCGGGCGGGCTCCCCGCCATGCTGGCCGCACGCGGCCTCGCCTTCCAACGCTGGGATCGTCGGCTGGGCGCCGGCGGCTCGGCACGACCCTGGCCGCCACCGGGAGCATTCGACGTCGCCATCGTGCGCCTGGCCAGGGCCAAGGACGAGCAGGAGATGGTGCTGCATGCCGTCTTGAGCGTACTGGCCCCGGACGCCCGCCTCTTCATTTACGGCGGTAACGATGAAGGCATCCGCTCGGCGGCGACCGTGCTCGGCAGCCTGTGTAACGCAACCGATACCATTGCCAGACGCGGCCACGGCCGCTTGCTCGCCGCGCGGCGGCCACGGCAGCTCGATGCTCTGCGCGGAGAGCTTGCCGACTGGCGCCGCCCAAGGCGTCTCAGCATCGCCGGCCAGCTGCGCGACTGGGTGAGCTATCCGGGGCTCTTCGCCGCCGATCGGATCGATGAAGGCACCGAGCTCATCATTGGCACGCTGCCTTCCCTGCCGGCGGGGGCGCGCGTTGCCGACTTCGGTTGCGGCTCCGGGGTGATCGCCGCGGCCCTCGCGACGGCGCCGGATCTCGGCCTCGACCTGATCGATCACGACAGCGTGGCTCTGCTGGCCGCCAAGGAAAATGTGCCGATCGGCCAGACCATCCTGGCCTCCTCGCTCGGCGGTGCGGCGGGGCTTTGGGACGCGATCCTTTCCAACCCGCCGCTGCATGCCGGCATGGCCGAGAGCCACGCCGCCTTGACGCAGCTCATTGTCGAGGCGCCCGCGCATCTGCGGCGCGGCGGCCTACTGCAGCTCGTGCTGCAGCGCCGCCTGCCGGTCGAAGACCTTCTGGCACGCCACCTCGGCCAGGTCAGGATTTTGGCGGACAACGGTCGCTATCGCGTCTGGAGCGCGCGCCGAGACTAGCACCGCTGGCCCAGCGCGGCCCCTCGCTGAAGGCACATTTGCGCAAGACAAAGCCCAGCTGAGCCGGCCGCAGGCGACTTATCGCCAAACCCGACGACCTTGCCCACTTGAGCGGGGGCCTCGCGTGATCCTCGCCTTGCCCCTACTCTTCTTTGCGGCGCGGCACGCTCGGAACGGTGCCACTGGGCCGCGGCCGCTCCTTGCGATCCTTCGGGCCGGGCAGGGCCTTGCGCGGGGTTGCCTCCACCAGGGCCGGGCCGTCCTCGCTCTCCTCCTCATCGAGGTCGTCCTCACCCTCTTCCTTCACCCGCTTGGGTTTGGGTTCGGCGGGGAGGTACTCGAAGGCCAACTTGCGCTCGCCGTCTGCGCCCACGACGAGAACCCGCACGGTGCCGCCATGCTCCAACTTGCCGAACAGCAACTCATCGGCGAGCGGCTTCTTGATGTGCTCCTGGATCACCCGCGCCAGTGGGCGGGCGCCGAACTTCTCGTCGTAGCCGGTGTCGGCCAGCCAGCGCGCTGCGTCTTCCGAAAGCTCGATGGTGACGCCGCGGTCGGCCAGCTGCGCCTCGAGCTGGAACACGAACTTCTCCACCACCTTCATGATGACGTCGTGGGGCAGCCCGGAGAAGGCAATGACGGCGTCAAGCCGATTGCGAAACTCGGGCGTAAACATGCGGTTGATGGCCTCCGTATCGTCGCCCTCACGTTTCGAGCGGTTGAAGCCCATGGGTGGGCGCACCAGATCGGATGCTCCCGCGTTCGTCGTCATGATCAGAATGATGTTGCGGAAATCCACCGACTTGCCGTTGTGATCGGTGAGCTTGCCGTGGTCCATCACCTGCAGCAGGATATTGAAAAGATCCGGGTGCGCCTTCTCGATTTCGTCGAGCAGCAGGACGCTATGGGGATGCTGGTCGACACCATCGGTCAACAGCCCGCCCTGATCGAAACCGACATAACCCGGAGGGGCGCCGATCAGGCGCGATACCGTGTGCTTCTCCATGTACTCCGACATATCGAAGCGTAATAGCTCGACACCCATCAACGCCGCCAGTTGCTTGGCGACCTCGGTCTTGCCGACACCCGTGGGGCCGGAGAACAGATAGCAGCCGATCGGCTTTTCCGGCTCGCGCAAACCGGCACGCGACAGCTTGATGGTGCTGGCGAGAGCTTCGATCGCCTTGTCCTGGCCGAACACCAGGCGTTTCAGATCCTTGTCGATATTGACCAGCACTTCGGCATCGGATTTGCTGATGGTCTTGGGCGGGATCCGCGCCATGGTGGCAACCGTTGCCTCCACCTCCTTCACGGTGATCTTCTTTTTGCGCTTGTTCTCCGGCACCAGCATCTGCGAGGCACCGGTCTCATCGATCACGTCGATGGCCTTGTCGGGGAGTTTGCGATCGTTGATGTACTTGGCGGACAGCTCGACGGCCGCCTTGATGGCATCGTTGGTGTACTTGAGCTTGTGATACTCCTCGAATACCGGCTTCAAGCCGCGCAGGATCTCGATGGAATCTTCGACCGTCGGTTCCTTGATATCGATTTTTTGGAAGCGACGCACCAGCGCACGATCCTTCTCGAAGTGCTGGCGATATTCCTTGTAGGTGGTGGAGCCGATGCAGCGCACGGTGCCAGACTGCAGCGCCGGCTTCAGCAGGTTGGAGGCATCCATGGCGCCGCCGGAGGTGGCGCCGGCCCCGATCACGGTGTGGATCTCGTCGATGAACAAGATCGCGCCCGGGAAATTCTCGACCTCCTTCATGACCGCCTTCAAGCGCTCCTCGAAGTCGCCGCGGTAGCGCGTGCCGGCCAGCAAGGCCCCCATGTCCAAAGCAAAAATCGTGGAGTCCTTCAAGACCTCGGGCACATCACCGTTGACGATTTTGCGCGCCAGGCCTTCGGCGATGGCCGTCTTGCCGACCCCTGGATCGCCGACAAAAAGGGGATTGTTCTTCTGGCGCCGGCACAA